>Ga0307377_10002270_pt1 | contig 22910 bp, 28 predicted proteins | sample TR3MG_FD_202535 | JGI IMG/M metagenome (GOLD analysis project Ga0307377, IMG submission 202535) | Soil microbial communities from Risofladan, Vaasa, Finland - TR-3 | ecosystem: Environmental > Terrestrial > Soil > Coastal area > Acid sulfate soil | place: Finland: Risofladan, Vaasa | collected...
CGCAGTGCTCAAGTTGTTGCTTACTCATCGTCGCCCTCGCTCAAGAGTTAGGGCCGCCCGCCAGGAGTGGGACGCACCAGCGAGCGGCCAAGACACGGGGAGAAAACAGTCCGTCATGCAGCAGGTTTACGTCCGCGGGCGGCGTCGATTTCAGTGAAGATTTCGACGGCCGTGCGCCCAGCGTTCTGGTGGGCAAGGCAGCGGTGACACTGGCGCCGGCGCGCGTCCTCGGAGTAAATAGAGCACTCGCGTCGGGAGCCAGGGAACACCCACTCCGAGCGATGCCCGCAGCGGTGATGCACTGTGAGAATGAACATTTTGCTACCCCTCGTCGGCGAGTGGTTAGGAATGGCGGGTCAACGGGACGGTCCCAGCAGCCAGACTCGCCTATCCGCATCATAGGCCGAGCGGCATCCCGCCGTCCATCGTCCGATAATACATACGGGGTTGGTGAATAATATCGGACGTATCGGGAGAGCCAAATGGGACGTGAAAGGGGATGTGTTGGGTTGATGCTTCGATCGAAAAGAGAAGCCGCGCGGTCCCGGTTCTGCTGGAGACGGGTGGGCCTGCCAACCGAAGGTAGGCTTTCCGCGCGGCTCTGTCCTTGAGATTTTGGTGTGGCTAGCATAACCACCTCCCGTCTCCACCTACCAGTATCGTCCATCGGCGGACAGAAAGCAAATAAAAATCCTGGGCATGGGCACTTTTTTCGCCTCCCCCACTACCCGTAGGGGGTCGCGTGGACCGGACCGCTATCCGTAGGAATTATTTTTTCGTTGGGGTCAGGGGAAGTTGTGGATAACCTGTGGAAAAAAAGGACGCGCCGCCACGGATGGCGTCAAAAGGGCGTTTTGGGGGTTGCGGGGCCGCGCCCGGGAGAGGACAGCGGCCCCCGCGTTTCCATTTAGTCCTGCAAATTGTCAAGGGCCGTTTTGAGTTGCACGCCCCACGCCTCGTAACAGCGCACGCGGGCAACGCCGAGGGCCGCGAGGCTGGCATCGTCGATTCGCAGAGCCTCGTCCATAAACTCCGAGTTGTTGAGGATTTGGAGTTCGATGATGCTCGCCCGCTCCGTCCATTGCCGTTGCTGGGCCGGGTCACACCCGACCAGGACGCCCGCCAACGCCACCAGCACCAGTACACTTACAAGTCGTTTCATCATTCTGCTCCTTCCGTTTGGGTGCCATCGTATTCCTGCATGAAAAGACCCTTGAGTTCGCTGTCGGAAAGAAACCAGCCGTCTGTCGGTGCAATGAGCACGCTGCCCTTTTCCAGGTGAATACCGATCTCAGGGATTACGCGGCTTTGTGGCCCGCAACCGGCGCAGCAGACGGCGCAGACGGCCAAGAGCGCCAGGCTTGCCACTAGCAATCTCTTTGTCCACTTCCTTCTCGAAGGCATCGCGTTCTTTCTCCTTCTGTTCGCGGCGATAGACCGGATCGCGCCGCTCGTCGCGCCTGTTCCACCACTCGGCGATGGCCGCTATGATTTTCGCAATGGCTTCCCACACGGGTCATGTCCCTTTCTGGATACCCATCCGCAGGAACCCCAGGCCGAAGGCGGCAAGCGCGGCCCAGACATACAGGGGGACGTTCACGCCATACTGTTCCAAGATGCCGCAGACCAAGATGGTCGCGGCGACGAAGTAGGTTTTTCTGCCCTCGACGAATTTGACCACCGCATTTCTTTCCTCACTCATTGGTTTTCTCCTTTCGGGCCATGAAGATTTCGAGGAGCCGGTCCTGCTTTGCCTCGATGCGCTCCAGGCGCGGCTCTATGACGCGGATACCCGTCCTGTTCTCGGCCACGCCGCGGCCATTGGAAAGAACACCCGCGGCGAGACTGCTAAGGACCGCGACCAGGATGACAACGACCAAGCCCACGGCCCATCTTGTCCACCTGCCCGCGCTGTTTCCTGTGTTCGCCATGCCGCTCTCCTCGCTCAGTTTACACCCGGCTCTCCGATAATTAGACGACCCTCGAACTTTACGTTGGAACACGAATCATCTTCCCATCCTCTTAGCGGGATTCCGGTCGTATGGTGGCGGGCCCTTCGGATCACCAACCTCCGCCCGATGCTCTCAACCGCCGTCACACTCCCGAACCCTCCGCAGTCAATCATGCCCTCGTATGTCGGCGTGACGACGATTCCGGTCCCTGTCATGGTTCCGCTCAGGATAACGTGGCCCTTCGGGTTAAACTGGTTCGCCGTCGTCGTGGATGTAGCGGTTCGCGTGATGCTGCCGATGCGATAGACCCCGCTGCCGAGTGTCAGGCGGCCCGTCCTGGTCCCGCTGCCCGCCAAGCCCAGATTGAAAGTCGGGTAGCCCGTCAGGTTGCCGTTCAGCGTCAGCCCGGTGTAGTTGCCCTCTGCCCCATGAATGAGGATGGTGTTGCCGGCTGCCGCCTCCAGGTCGCCGTCGAGTTGGAAAGTGTCGTCTGTAGCGTTGATGATTTGCACGGGAAGCGTGCCCGTAATGCGAATGTCGCCCGCGTTGGTTATGTCCGATGTCGAATAAACCCGCCAAAGTCCGGTTCCGGTCCTTCCTACGCTGCCCGCCGCGCCCATAGAAATTGAATCGTTGGCGGCGGGGTATGTAGCGAGGACATACGCGCCGCCGATGCTGAGGGTGCCGTTGACGGTCAGTTTCTTGTGAGCCAGGCCGACATCCATCGTCAGCGTCTGACCGGCATTGACGGTCACGAGATTGAGTTTGTTACCACTCGTGTCCCAGTTCCCGTTCCCGCTCACCGCGAACGTGACATTGAGGTCGCCCGTGAGCGTCCCGGCGGTGTAAAGCAGGTCGCCCCCGTTTAGGGTTAGCGTTCGCGAGCCGCCGACCAGAGTGCCGAGGGTCTGCGTGAAGGCGTAGGCGCTGATGTTGTTCGAGAGCGTCCATGTGCCCGCGCAGTTGATGTTGATGCTGCCGCCAGTTCCGATCCAGTAGATGTTGTGCGAACCGGAAGTCGTCAGCAGAAGCGTAATGGCGTCGGCGACAGCAGCGGCTTGATTGAAGAGACCTTCTCCTGCATCAATGGTTCCTGTTCCGGTGATTGTGCCAAAAAGTTGACATATTCCATCAACGGTCAGTGTATAAGTTCCGAGATCCAGCGTTCCAGTATAGTTGGTCATGTTGAGTACCGCGAGCGCACCCGTCAGCGGAGCAGTTTCGTCAACCGTCACGTCGCCGGAGTTGGCGGTGAACAGGACGGTATCCCCAGCCGCTGGCTTGACCTCATCCGCTGTGCCACCATCCGTCAAGGCCCACGTAGAGGCCGACCAATCCATCGAGGCCGGGGACTGGACCGGATAAAGGGTGCGAGCGGCCCCCCAAACCGGAACCGCTAACGCGAGGACAAGCATCACGGCAAAAAGTAGGCGTTTCATGGTTCAATCCTTTCCACGGGTGCGGCGACAGGTTTTGCGGGCGCGACGCCGTCCCGCCCCAATCTCGCCCGAACGAATAGAACCCCTTGCGTCCCCGCTGCCGTCTCGACGGTCCCGCTAGCAACGGTCTGGAAATCAGCCCCGTTGACACGGACCACAACCGCGAAAGTGTCACCGTCATTGAGAAAGAAGTGGCTGATGCCGTTCCTCGCCGCGACCGCCGCAGCGTGGGCGTCGGCGTCCGCCTGCGTCTTGAAAGTCTGGCGTCCATCCTCGTCCTTGACAAACTGGATGCCGCTCACGTCGGGCGAAGTCAGCACCGCAGCGGTATTTAGTGAGACCCGGCCCGTCTCGTCCTTTTCCCAAGCGACCGCCCCAAAAGCAGCCGCTACGGGCAATGCCAGCAAAAGCCAAATCGCAATGCGTTTCATGGTCGAGTCTCCTTACGGGGCTGGAGTATATTCAATCCGCACGCCGTCGGCAGCCGTCACGCCGTCCACGGCAAAATCGTTCACGTCGAACTTTTCGCCGTCTTTGGCGACGTAAGTTTTTGCATCCGCAGGGGCCAATTCGATTTGCCTCTGCGCGGTATAAGCCGTGAAGGCTACACCAGCGCCCGTTCGCGTGCAGATGGAAATCAGAGCGGTATTCGCCGCCGTCGCCCGGCCCGCCTGAACAGTCAATCGCGTGGCGAAAGTCCCATCCGCCGCCAACGCTACGGGAGTCCCCGGCGCGGCAATCACGACCGCCGCTAATTGCAGAGGTTGCCTCTCGACCGGCGCGGTCGTCAACTCGTTCAAGTCCGCCGCGATGGCCTTGAGAAATATGTTGGTCAGACCCCCAACCTGCCCCATTGAGGCCAGAACGCCCAGCCCCAGCAACACGGCAGCCGCCGCTCCCAATACGATTCGCTTTTTCATCTAACTCCTCCTTCTCCTGTTTCTTGGTTATGAGATTTCTGCCGTCACCGTCACGTTTAGGCCCGCGCCTGCATTTTTCACCTGGACGGTCTGCCAGATCTCAACGTCCTGAAACCCCGCCGACTCGCCAGCACCCAGCGGGATCCAGACAGTCCCGCCGTCAATACTTACTAGTGCGTCGTTGGCGGAATAGTTCCTGAACAAGACGTGCGTGTACCGCGCCCCCGACGGAACCGTAATGAGCGTCACCGCCGCATCGGCTGCCGTCGTCACCTTCCCCGACGTCTTCAATGGCACCAAAGTTTTCATCCTGCGTCTCCTTTCAGTTTCTACGCTGCGGCTTTCCCCTGGCCGCGCCACGTTTTCCGCAGCATCCGTAACCGCTCGAACCGTTCCTTTGCCTTCACGCCCTTCTCGCGCATCACCCGTGCCAGCGCGACCCGCGCCTGGGCGTAGGTCATGCCCGCTGCCTTCATCTTCTCGACCGCCGCCGCGCTTCCGCCGCTCGCTTTCCAAGCCAAACCGCCCTGGTCGGTGGCGTCCGGTTTCTCCTCCTCCACATCCTCTGGCAACATGCCCGCCAGCATCTTCCACATGCCGACCGCCCCGGCAACGGGCACGCCTGAGATCAACGACATATTGTAAAGCAGTGCCCGCGACGCCTTGAGCGCCCTGCGGGAGTCCATCTTGTCAACCGCCCCGTAAAGTTGTCGCACCCCACTGAGGAACCCGCCCACGGGCCGCAAGGCCGGGAGCGTTTCGACCTCGACGCGCCCGCCGTAGGCGTAGCGGACGGAACCGGCGATTTGCCGGACACCGTGCGCCAGCCCCAGGCTACGACCGATGAGTTCCCCGCCCATCACCCCCGCCGCGCCGCCCAGCGTGCGTTTTTCCCGCCTGCGCGCGAGTGTTCGGACGGCTCCAAAAAGGGCGACCATGAACAGGCTGAGGGCGATACCGACCAGCCCCAAGAGGAGGGCTTTCGGGTTGTGGTCCCGCCGGAACCTGTTGACCAGCCGGATGCCGATGTTCAAGTGCGACGTCGGACTCTGGCCGGCGAAAGAGCGGCCACGCGCGAAAAGGCTCTGACGCGCCCTACGCGAAGTCGCGTCGGCGGAGCCGGCGTGTGCCGGAAAGTCCTGGTTCTCGATGTCCTGTTCGGTCATCCGGGCCGCCTTGACCCGGGCCTCGGCGTCCGCGATCCCCTGCCGGCGGAGGTAGCGGTAGTTGATTCGGAAGCGGACGCCCTGCGTCCACGAGTCGCCATATCGGGCCAAAAAGAGTTTGTCGGCATAGCCCTTCAGCCGCCGAATAGCCCGGCCAAGCGTCCCCAGCGACATACGGTCTCTCGCCTGCGCGTCCGAGCCGAACAGGTAAAGCGCAGGGGCGTGCCTCACTCGGTGATCGACAAGTGGGGACAGTTCCACCACTTCCTGCATGTAACGTTTCGGGTGCTTTACGCAGTCCCACATACCCCTCACGAAGTCAGCAACCGAAGTCGGGCTCGACGGGTCGGACAACTTCGAGAATACCCCGACGAGTTGGTTCGCCATCGGGAACGGTGACGCGACGAATACGGCATGGCCGAGACGGGTCATGGCTCGGTGCCCCAACTGGTCGATCGTCTGGTTCCCCTCTAGCCCAGCCCCACGAGACAGGCCCGCGGTGTCCAGGACGTGCCGCACGGTGTCCACAAAAACGTCGCGGGCTTCGGTTCGACCGACCTTGCGTTCAAGCCAACGCAAGAACGACGGGTCGCCGGCGTTCAGGACTTTCTGAATGTTCTTGGCCGGAGTCCCGTAAGCCACGAGGGCCGCACCAACCCGGCTGTGGTTGACGTAATCGCCCTCAGCGCTCTTGATGAGAAGCGGCCTCGTCGCGTCGGCCGTCCGTTCCATCATGAAATCCACTTCCCGGATGGCGTGGGCCATGCGGTCGCTGACGGTTTCTTCCACACCGGGCACGGTTGGCATCCCCGGCGTCGTGTGCGGAACGTCCCGGTGGAGCGGGTAGTAGTCCTGCAACTCCTCCGGCCAGCGGCCCTTGATCGCGTGATACGCCTCGGACCACTCCCGGAACCGTTCCGCGTTCTGGTGCCATTTCCAGTAAACGTCGGCGGCTTTCAGGATACCCGGGTCTTCGCTGTCCAGGCCCGCCCGCACCGCCGCCAAGTCCGCCCGCGAAAGGCCGTCGGCAAACGGGTTGCCGAGCCGGTCAATGGACCGTTTCAAGAGGGAGAGCGAGACCTGCATACTGCCATCGCGGTCTCTGGCCGTGTTGACAAGGCCAACCCACTCGCCGACCGTCAACTCGACCTCGTCGGCGTCGGGCAGAGATAGGGCCACAGGTTGCGCCCCCCACTCCAAGAAGGCATCGTAGTTCTTGGCTCGGTCAATCCCCGTGGCCTCGCTCATGGCCTCGTCCATCCAACGGTCCTCTCGGCGGAGAAGCCGGTAATAGGCCCGGGCACCTGTGCTCTGGTTCTCTTTCCCCAAGGAGAACTCGTGGAACAACCGCTCGGCCGTGCTCCCCTTGACGTCCAACGAATAGTTGTGTGCCTTGAGCCATTCGTCCGCGGTCCCCTCCGCAACACCGAAGGTCTGCTCGATTGTCGTCAGCGGCTTGTAAACGGTGTCCGCGAGTCGCCGGGCAACGCCCACATCCGTCTGGCCCGGGGCCGGGTCAACAATTGGGCCGAGCGCGTCCCTCTCCGCCTCGCCTTGCATCGCCAGGGCTACCTTGTCCGCCTCGCGGCCGGCTTCGGACTTCGCCAACTCGTTCGCCGTATCGAAGTCGAACAAGCCTTCTTCCAGCACCCTCTCGCGTTCCTTCACAAAGTCAAGGTCTTGCCCCACTAGGGCGGCTTCGCTCGTGTCGTTCGCCATCTGGACTAGGGCTGCGGCCGCCTTGTCGCGCGGGTCGAACATGCCTCGCCTCGCGCGGCTCTCGATGCGGCGTGCCAACTTTGAGGCCCGCTTCGCGTGTTCCCTCGTGACGTGGCGCTCCAGCGCCCAAGCCAACCGCGCCCGAGCCGCATCTACGCCTTCCTGGGTTGTAGCCTTCCCGACAGCCTTGAGCACCGACAGGACGTGCGGCACGCCGGAAAGTCGCGCCGCCGCCTTCACTGTTTCCACTTGTTCCGCGATATTCGCCTCGCCGCGCTCGAGGGCGCGTTCGGCAACCGCCCGGGACAACTGAGCCTGGCGTAGCGCCTGCTCGGCCACCGCCACCGCCCGGATGTCCTGGCGTTCGACTTCCACCATGATTGTCTCTACCGCCCCGGCCTCCTGCATGAGATACGGTGCCGCCGCGTCCACGAGGGCCACCTGCGCGTTCCAGACGGCCGTGCCCAACTTCGCCCCACGATCCGCCTCCGCCAGTAAAGCCTCCTCCGCCTCCTCGGACAAGTTCCGCGCCGCCGCCCGCAACTGCTCATCCAGCGGGGCCCGGCCCATTACCCTGGCCGCCTCAAAGTCCTCGATCTCAGCCAGCACCCGGCCAAACACTTCGCTCAGGCTCGGCACGTCCGGCGAACTGGCGGGGAGTTTGAGTTGATCCAGCCACGTCATCTGGAGACGTTCAATCGTCATCGTCGGCGTTTTGGATTTCTCGGCGTATTTCGTGTGAATGAAGTGCTTGCGAACCGCCGGCGACACGCCCTCGATCCCTTCCTGCATTTCGATTCCGAGCGGCACGCCTTTACCAAAGACCAGGCGAGTCTCCCGGCCCAGGATGCCAAGCAACCTGCCCTCGTCGGCCCCTGCATCCACGGCTTCGGCCAGGCCCTCGGTGGCATCTTTCAGATCCTTTTTCGCCTCGACTTCCCAGGCCGCTCGTTTCTTCTGCGCGGCGGTCAGTGCCTTTGACGCCACCCCCACTTCCTTCGTTTCCAGCAACGTCCCGCCGTAAGGCCCCCCGATGCTCTTGAGCATCTGAACCAGGCCCGGGGCCGACAGGCCGCGCATGTAATCCTCGACGCGAGCGGACTCCGGCGCGATTGCCGCCCGCTCTTGGCCAGCGATAACGTCGAACGGCACTTCCTCCCCCGCCACGGCTTCGGCCAGGGCCTGTTCGGGTGCTGTTGGCGCTACTTTTTCCCTAACAGGGGGGGCTGGCTCTTTTGTGGGCACGGCTGCTGGAGGCACAGGAGCGACTTCGGCCCCCTCGGCGACCTCCGGGGCCACTTCTTCGCCTGGGGCCGCCTCAGCGGCTTGGGCCACGATGCGCTCAACCTCGGCAATGCCTTGTTTGTGGAGTTCGAGCGAGCGGAAATAGTCACCCGCGACCTCGGCTCTGTCAATCTGGTCGGATAGGTTGTGAAACCAGGGGTTGTCGTGGATTCCGGGGATCGTTCCGGGCACATTCTCACCGAGGACTCCGGCCCTTTCGCCGACGATGCCACCGAGCACATCTGCGGCTCGCTCCAGCGCCTCAGCAAAGCGCGGGTGCCACGTTCCCATTATCTCTATCTGTGCAGCCTCTTGGCCCGGTGCCAAAGGCGGCATGGCGATTACGCCCTCGGGCGCGACCGCTTCCGCATCAGCCCGCAGGCGGGCCGTGTCCTCTTTCGCAATCAGTGCCCCGGTCCCGTCCGCCCGCGTCGCGTATTTTCCGTCCTCCGTCAGAACATACTCCACGCCCTTGATTGTTTGCCAGGTGGCGGGGACGCCGCGTTCCCCCCACAGGCCCGCTTGCGTCTCCGTGGGACGCACTTCCTCGCCGAGAAGGTCTGCGGGCGCGGCCTCCGACACCACTTTGCCAACCGCATCGGCTAACTGCCGGGCCAAGCCTTCTTGGATGCCCACGGCCACAGCCGCCTTCACCACGTCGCCGCCGTGCTTGCCAAGCGCGTTCCAAACGGCAGTCGCGGTCTTGGCGGACAGGCCCGCCGTATCCTTCGCAATTGCCAGAAGCGATTGTTTCGTAATGGGGAGACCCGCATGGAGTTCCGCCCCCGACGGCAAAAGCCCGGCCGGATGAGGTTGCACTGGACCATGCGCGGCTTCCATCAAGTCGCGGTGAAAAGTGGGGTTCTGAATCGGCACATTCAGGCGAACCCGAAGGCGCGCCAACGCCTCCATCATCCCCTGATCCCGGCGCTTGGTGGCCGAGATAAAGCCCCGTTCCAGGGCTTTCGCTGCCGCCCTCGTCGCCTTCTCCTTCGGAATCTCCATGTAGGGGGTCGGCCGCGTGCCGATGTTCAACCCGCGCTTCACCGCCGCACGCTCAAAAGGTGTCAAACTTCGCAACCAACGCTTCGTGGGATTGAGATAGCGGCTGGCCAGTCCGAAACCCATGTGGACAGTCATCGCGGCCAGGCCGCCAGTGGCCGCTTCAATCGCCACGCCACCAGGCCCACGGCCTCGCTTGACCGCCCCCGCCGCGCCCTCGAGGGCACCAACGGCACCGAAGCCAGCCATACCAACCTGGCCACCCGCCGCGTACTTGCCGAGCGTGCCGATAGGCTTGAGCACAGGTTGACCACCACCCGGCATAGCCGTGCCGCCCCGCAGCGGAACCCAGTCAGGCACCTTTTCCGGGATACGCGGCACGCCGGACCATGCACGTTTGGCCGCGGCCCGATAGACTCTTTTGTCTTCCGGCCCCATCGCTCTGAAGAGCAATTGTGTGCCCAGTTCGGTCCCCGGCCACGCGACCCGTGCCGCCTCAGTCAGGGGGACTCCGATCTCCCGCAGTCCCCATTCAAGGGGTTTCACCCAGCGCTCGCGCTTGGCGCGGTCTTCCGCAAGGCGCCTTTCGAGTTCGGCCTGACCGCGCCACGGTGGTGCCGTCTCAACCGCCCCCGCCCTGGCCCCCAAAAGCGCGCCCGAAGGGGCTGGCGTGGCCGGCCCGAGCATCAGGTCGCGCCCAGTCGCCTGCGGCCTCGCCGCCGCCGTCCCCGCGAGTATCTGGCGAATTGTCGTCATTTCAGAATTATCCGCTTGACTTTGGCCGATCTTGGGGCATACTTCTTGGAGGTGTCAAATGCTCCTCCTTCTCGGCCTTGTTTTCTGTCTGCTTCTTATGCTTGTCGGCTTCGGTCTTGTCATTAGTGCCTGTATCGCTCTCAAGGCCAACCATCCGATTCTGGCAACCCTTCTCTTCTTGGTTGAACTTGTCCTTGTCTTGATCGGCCTCGTCTGGTTCATTCAGACCCTAGCAGCCCTGGGTTCCTAACCGGGCGTCGCCCGCTTCTTGTCCTGGATGATCCCCCGAATCTTCTTGATCACTTCCTCCAGACCCTCGATCGACTGGCCTTCAAGGTTCTGGTCCATCGGCCCTGCGCCGCCACCTGCCGCGGGGGCTGGCGCTCCGCCTTGGGCGGCCCCACCCCCCATCACTGCCGCGCCGCCCGCTGGAACAACTGCCTGCTTCCGCCCGCCAAAATCAACCCGCCAAGGCGTTCCGAAAAGGCTGTTGATGAAGTTCGTCCATCGCTCGATTATGCCGGGGTCCGGAACCTCAATGACCTGCCCGCCCGACTTGGCAATGGCCGCACGCCGGAACCAGTCGGCGCTAAGTTCGTCTCCGGCCTTGGTTGCTTGGGCTGCCATGCTATTGAGCATCCCCACGCCCTCCATCGGGTCGCTCCCGTTTATCGCAGCGATAAGCCCCTCTGGTCCCCCCGCCTCCAGCGCACCGGCCCACGCCGTAGCCTGGGTGGTAGCAATCTTCGCTTGGGCCTCCGCGGCTTCTACCCCCGCTTCGGCACCACGCACCGCCAACCCTGGCGCTGCCCGTTCCGCCCCGAGTTGGCCTGCCGGCGCTTCCGGCAACCCCATCACGCGGCGACCGACTGTCTGAGTCAAAGCGGCTTCGCCCTCCGCCCCTCCACCTGCCTGCTTGTAGGCGCGAACTCCGGCTGTCCCGCCGCGCAGAAAAGCCTGGCGAGACCCAGCGAGCATAAGTTCCCGCCCCTGGTCGCGGGCCTGACCGCCCCTTAGCCGCACAAACCCCTCGCCTTCCGCCAGGCCCTCCAGGCCGGGTTGCCCCCACCCAGCGAGTTCGCCCGGAACTTCCCTGGTCATCGCCCCTGTGCCCGGCCGGGTGGACTTCACCGCATGGGTCGCGCCCTGCATTAGACCCCTACCCGATACCCCGCCGCGGTAACGTTCCTCGTATCCGAGAGGCGTGGCAGGAGACGGCCCGCCGCCGCCGTAACCGCGAGAAAGCGCCCGGTTCCCTTCGCGCCGTCGTTGCTCGGCCCGCTCCAACCGACCCACGTCCACGCGGCCGTCGGCTCGTTCCACGGTCATCGCGGCCGTTCGCGCCGCGCCTACCGGCATGAAATAGGCGTCTGACCGCTCTTGGCCCGGCTCGTAGTCTGTCGGGATACCACGCTCCCGCTCAGTCCGACGCCGCTGCTTTTTGCGGGCGTCACTGCGCATCAGGTCTTGTCCTGCACCGTATCGTTGTGGCATAGAAGGCTCCTTCTCTCTATCAGACGGTCTTCCATGTTGACCCAAGCGGCAAGTATATGGTCGCCCCGGCGTGCAGGATGCCGCTCGCGCCGATTGTCACGCTCCCCTCACGAATGTCCAAAGTGCCGCCGTATCCGTTGGCCTGCGTGAGCGTCTTGGCTTCCAGGCCGCGGGACTGGAGCGCACCGTCGTATGCGGTCACAAGCGTCAACGTCCCCTTCTCCCAGAACGCTTGGCCGCCCATGAGTTCCAGCAACGTCGTCACGCTCACCCGGAGCCTCACGGTCGGCGAACCGCCGCCGGACCGGCTCTTGACCTTCAACGTGACGATGCCCGCGCTGGTAAGCCCATACAGGCTGTCGTCGAGGCACACCGTCCCGCCGTCAATCTCCACCGTCGTCGGTGCGGTCGTGTCGAACAGGAGCGTCAACGGATCGCCGCCGGTCGTGGCACTCGTCGTCGAGACGATGTTGACGGTAGTAAAGCGGCCGTAGATGTAATCCTGGCCGGCCGACCCGTCGCGTGCGTAAAGAAGCAATACGTTATCCGTGTTCGTCTTGAGTAGTAGCGGGTTATCCTCGTCGCCCAAATTCCCGGTCCACCCCTCGAGTATGTGCAGCGCGGCCAAGCCCGCCGCCGCCGCCGACTGGTCCAGATTGGTCAGGACGGGATACGCCGCGCTGCGGCGGTCGAAAATCGCCGTATCGACATCGGCGCCCGCGCCCGGATAATGACCGGCGGCGGTGCCAGTATCCTTTTGCCAGTTGTTCAGGTGCGCCCAGTCGCCGTCCGTGCTCCCGGCTGCCTCGGCCCAATCGTAGCCTTTCCAAATAAGGGTCTCGGCTGCCATCCCTATTCCCCTTTTCTCGCTTGGGCCGCTTCGGCCATTTCCTCAACCCCGCGCCGCCAGCAATCCACCCCGACGGCTAACCACTCGGTCAGTTCATCCGCTAGCACTCTCTGAGCCTCCGAGACCAGAATGTCGCACGCCGCCCGGTAAGCCCCAAGTGCCTCCCGAATCGCCATCTCCGACAGGCCATCCGCGTCAGCCAGGGCCAGAGCCTTCTTGAAAAGTTCCTCGACTTCCGGCTTTTTGCTGCGCCCGTCCATCACCTTTTCCGCTTGACTTTCCCTAGCACACGCTGTAAGTATCTAAGGCGTGCGAACGATTGACAAAATCTTGTATGTGGTCGGTTGCCTCAATGTCGGCACCTGCGTATGGGCCGCCACGCATGGCTACGCGATTCGCGCGGGCATTGGTGCCCTCGGAGCCGCCACCTGCCTCGTGTTGTTGTTCTGGAACGCCATCACTCATAGTCGAAATCCAACTGGACAATAAGACGTACCGGCCCAGCCACCGCCAAACCTTCCCGGTAGGTGCTCGTGTAGTTGGGTCCAGGCGGCGTCCACGCAGCGCGGTCTTGCGTATCAAAATTCGTGTTTTTGATTTTAATCACACTATCCCCGGCTGTATTAATCCCCGATGGTTGAATCTCATAAGATTTTGCACCATAGGCACCGGAAGCGAATGTAGCAACTTGTGCATCGGCGTTGTCAAGAACCTCTGCTGTGAATGTGTCGCTATAATCTGCTGCTCCGGTAGGAGCCTCAGTTGTAAATTGAATCCATGCCTTCCTCACCGTGTATCCAGACAAAGAACCCGTGGCGAATGTCATGTAAAACCGCCGCGATTCGAGGAACCACTGCTGGCTGAAGCCATCATCATACACCTCGCCGCCCATGCCGACGTCATAGGCCAGGCTCGCTTCCACGCCATCATCAACGCCGTCGAACAGGGCAAACGTCGCTGCTCGTTCAGTTGCCCAATCACCGATGCCGAACATCAGGCGATACACGCTGTCGTGCCGAACGGTCTCCGAAACGCTCGGCAAAATGCGCACGCGGTCAAGAAGATTGATCGTCTCGTAGAGTTCGTCGAAAAACTCGACCGTGGCGGGTGTCCGCGGGGCACTCACCCCCGTCAGGTCGTGGGTCCAATTCGCCTGGCCGATGGCGTCCTGGCAAAGATCGGCAAAAAGGTAAATCTGACTGCGAGTGGAATCCCACCATCGGTACGGCCAGACATGGAGCAGTGTCTGTTCAACTTGATACTGGAAGTTGGCTAGCACCTGCCCCTGAACATCATCTTCGGGTTCGCCAACGAGAACATTCCACCGAGCAAAGGCGTTGGCTGGATGCTTACTGGTCGGTACGAGACCATTCCGCTCGACCAGCGCTGAACGAAGGTCGTTGATCACATTATCCACGTCAATCGCCTGCCACCTTGCCGCAGGCCACGCTGCACTCCAACCCACGTTCGGCCTCCTATACCATTCTCGGCGGATGCACGAGGATGAAAGACTCATCGCCAGCAGTAAACAGAGGCACATAAATGTCTTGCCCCGCAGGCCCCGCCAGATAACCGGCCTCATCCGTCTGAACCTCCCCATGGTTGTGAATCCCGGTCAGTTGGCTTCCGTCGTTTGCCCATGCATCATCAGCCCGAACGACGGGTTGAACAACATAGACCCCAGCGGCGTAGGAGACAATTTTGACTATTCGGGTTGACGCGGCGCTACCGCTGTGGTCGAAAATGTATCGCAGGTTGCCGCTCGTGTCGTGTCGAACCGCCACGAGGATAATCTTGCCGACGGCAATGCCCGTTACGTCGTTGATCTCGTAAACCGTTCCTGTCCGCCCGCCCGTCTTGTCCGCCCAGGTGGTCGCGTCCGTCAGCCACTGTTCGGTAAAGGTGTATGCGCCAGACCCAACCTCGGTCTCAATTTTCGCAGGGAACGGCTCGGCTCGCGGTAACGGCTCAACGTCCGCCTCTTTGTGCGCAAGCGAAATAACCTCTCCGTCCGGCGTGGTGGTGGATACCAAACCCGGACCCGTGCGGATGCGGTGGAACACATCTTCACCTGCCTGCTCGTCCGCGTCCCCCGCTTCTTCTGACACCGGCCCCGGCACGGACACCTCGTTTTGCCTCTCAAGGTATTCGAGAATTGCCCGAACCGTCTCCGCCAGGTTTTCCGCCTCGCTCGATGGAAGAGGCTCATTCTGCCATTGCCGCAGGATTGCGAGCACCTCGTTCAGCGTTTCTCGGCCTACCATGAGACAATCGCCTCCAAAACGGAGAAGTCCGCAGCCTTGTAGCCCTTCCCATCTATTTTCTCGCCCTGGTCCACCCACCAGCAAACCGTTCGCTTCTCGCCAGTGGGTTCTTTTGTGGCCTTGTCAACGATGTCCTCTTTTGCACTATACCTCTGCTGTTTCTGAAACTTCGTGTCCTTGTTCCAGCCTTTGGGATTGAATGACAGGCGGTAGCGCATCTCGTAGAGGCTGTTTGGGATAAGGGGCCGACTGGCCCGCACACCACCAAATCGCATCGTTTCCGCCGGGGCGTTCCCAAAGTGCGGCAACGGCGATGCGTTGATTTTCCCGTAGAGAGCCATCAGCGTCGTGACAAGCGGCGTCCGCGCCTTCACCAGCAATGTCATGTCGCAGCGGGGGAAGAATCGGAAGGCCGGCCCTTCGGCAACGACATGGCGGTAAAACTTGCCACCTTCCTCGAAGACCTCCCAAACCCTGTTCCCGCCTTCGTCTTCTCTGATTTCCACGACGTCGCCGCCAACGTCAAACAGGATCACGCCATGCCCTTCCGGTATCTGGCCGCCCGGGAGCGGCTCGAACTGAAGCCAGAGCACGCTTTTGTCCGGGCGCTGCGCCCGAGCACTCAGTTGATACTTCTGAAACTGCGGCGCAAAAAGGCTGCTTTCCCCCGGATAGACCGTGCCGGGGGGGACCGCCGCTTCCACGTTTTGAGCAGTCGTGGTGTCGGGCACCTCGAACAAAACCCGGTAGGTTCTGCCTTCGATGCTTCGTTGAACAACCGTCCGAACGAAGTCCCACGTGGCCGGGATGGTGAGGGGCGCCGTTTCCGCCAAGAGCATTTCGTAAACGAGGCGCAGGCGGTTCTGCCCGGTTTCTTTGCTGACGGCCGGAGTCGAGCCGATGAGGATGGCCTTCACGTCGCCTTCGTAGGCGGCGGGCATGGCTGACCCGAGCGCGGGTTCAAGCGTCGAGAGCGCCGCCGTGGGGCAGATAACCATGCGGAAATACCGCCTCCGGCCCAGGAACGTGCTCTGACTCCGTTCGCGTTTATCTTCTGTGAGCGCTGGTGCCATGCTTTACCCCTGACTCGAGCCCATACGCGCGGGTGCGGAAGTCTGGAAGAACGCAGCGTCGCCGTCGATGGCCGCAATCATCGACCGCTGATACGCCACTTCGTGCGGACCCCTAGTTTGCCCCGTAATCCGCTCGGCGTCCGCCAGGGCCGCGTCCCTGTAAAGCGGCCACATCGCGGGTGGCCCCATCGGATAGGTCGCGGTGTCCGCCAGGGCAGGGGCCGACACGCGATACCGATACCGGAAAGTCCGAGCCGCCGTCGGTTGAGCCGCGAAAATGATGCTGAAGGTCTGCAATACGCCCGTCGAAAAGGAGTCGGGCATCAGGGCGTAGTATTGCGACGTGCCCACCGTCTCCGAGTTCCGCCACATCTCGAAGATCGTCTGCGGCGAAACCTCCTCCATCGCCGGGGCGGCCGCCCCGGACGGATAGACATACACGGGCGGGCCCAGCAACCCGTTGAAGTCGGACGGCAGGCGGTAAAAGCCGTTGGCCGTGATGGTAAAGGTGTCGCCGTTGTCGGCAGAGGCATCCGAGTCAACCGTGATATTCTCCGAGTCCGTGTAGCCGACGATGGTGTATTCGGTTCCGCTGGTAACGGCGACAATTGTCTTGCCAATCATGCTCTCGTAGAAGGTGTCGGCATCGACCCAGATGTTCGTGCCGGAATCCGTGTCTGCCGCCGTAATCGTGAAGGTGTCGCCGTCATCGGCCGAGGCGTCGGTAGCGACCGTGATGATCTTCGCGCTGGTGTAGCCAGTGATGGTGTACGAGTTCTCGCCTATGACGGAGACGATGGTTTCCCCGACCATGTTCTCGTAGAAGGTGTCGGCGGCGACTGTCAGAATGAGGTTGCCGACACCGCTGACCGTGACCGCACCCGTCGTCGTCGTAGCCCAAATAACAGCAGCCGCCGTCACCGTCGTCGGCCAGACGGTAATCGTGGCGGTGGGGCGAAGGAACGACCACAGGTGCGGCGCACCCTCAGCGTCCCGCGGGTCGCCGCCGCGCAGCGCCCGCTCGTAACCCGACTGGACGTTCACCAGGGCCGCGTTGGCCGTGACGTTGCCAGTGTAGGTCTCTACGATGTCGCAAAGCGCCGCACTCGTATATGCCGCCATGTCGCCCTCCGTTTTCTACGCCGCGGGGCAGGGCGGATACCCCCCGCCCCGCCTTCTCTCCGTTCGCGGCCGCAGACTACGGCAGGCCGAAGAACTCGTAACTGATGGCACCGGCGGCCACGCCCGCGTCCGCGATCGTCACGGCTCCAGCCGTGATTACAAGGTCACAGACGAGTTGCACCCCGGCCCCTGGCGCCGCCTGGTGGCACGCCTGAGCCGAGATGAGTTTGCTCAATCTCGTCGGCACCTCGATTGTGTTGACCGCCAACGTGGCGGTGCCAAACTCGATGTTCGCGCCCGGAATTGCGGCGCTGTGATTGTTGTCAGCGTCCCAGGCCATGATGGCCTCCTTTCGTTTGTGTCCACACGCCTACGACAGACCGTAGAGCCGGTAGTTGAACTTCTTGCTGGCGACCGCGCCATCGGCGAACGTGACGCAGCCGAGCGTGATAACGAGGTCGCAAAAAATCTGCACTGCGGCGGCCGGTGCCTCCTTGTAGGTGGCGAACGCGGCTTGGATTTCGCGCAACTGGGTCGGCACTTCGACCGTGTTGGCCGCGCCCATCGTCGCCTCACCATACTCCACGGTCGCGCCCATGATAACGGCGCTGTGATTTACGGCTGGGTCAAAGGCCATAAAGACCCTCCTTTCTTGTTCGAGCCAGGCTGCGCCGGATCAACCAGCGTCGGCCGAGTAAGACCAACCGATGATGGCCTCGGTGAACGCCCCACAGGGTCCGAGCCCGATGGCGTCGGCAGTCAAGTCGTGGGCCACAATCGGCCCGGCGATGAGGCCATCGGCCGATGCGTAGTTACCGCTCAGGCCGGACACAAACGCCTCGGGACAGACGCCACCACACCAGAACCAGCCATACTTCGCTACGGCGTTGGTGAACGTCATGATGGAGAGCAACACCGCCGCGAGCATGGAGCCGGTTGCGGCAAGGCACTGGTCTGGATCGTTCGTGACCTGATACGGCGTTCCCGCAAGGCTCGGCACGACGACTTGCTTGGCCGCACAGGCCGGGTTGGCTTCCGTGATCGCCAGACCCTTGAGGTAGATGAACGTTGACCATCCATCATCCCCCGCGATTGCACTCCGGTTGAGGACGCAAATCTTCTCACCGGGTTCGTAGGCAGCCGTTGAGACGTTGTGGTGGACCGCCGAGATCATGCTGCCGCTCGGAATGTTCTCCGCGGCAACGACACGCGCCACACCCGGCCAGTTGTCCCGCAGGACAAAGAGTTCACTGTCAAGCGTGCTTTCTGCCATGATTCACCTTTCTTTCTCGTTTGGGGGCTTGCCCGGTCATTGTTGCGACCGGGCTCACCCTGGCGCCGCCGCCTTGCGGCAGCATCGCCCCCATATCCAAGCCCCGGCTCTATGCGGCATCCACGTCCAGGGCAAAGCCCAGGCATCCTTCGGTGGTCGCCCGCGGGCCTATCCCGATGGCGTCCGCCTGCAAGTCGTGGGCCGTGATCTCGCCCGGGACTACATTGCCGTCCGTCGCGTAGTCGCCGCCCAAACCCGCAACGTACTCCTCCGGGCATGAGCCGCCGCACCAGAACCAACCGTAATACTCGTCGGTCATGGCTGCAATTGCGATTGCCGCCAACCCCGTCGGCAGGGCCAGACAGGTATCCGGGTCGTTCGTCACCCGATACCACTTGGTCGCCGAATACTGGACCACTACCTGCTTGGCCGCAAGGGCGACGAGCGGGTTCTGCACGCCCATTTGCAGGTAAATGAACGTTGACTGCCCCGCGTCCCCGACAGCGCCGTGGTTGCGCACCATAATCTTGGTGCCAATCGGCCATTGCCGGGTCGCCGTGTTGTGATGGTAGGCGCTCGCAAAGCCGTCCGACGGCTCCGGGTGTCTCGGGTCAGCCTCACCCGGCCAGTGGTCGTCAAGCACAAACAGTTCACTATCCAACGTCGAGTCGGCCATAGGTCGCCTCCCTCCTTCGGGCCGTGCCCGTTATCACGCTGCCGCGATGCTCAGCATCAGGACGCACGGCTTGGTGTCGCCCGCGCGCGTCTGATACCCGATTTCGCCTGGCACCAAGCCCGGTGCTGTCAGGTCGGCGCCCATGCACGCCCCGATTGCTCCCGCAGTCGCTCCGTAGTAAACGCCGCCCAAGGCGGACACCCATTCTTCGGGGCACACACCCCCACACCAGAACCAGCCGAAGAAGTCCACCGTCATCGCCGACAGGCCGACGACAAGCGGACTCAAGCCAGCCCCCAGGTCCGTCCCTGCGTCGTTCGTGAAGTCGTAGGGCACGCAGTCCGTGTGATGAGCCAGGAAGTGCCGGGGCGCCAGGATGTTTGTGGTGTCCTGGTGCTCCAGTTTCCCATACACGAACGTCGAATACCCTTCGACCCCCGCGGCAGACGCATGGTTACGGACCTGTATTTTCGTGCCGAGGCCGTAAGCCGCAGCAACGACGTTGTGGTGGTCTGCACCAGTAAAACCGCCCCTGGGTGGACTGAGCCGGGGGTCAGGATACCCCGGCAACAGGTCACACAGGTAAATGCCTTCACTGTCAACCGTCACATCGGCCATAATGACCTCCTTCTAAAAACCCCGGCATCACGCCGCGGCGGTGTTCAGAATCGCGCAGATGACGCTCGTATCCCCCGCAGGCGTTTTCAGCCCGATTTCGCCGGCTGTGGTCCCTGGTGTTTCCAGGTCGCCGAACGAATTCTGCCCGATGCCGGCCGCTGCCGAGCAGTAGTAAACACCGCCCAGGCCAGAGACCCATTCCTCGGGACAGACACCGGCGCACCAGAACCAGCCGAAGTAATCGACTGTCATGGCACCGAGCCCGACGACGAGGCCGCTGAGACCGGCCCCCAGGTCGGAGGCCGCCTCGTTCGTGAAGTCGAAGGGAATGGCGTCGGTGTGCTGGGCGCAGAAATGCCGGGCCGCGAGGACGTTCGTGGTGTCCTGCATCTCCAACTTCCCGTAACAGAACACCGACAACCCATCAACCCCGGCCGAAGCCGAGTGGTTGCGGACCTGGACCTTCGTGCCGACGGGATACGCCGCCGCGGCTACGTTGTGGTGGTCCGCGCCCAGGAAACCATCCCTGGGCGGACTCACCCTCGGATCGGGGACACCGGGAGTCGTGTCCAGAAGGTAAAACAGTTCACTGTCAATCGTAACGTTTGCCATGCTCCAACTCCTTCCAGTGTTTTCTCAACCCGCTTAGGCCATGTTTGACTTCCAGATGTTGGCGTTCGGCTTGGAACAGGTCAGGTTGCCTGCCAACAGGATGCGGGCCAGGTACTTGTCCAGACCGCCAACTTGGTCGCCCTGCCAGGTGAACCCGGTCATCTTGAAGTTGCGCTTCGGGCTGACCCGCAAATCCCACGTCGAGGGGGCCAGCAGGAAGAAGTCGGTCGTCATGCTGTTGGTCGTCAGCCACGAGTCCTGGACGAACTCCACGCCGTCGATGACGAAGGTCTGGAAACCATACTTCGCCAACTTCGACCCGTCGCGCGAGTAGATGTGGCGTGCTTCGACCTAGCTCTGGAACGCCTGGAAGAGGCTCTCGCCCATGACGGCGTAGAACTTCTCATCCGCAGGAACGTGCCGCTGGCAAATCGAGCGCATTATGCGGAAGTTGGCGATGCTCGGAGCGAGCGCCGTGTTCCGGTCGGTAAAGACGTCGCCGATGGAAGCCCCCTGCCACCATTTGTTCGTGACCGTGGTGGCCCGGGTCAGTTCGCCGTAAGTCGTGTCGTGGTCCAGGGCGTAAGGGATGCTCTGGAAGTCGGCCCCGGTTTCGTCGGTCTCGGACTCGGAATACATCATCGCGGTCAACTTCAGGCGCATCCCGGTGTGACCGGCCTTCAGCAGCCCCGCAACGATGTCAACGGGCGCCACGTCTTTGCCGCCGGCCTGGTTCTGCAACTCCTCCTCGACCCCGTATTCGATGGGGAGTTGAACGTATTTCCAACCCCACTTGGGCCGCGCCCAAATGGTCGTCGAGCCGCCCTCCAACCCCTCCATCGGGGTGTAGGATTGGGCGTTGTCCTCCAGGGTGTCTTTGATGACCGGCTGACCGATCTTCTTCCCGCTGATGGACACCCGATTATGCTCCGTGAACATCGCTGTCAGTGGAGTCCGCAACATCACTTCATCCACGACCGTGCGAGCCCACGCTTCTTTGGTGGTTGCTTCGATGTTTGCGTTTGCCATCTCGGTTCCTTTCTAAAGTCTTACCGAACCTTGCCCTCGCGTCTCATGTCTGCGAGAACGTCCTCCGTGCGACCACGGCTCCCCTTTGGAGCCACGACCCCGCCGCCCTTACCGGCATCGGCGGCCACTTTCGGACTTGGCTTCGGCTTCGGCTTGCCTCCCTCGCCCCTGGCGAGTTGCAGGTAAGCCGCACGTAAGGCGATCTTCTTCTCGGCCAACGTGGGCTGGTCATCCAGCGAGCGACCTTCCGCCATAAGCATCTGGCCGGCGAGTTCCATCGCGTCGTTGTGGAGTTTGGCCCCGAACTCTTCGTCGAGTGCGGTTGCCGTTCCCTCGAGCGCGTCCCGCCCTTGGCGGGTTGCAATCGACTCGCCCATCTCCTGAACGCTCGCCGTCAACGCCGCCAGACCCTTCTCGATGCCCGCAACGCGGTCTGCATCAATCCCGGCCTTCGGCCTTGACACGGCATAGCGCTTCAGCGCCCGCATCGCCTCGGCAACGTCCGCCGGGTCGGATGCTTCGCTCAAGGCGTCCACCTTCGCAAGGGCCGCCTCCAGACCCGCCGCTTCAGCCGCCGATGCCGCTTCGCCCGGTGCTCGCCGTAGAGCCTTTATCTCATCGGCAAGCGCCCTGTTGGCTTCCGTCGCGGCTTCCAACTGGCCCTGAAACGCTCGCCGTTCCGTCGCGTGTTCTTGGTCGCGGCGTTGGCGGTCCTTATCCCAGGCCGGCTGTTCCGCCGGCGGCTTGTCCTTATCGGCTTTGTCCGGCTTGGGTGGCGCCTTCTTGCCGGCGCTCTTGTCACCGGCCTTGTCGTCACCCTTTTTCCCGGCGTCCTCGCCAGCGGGCTTCTCCGGCCCGAGCATGTCCGGGGTCAACCCACCAGGGTCTGCCTCGTCTGCGCCCAAGTTGGCATCATCACCCGCATTGGCGGCCGCGTCGTCCGCTTCCAGACCTTCCACGTCATCCGGGTCACGATCTCCTAACTGTGCCTTAGCCATGTCCGTCCCTTCCAGTTTTGCCGGGCGGCGCTTTCGTCCGTCCCCGGCGACCCCTGGTTATTTGATACTCGCGGCCTTTCCTCTTGGCCCTTGTCCCGTCGGCCAGCCGCCGTATCCCGTTTCCTTACCGTTTTCTGCTTGGTCCGAGCATCAACCGCGTGCCCGCCCCCGCAGGCAACTTCTTGCCTTTCGACTCCCTCAGATGGCTCGCAAGTTCCGCCATCGTGATGCCCGGCATCCGAGATTTCAGACCGGCCCTCCGCCGCCTCAACTCTGCGCCGAAAAGACCCCGTTGCTTCTCCGACACGATCGGCGTGTGCTTCCGACGGCCCTCGCATCCGACTCCGGGCATCGCCGCTCTCCTTCCTGCCCGACGAAAAAGAACCCCACCGCCCGTGCACGGTGGGGCTCTTGAATCTCTCGATTCCTCCGGGGATCAGCCGAAGTCGTCGGGCATTATTCAGTTGTGGTCACTTCCGCTATGCCGTCCCTCCGGCCCCTTGCTTCGCCAACTTCTCCTGTTCCTCCATGAACTGCTCGAACTGCTGCCACATCGCGTGCCGCTCCAGAACCTCGTCCTTGTTCTCAATCTCGAAAGCGTCCAGCAACTCCGGCAACAACGCCGGACCGACCGCCTCCATCAAGCCCATGATTTCTTCCTTC
>Ga0307377_10002275_pt1 | contig 22884 bp, 17 predicted proteins | sample TR3MG_FD_202535 | JGI IMG/M metagenome (GOLD analysis project Ga0307377, IMG submission 202535) | Soil microbial communities from Risofladan, Vaasa, Finland - TR-3 | ecosystem: Environmental > Terrestrial > Soil > Coastal area > Acid sulfate soil | place: Finland: Risofladan, Vaasa | collected...
ACGCAGCAGTATGTTAAGCCGAAGAATTTTCTCCAACCTCAAGCTGCGCAAGCACGTCCAGGATTCCTCGGCTTAACGAAAACCTCGGCATAATCCGCGTTAAACCGAATTCGGTTTAACACGGACGCAGGATCGCAATACACGAGCGTGAGCTACACCGACCGCATCGATGAGCTCGGCGTGTCGGCATCAATTGGCACCGTCGGTGACTCCTATGACAACGCCATGGCCGAATCGGTCATGGGAATCTTCAAGACCGAGCTGCACCGCAATCCTGCAGTGCTGGCCGACAACGATGGACACTGGCGAGGGCTCGACGACCTCGAGATCGCCACCTGCGCGTGGGTGTCGTGGTTCAACGAAGAGCGACTGCACGGCGAACTCGACGACCGCACACCACAAGAGGTCGAGGAAGAGTATTCTCTTTCAAATCAAGCCAAGGTGGCGTGAGATTTCCAAGTTCGGAAGTCTCCAGGAAACCCAGGCCGATTCATTAACGTTGTCCTACCGGATTGGGGCCGTCAAAGTTGCGCGACCCTCGACCCTGACAGGAGCGGCAAGGCGCATGTTTGTGACGAATGAGCTTCCATGGACCCTCATCGGAGCCGAACTCCCTTCGCTGCGCCAGAACCCATTGATCAGTGACCTGATGCCACGGGCCGTGTGACCTGGTTCCGAGGCGGCAGCGCGACATTCCCGACCGAGCAATCACGTTCGTCGGCGCCCGGTGAAGCGACGGCTGAGCATCTGCGGACGTTCAGTCGCGTCGCCCCAGTGGTCATCCTCGTCGGTGCGATCCTCGTCTGGACCGGTTGGGCCGCCAACATTCAGTGGTTGATCCACCCGCAGGCCGTCTGGCCCTCGGTGGCCCCATGGACGACGATCTGGCTCGCACTCCTGGCCGTGGCGACTCTCCTTCAGTCAGTGGAGGCGCCGACGCAGTCGATGGTGTGGCTGAGCCGGGCCATGACCGCTGTGGTCGCCACACTGTCCTTCTTCGTTCTGTTCGAATATCGAGGCAGCACCTCCACTGCTTTTGACGTGTTCTGGTTCCACCATTCGGTGACTGCGTCGACGTCGACGTGGCCCGGACGACCATCGGTGCAAATGGCCCTCGCGGGCATTGCCCTGTCGTTGGTCATCGCCCTCTTGCGAGTCGACGCCAAGCTGCTGCGGTTACCCCAGATCGCTTTCGTAATCGTGGCAACGGTACCCGCCCTGGTCGCCGTAGGCGGGTACCTGTTCAACGTGCCCGCACTCTTCACGTCGTCGGGGGCGTGGGGATTGTCACTGATCACCGCGATCGGCGTCTTGGTACTCTCGGCCGCGGCGATCGCCGCCAGACCCGACCGGCCGCGCATCGCCAAACTCATCGCCCGCGCGGACTGGGTGAGCATCCGGCGACTCGCCTTCGTGCTCACCGGATTCCCCCTAGTCGTCGAGATCCTTCGGCTGATCTTCGAGTCCCTCGGCGCCCCGATCCAATCAGCATGGGCGCTCGCCGTCTCGCTCGGTACGTTTGCGGCCGGCATCGGCATCTATCAGGTGACCGCCGACCAGAACCACGCGATGATGGACAAGCTCGCGCTGGCCACTGAACTCGCCAGCTCACAAGAGCACTACCGGCTGCTCGCGGAGAACTCAACGGACGTCGTCCTCCTCATCGAAGGTGGCGTCATCACGTGGATCTCCCCCTCGGTACAAGACGTCCTGGGTGGCGACGTCGACTACTGGGTCGGGCGCGAGGCGGTCAGCGCGGTCCACCCCGATGACCTCACCGCCTACCTGGCGGTACGGGGCACTCTCGAAATGAATCGGACCTCGGTATTCCGGGTTCGGGTCATGACCGGCGACGGTCGCTATCACTGGGTCGAACTTCACGCCAAGCGCTACACGGACCCCAATGGCGGAACCGACAGCACGATCGCGTCAATGAGCGTGGTGGACGACGCCGTAGCGGCGGAAGCCAGACTCGACCAACTCGCCCGCACCGACGCACTCACCGGACTCGCCAACCGGGGCCAAGCCATGTCGTTCCTGCACGACCACGTGGATCGTCCACGCCGACCCGGGACCGACCTCGGCGTCTTGTTCTGCGACGTCGACCGCTTCAAGACCATTAACGACCAGCACGGGCACGCCGCTGGCGACATCGTGCTCACGACGCTGTCGAATCGGATCGCATCCCGTGTCCGTCAAGGCGACTTGGTGGCTCGTCTCGGCGGCGACGAGTTCATCGTGTTCCTCGTGGGAACACACGGCCTCACCGAAGCCGCGGCGATAGCGGAGGAGATTCGCGCCATCGCCACCGCACCCATCGAACTCGATTCAGGGATGGTCACGACATCGCTCAGCATCGGAGTGACCGTGGCCGCACCGGGGGAGACCCCCGATGCGCTCGTTGCCCGGGCGGACGATGCCATGTACCGAGCGAAGGGTGACGGGCGCAATCGGGTCGTCTTCATCGCCCACGCGTAGCGACACCGCTCCGCGGCGTGCTCCGACGAGGTGCCGATACTCGAACTGACCGCGCCGAATGTCGTGGCGTGGCACGCGTGGCACTGTCACGACCCGGTGGCGACCATCCTGAAGGACTACTCCGCGTCGCCGCGACCCCAGGGGGTGTTCAAGTTTGACTGCGACTCGCGAAGTCCAGTGAGCGCACCACCCGCCGAGTAGTAGCGCTTGCCCGCGACGAGGAGTTCTTCGGCCGGGAACTTGGTGATCACCTCGCACCCGGTTGCGGTCACCACGACCTCTTCCTCGATGCGCGCGGCCGACCAGCCGTCCTTCGCGGGCCAGTAGGTCTCGAGGGCGAACACCATGCCCTCTTCGAGGGTCTCGGGGTGGTCGAAGGAGACCATGCGACTGAAGATCGGACGCTCCCAGATGGAAAGTCCGATGCCGTGACCGTACTGCAGTCCGAAGGCCGCCTCTTCGCTGGGGAAGCCGAAGTCCTCGGCCTTGGGCCACACGGCGACGATGTCGGCGGTCGTAACGCCGGGCTTCACCATCGAGATGGCGGTGTCGATCAGTTCGCGGCACTTGGTGTACGCGTCACGCTGGGCGACCGAGGCACTGCCGACCGCGAAGGTACGGTAGTAGCAGGTGCGGTAGCCGTTGTAGCTGTGCAGGATGTCGAAGAAGGCCGGGTCTCCGGGACGGATCAAGCGGTCACTGTAGACGTGGGGGTGCGGCGAGCACCGCTCGCCCGAGATCGCGTTGACGCCTTCGACGTGCTCGGAGCCCAGGTCGTACAGCGTCTTGTTCACGAGACCGACGCACTCGTTCTCCTTGACGCCCGGACGCAGGAAGGTGTAGAGCTCCTCGTACGCGGCGTCGACCATCGACGCGGCGTGGGTGAGCAGTCCGATCTCGTCCATCGTCTTGATGCGGCGGGCTTCGAGGAATACCTGTTGACCGTCGACGAGCGTGATGCCCTCCTTCGCGAACGCCGCCAGGATCGGCATCTCCACGATGTCCACGCCGACCGCCTCGTTCTGCAGTCCGTACTGCTGCAGTACTTCCTTGATCTTGAGCGCCACGGTGCCGGCGCGGTCCGCGCCCGGTGGGATGGCGCCGCGCAACGTCGAGATTCCGGCACGCGCACCCTCGTAGGGAACCTGGGAACCGTCGGGCAGAACCTGGGCGCCGCTCAACCACGGGTTGTACATCTGGTGGTGACGCGCGGCCGAACCGAAGTCCCAGACAATGGGCTTGCCACCACGCGGCAGCAGGGCGAACCGGATCAACTTGTCCATGGCCCACGTGCCGATGTGCGTACCGGTCATGTAGCGGATGTTGTGGAAGTCAAAGGTCAACAACGCGCCGAGGTCGGAACGCTCGAGTTCCGCCTGCAACTTCGCCAGCCGCTCCTCACGCAGGCGCGGCATGTCGACGCGACTCTCCCAGTCGACCGTGTTACTCCCGTTGGTGTGGATTCCCATGATTCCTCCTAGTTCCGAATTTGATACAGCGGCGCTCTAGCGCCGACGTGAGCGCGCCCACGAGTCGAGACCGACCGCGATCAGCAGAATCAGTCCGAGGACAATCTGCTGGTAGAGCGGGTCGACCCCGAGCAGGTCGAAGCCATTGCCGATGAGCGCGATGAAGAGCACGCCGATCCCCGTACGCCACACCGATCCCTCGCCACCCGCGATCGAGGTACCGCCGACCACGATACCCGCGAGCACCGTGAAGGCGAGGGCGCTGCCGCCACTGGCCGCCTGCGCACTCAGCAAGCGAGAGATGTCGATGACCCCACCGAGCCCCGCCGCACCGCCGCTGATGGTGAAGGCGACGACCTTCACCATGTTGACGCGAACACCGGCGAGGCGCGCGGCCTCGGCGTTGCCGCCCGAGGCGACCATGTACCGGCCGAAGGTCGTGCGCGACAGCAAGAGACCGAGCACGATGACGAAGGCCACGGTCATCCACACCGCGCTGGGCACCGAGAGGAACTGCGCGTTGGCGAACTGGTAGAACCCGGAGTTGGCCGACAGGACGATCAGATTGCCGCCGGAGACCTTGAGGGCGAGTCCACCGATGACGAACGACATGGCCAGGGTGGTGATCAGCGGATTGATCTTGAAGACGGTGACGATGAGTCCGTTGATCAAACCGACGAACAACCCCACGAGGATGGCGGCGGCGATGGCCAGCACCGGAGAATGATGGGCTGCGATCTCACCCGCCACGACCGTGGCGAGACCGTAGGTCGCCCCGACCGACAGGTCGATACCTCCCGCGACGAGGACGAGTGTCCCGGCGGCCGCGATGCAAAGGGTCGCGGCCTGCTGATCGAGGATGTTGATGAGGTTCGTGGTGTGCAAGAACGGCGAGCTCGCGATCGACAGCGTCACGAACAGGATCAGAAAGGGGATGGCGATGCCCGCGGTGCGCCACGACTGCAGGAACCTGGTGGTCCTCGAACGGAATCCCCGGGGACCGTCGAGGTCCTCGAGCTCGTCAATCTTGTCGGTCATCTGGTTCGTCATCTGGTTCTCCTCAGGTGGCGTTGGTCTCGGCAAATGCGGCCGCGAGCACGGTTTGTTCGTTCATGTCATCACCGCTGAGGTCTGCGGTGAAGCGTCCGTGACGCATCACCATGGTGCGGTGGGCGAGCCCGAGGACCTCCTCGAGCTCGGACGAAATCACGATAATCCCCATTCCTTCCTGGGCCATCTCCACCAGGAGGTCGTAGATTGCGCGCTTCGAGCCGACATCGACACCGCGCGTTGGCTCGTCGGCGATCAGTACCATCGGCGAGCACATCAACGAACGCGCGAAGAGCAACTTCTGCTGGTTACCGCCCGAGAGCATCATGGCGGGCAGCGCCATGCTGGCCGCCTTGACGGTGGTCTTCTTCATGAGCTGGGTTACGGTCCGGCGTTCGCGAATGGGTGCAATCCAACCAAGTCGGCTCACGAGGTCGAGGCGAGAGAGCGAGATGTTCTCGCGCACCGACCGGCTCATCATCAAGCCCATCTCCTTGCGCGACTCGGGGATGAGGGCGAGACCACGGCCGATCGATCGGTGCGGGCTGTGTCCCGTGAGCTCGGTGTCACCGAGACGGACGTTGCCCGACGAGACCTTGGCGTCGCGAAAGATCGCCCGCGCCAGTTCCGAACGGCCCGCACCGACGAGTCCCGAGATACCGAGGATCTCACCGCGCCGGAGTGTGAAAGAGCAGTCGACCACCGACGGCGCGCTCAGGTGTTCGACCTCGAGCACGATTGGCGCGTCAGCGGGGGCCAGGACTTTGTCGGGGAACGCCGATGAGAGCGACCGGCCGAGCATGCCCTCGATGAGGGAGTCCTCGGTGGCGCCCACGGCGTCCACGGTGCGAATCAGGTGACCGTCACGCAGGGTCGTGATCGTGTCGGAGAGCGATAACACCTCGGACAAGAAGTGCGAGATGAGTACAACGGCGCTGCCCTTGCGGGTCAGTGATCGAATGATGTCGTGGAGTGCCTTCGTCTCGTTGCTGGACAGGGCCGCCGATGGCTCGTCCATGACCACGACCGACGCGTTACGCGACAGCGCACGCATGATCTCCACCTTCTGTTGGTCGGCGGTGGAGAGGCTGCCGGCTCGAATGTCTGGGGAGAGCTCGAAGCCCACACGGTGAGCGAGTTCTCGGAACTGCCGGCGCGTCGCGCGACGGCGCACGAAGCCGCCCGTGGCGACCTCCGAACCGAGGTAGACGTTCTCCGCCACCGTCAAGCCGGGGACGATGGCGAGTTCTTGGGCGATCGTGATGATGCCGTGCGAGAGCGCCTCTCGCGGTGACCGCATGGTCAGGGGACGTCCGCCCAGGGTCAGGGTTCCTTCGTCGGGCGCGATGACGCCCGAGATGATCTTGCCCAGCGTCGACTTGCCGGCGCCGTTCTCGCCGATCAGCGCGTGGACCTTGCCCGGTTCAATCGTGAGCGAGACATCGCTCAGCGCCGGGATTCCGCCGTACCGCTTGGACACCCCGGCGACGACCAAGTCGTCGCCGGGAGTGTCCGCGGTCCGCGGAAGTTCCTCATATATCCGTTCAGACATAGTGGATCAATTTTGATTTCTGATGTACGGACTGTTGAGTGTCCCGATGGTCGGGATCAGCCCGGCCACTCACCGGTGAACTTGCCAGCATTGGCCTTGGTGAGGATGCCATTGTTCGGCAAGCCCGCGACCGGGTTCTTCGAACCCTGACCCTTGCCGGTCCGCATCGCCTTGATCAGCATGCTCATACCGAGCTGGCCTTCCGTTGCCGGCATCTGAGCCACGTCGGCGAACCACGCGCCGCTCTTCAGGGCCGCAACACCGGCCGCACTCGCGCCGTAGCAGACGAGCTTCACCGAGGTGTTCTTGGCCGCGGCCAGCGCCGACTGGGCACCTTCGCAGTCCTGGTCCGAACCGACGATCACGTTGAGGTCGGGGTGAGCCGTCAGCATGTTCTGCACCTGGGTCAATGCCACGCCAGCCTGGTACAGACCGTCCGCACTCGCCACGATCGAGTCATTGGAGTTCTTGGCCAGCGTCGAGTCGAAGGCCGCGGTGATCGCGCCGTCCGGCTCGTAGCCGATGTAGTTGTGAACCAGACCGATCTTGCACGGGTTGGCCCCGGCGCACGCCTGGTGGGCCAACGTGGCCAACTGTGTGCCGATCTTGGAGGGGAAGAACACGACGTTGCCGGAGAGACCCTTCACCTGGATCTGGTCGGTGGTGTACTTCTTGCCGAGGATCTGGTCGATGTTCACGACCTTGATGTGCTTCTTGATGGCCTTGGCCACGGTCGACATGATCGCTGCGCCGTAGATCGGCTGAACGATGACGCCCTGGAACTGGCCGGAATTGATCACGTTCTGCAACTGGGACACCTGTGTGGTGTACGAGGTGGCCGAGTCGAACACGGTGACGCTGACGCCACTGGCCGCCGCAACCGCCTTAGCCGCCGCCAACATCGGAGCGTCGTAGCTGTTCGCCACGCCGTAGGACATGTAGGCCACTTTGAAGTGCTTCTGCTTGGCCGCCGCCTGAGCGACGCCCAAGCCAGTCACTGCTGACGACAGGAGTGTTGCCCCCGCAGCCATGCTGACGAGCCAGCGCATCTTGGTTTTCACCATAAGTAGTTCCCCCCTCGAGAATTCGGACGTACCAAGGTACGACCGATGTCAACCGCGGCCCCCCCATGGAGTCGTTTCACGATCAACCGAGTTGACACTATCGGTGTTCACTGAACGTGTCAAGTGATACCGAACAACAGAAAGATGTTCTTAACGCTAGGAGGCCGGCCGCTTGCGCGACCGGCCTCCCACGCTCGCCCATCGGGCGGTGGTCCTACTTGTTGTAGTGGTACGGGTTGTCGATTGCCTTCTTCTCAGGCAGCTCCGGGTACATGCCCGCGTTCCACGCTTCCTCGCCCAGCGTGTCCGCCAGGAAGCCCACGGTGTCTTCCACGACGCTCCTCGCCTTGGCCAGGTCGATGTTGATGAGACGGTGCTCGTGCTTGACGATGTTGCCGTCGATCACCACGGTGTGGACGTCGGCGCGCTGCGCCTGCATCGTCACGTGTCCGTAGGGGTTCAGGATTGGGAACATCACCGGTGACTCGTCGTTCTTGATCAGCACGATGTCCGCGCGCTTACCGACCTCGATGCTGCCGATCTTGCTGTCCATGCCGAGCGCCTTGGCACCGCCACGAGTAGCCCAGTCGATGACCTCGTCCGAACGCAGGTCGAGCTGCGTGACCGACTCGCCCTTCTGGTGGGCTTCGAAGTGCTGGCGCGAGCGGTCCGCACCGAGCGTGGTGCGCATGGCGGTGAACAAGTCCGCGCTCCACCACACCGACGTGTCGTGCGAGAGGGTGATCGGGATATCAAACTGGCGCAGCTTCCACGACGAGGGGTAGCCCTGACCCGCACTCTGCTCACTCTCGGTCGAGACCGACACCGAGCTGCCGCTTGCGGCGATGCGGTGATAGGAGTCGTCCGACAGCGTCGAGCAGTGAACGAGGATGGTGTCCGGTGTCATGAAACCAGCGTCGTGCATCAGTCGGATGCTGTCGTCACCGTTCGCGCCGAGTACGCCCGCGTGCGTGTTGACCGAGACTCCGAGTTCACGGGCGACTTCGAAGGCGGCGCGCTCGGGAAACTCCGGTCCCGCCACGACGTCGAAGGCGATCTGGAAACCCAGCATGTCGCTTCCGTCAAAGCGCCGGCTGTAGAAATCCTGGAACGCCTTGTCGGCGGTCCACTCCCAGGGAGCGCTCTGGATGTTCCCGTAGGCGAGGACAAAGCGCGCGGGAACGGTCTCGAGGGCATCGACGGCCGCGTCGGCGTGGTCGATTGTCTGCAGGCCGTGCGACCAGTCGACCGAGGTCGTGACACCGGCGTCGACGGCCTCGATAGCGGAGAGCAGGTTGCCGGCATAGACGTCCTGGGGACGGAAGTTCTTGCCGTGCTCCAGGTAGTACCAGACGAAGTACTGCGACAGTGTCCAGTCCGCGCCGTAGGCGCGCATCGCGGTCTGCCACATGTGGCGGTGCGTGTCGATCATGCCCGGCATGATGATGCCGCCGCGGGCGTCGATCTCCAGTGCGTCGTCGGGTGCCTTGATGCCGGGTCCGACTTCACGGATGACGCCGCCCGTTACCAGGACGTCGCAATCCTTCAGGACGTGGCGCGCATCGTCCATGGTGAGCACGATTCCATTACGAAAGACAATGGGACGTCCGTGTTCTAAAGACTCGCCGGACGTGCTGATGGGCTTGTTCATTTCCCCCCCTTGGTGAAATGGTTCAGATTCGAAGGGAGTGTAGCACTCTGTTCAGTGATGTCAAGAGTCACTTCACGCACTGGTAAGTGCCGACCGGAAGTGCCCGAACCCCCAGGGTTGGAGTGCCACGCCAGACTGTGGCGAATCCAGGGTGCAGTATCTCAGCGCATTTGAACACAAATTGTCCATCACGCGACCCGCCGTCGGTGTCGCGGCGACGCACTTCGGGGACGCCAGAACAATATGCCCACTCGGCAGCAACTTCGTATATGTTTATTCCTACTGAACATAAAGGGGGGAATGTGTCAACAACATCTGCCGTCGAGGGCGCCGCGCGTACCGCCGTCGTTCTTGGAGGAACGTCAGGCATCGGTAAGGAGATCGTCAAGACTTTGGCCGCCAAGGGCACGACGGTCTATCTGTCCGGGCGCACCATGGAGAGCGCTTCGGCCACTGCCACCGAGGTCGGCCTCGGCACGATTCCCGTCGCCGTCGATCTGTCCATGCCCGAGACCATCGCCGCATCACTCGCGAGCATCACGTCGGTCGATGATCTGATCATTCCAGCAATCGAGCGCGACTCGAACACGATCTCGGACTACAACATCGAGGGCGCCATCCGCTTGGTCACCCTCAAACTTGTGGGCTACACCGCGGCGATTCACGCACTGCGGAGTCGATTGACTCCGAATGCGTCGATCGTCGTATTCGGAGGATTGGCCCTGGAGCGCCCCTACCCCGGTTCGACCACCGTCTCCACCGTGAACGGTGGCGTCGTCGGCATGGTCCACTCGCTGGCGTGCGAGCTGGCCCCGGTGCGCATCAACGCGATACACCCCGGCATCATCGGCGACAGCCCGTACTGGGAGAACAAGGACAACAGCCACATCGTCTCGCGCACTCCCCTGGGTCGTCTCGTGACGATGCAGGAGATCGTGAGTTCGGTGGAGTTCCTTCTGGAGAACACCGGTGTCAATGGTGTAAATCTGGCGATGGACGGCGGCTGGCTCCTCAAGTAGACCAAGGGACATCGCAGCAAATCAACTGGAGAAGAAGAGGGACCATGCATCACGCAACCAAGATTGATGACACCACCGCCGTCACTCCCGCCTCGCACGAGGGACATTCGACGGGTTATCGCGAGCAGATCCTCGTCAACCGGGCCCTGGGGTCTCCCCATATGACCCTGTCGATCGGACACCTCGCCGAGGGTGGTCAGGTCGAGACGGTACTGCATTCCTACGAGATCAGCCTGTTCATCTTCAACGGCAGCCTCGCAGTGACCATGCAGGGCAAGACGACGTTGCTGCCACCCAACCACTGCATCGTCGTGCCAGTGGGCACCGCGTACTCGCTGCGTACCGTGGAGGGACCCGTCAAGTGGCTGCAGATGGCTGCGCCGGCCGGTATCGATGACGGGCGACGCCAGGACACCTTCTTCACGGGTGAGACCCTCACCGAGACCGAACCGGTACTGCCGGACATGCGAGACCCGCGCGACCGCAACGCAGCGAGGTTCGACCCCGAATCAATGGACCTGCGCAAACTGGCCGGTGGCGCCGACGTCAACGCGCCTACGGTTTCGCCGAGTATGGCCACGGCGCTGCTGGCCTACAGCGGCATCGGCGTGAAGATGCTGGTCGACCAGCAGATCGGCGCTCAGTTGCACACGATGTTCGTCGTCGACTACCAGCCGACGGCCATCGCCCACCCGCATGATCACCCCTTCGAGGAGGCCTACGTCTTCGTCGAAGGCGAAGTCCATGCATTGGTAGACGGAGCGCTCATGGTGTTCCATCCGGGAGACGTCTTGTGGGCTGGGGTCGGGGCCGACCACGGTTTCGAGAACCGCGGCACCGGACTTGTTCGGTGGATCGAGGTGCAGGCACCCCAGCCACCGTCACGCCACTCGTACCGGTTCAGCCGTGAGTGGGAGCACTTGGCTGCGAAACTGGGTCATACGCATTGAGTATCGACAACTGAAATTAGAGTGTTGGAGAGTTCGCCTCTAATCGGTATCGAGCAAGTCGTGTGGAATATCACGGGCGAAGAGGAGAATGGTGATGGCGGCTTCTAATGGTGCGACACCGAACCTGGGTGCGGCTGCGCCCCACGACGGTCTCGATGCCGCAGGGTCTCCTCTGCCACTTCGCACCGAACTGCCCCACGGGAACCACACCGACCGGGTCGCGCCCGGGCTCGTCGGTGCCCGTCTTCGGGCCCGTCGCGTAGCTCGGGGCATTTCGCTACGCCAGTTCGCTCGGGACCTCGACGTCTCGGCTTCCTTCATCTCCCAATTGGAGACCGGCAAGGCCCAGCCCTCGGTGGCGACGCTGTTCGCTATCTGCGCCGCGCTCGACATCGCAACCGACGAACTCTTCGAGACCGACGCGGCAGCCCACGATCGCGACTTCCACGAGTCCGCCAATGAGCGGACCGACGCCGCCAATAATCCGTGGCGATCGGTCGCCAGCTTCGGGAGCCTCCAGACTCCCTCGCGCAATGGACAGGGTGCTCCCGCGGGGTACGCCTCTCCCTTGGTGCACCCCGAGGAGCGTAAGGTGCTCGTGCTTGATTCCGGGGTCACCTGGGAATCGCTCACCGCGACGCGCAACGAGAAGGCCGACTTCATGTTCGTCCGATACGAGGTCGGCGGCAGCTCGACGATGGAGGGCCGACTGATCCGTCACGTCGGCACGGAATATGGCTTCATCCTCCAGGGCACGCTCGAGATCACGGTGGGCTTTGACACGTACCGACTCAGCACCGGGGATTCGATTTCCTTCGACTCCAGTCGTCCGCACCGTTTGGCCAATGTGGGCAACACACCCGTCGAGGCGATCTGGTTCAACCTGGAGTACCCGAACCACGAATCCTGATCTCAATCGGGCCTGAAGCGTTCGCCCGATCCACCGCTGGTGCTGTCGGCGACGTGCGCAGGGTCGGCGCCGACGGAGGACTCGCTGCGGACCACCACCTCCAGGGTCGGTCGTGATGGTCGCCTCGACTCGGGCAACCGACGGAACAAGTCACGTCGGGCCGACCCGTTGGACGAGCCCGCAACGCCGCGTGGTACTACTGTGGGCTTACACCCGAAATTTGCAGGTGATGCTAAGCCTTTAAGGGCGGTGGGTGTGATCGATCTCACCGATGGAATGGTCGCAGGACTTCTCGACGCGGCACCGATCGCCATGCTCGCAATCGATGAGACCGGCCTGATCCGATTCGTGAATATCGAGGCCGAACGTCTCTTCGGCTACCACCGTGATGAACTGCTCGGACGACCCGTCGAGCCACTCCTCGACCTCGGCAATCCGCACCTGAGAATCTCGGGGTCCATGCTGGAGATGCCGGGCCGACGCCACGACGGCAGCGTTTTCTCTGCGGCGGTCTCCGCCTCCACCCTGCCCACCGACACCGGATTCATCATCTCGGCAACGATTCGCGACGTCACCGAACGGATTGAGGTGGAGGCCGAAGCTCAGCGAGCGAAGACCGAGGCCGAGCGGGTGCGACTCGAGGCCGAGGCCGACCGCATCACCGCCGAAGCCGAGAAGTCGCTGGCCGAACGCGTACGACTCGAGGCCGAGGTTGATCGCGTGATCGCCGAGGGCGAGAAGAAGGAAGCCGAGCGGGTGCGACTCGAGGCCGAGGCCGACCGCATCACCGCCGAAGGCGAGAAGAGAGAGGCCGAGCGCGTACGCATCGAGGCCGAGGCCGATCGCATCACCGCCGAAGCCGAGAAGTCACTCGCCGAGCGGGTGCGACTCGAGGCCGAGGCCGACCGCATCACCGCCGAGGATGAGAAGTCCGTCGCCGAGGTCAAACGCGTGAAGGCCGAGGGCGAGAAGACCGTCGCCGAAGAGGTCCGCCTCCAGGCGGTGGCCGAACGCGTACGACTCGAAGCGCAACTCCATCAGTCGCAACGGATGGAGAGTCTGGGCGAACTCGCCGGTGGCGTGGCCCACGACTTCAACAACCTGCTGGCCGTGATCTTGAACTACGCGTCGTTCGTGGCCGAGGAACTATCCCTAGCGGCGACCAGTCCCGACCCCACGAAGTGGCACGGGATGTTGAAGGACGTGGAACAGATCCAGGTAGCGGCCGAGCGGGCCAGCCTCCTCACCCACCAACTGCTGTCCTTCGCCCGTCGTGAGGTGGTGCAAGCCCGCGCACTGAGCCTGAACAGCGCGATCACCAGGATGGAGCAGATACTGCGCCGCACGATCGGCGAACAGATCAAACTCGTCATCAGCCTGGCGGAAGGTTTGCCGATGGTGGTCGCGGACCCGGGCCAGATCGAGCAGATCATCCTCAACCTCGCGATCAACGCCCGCGACGCCATGCCGACCGGAGGTACCTTGTCGATCGATACATCGGTGCGCGAGGTGGCGGGTGAGGGAATCACGGGCTCGGGAGCGCCCGCCGGGTCCTACGTGTGCTTTCGCGTCAGTGACAATGGGGTGGGGATGCCCCTCGAAGTCCGAGACCGCGCGTTCGAACCGTTCTTCACGACCAAGCCGAGGGGCAAAGGCTCGGGGGTCGGCCACGCCACCGTCTACGGCATCGTGTCGCAGTCCGGTGGTCACACGAAGATCTACTCCGACGAAGGCGTCGGAACGTCCATCACCATTCTCCTGCCGTTCGCCCAGCGGGACTTCGTGCCCGACGCGCTCGACGAACTCAACGAGCACTCCAAGCCCGTGGCGGGGACCGAAACCATCATGGTCGTGGATGACGAGGAGGCCCTGCGCGAGGTCACGCGGCGAATCCTGACCCGCAATGGCTACACCGTCATCGCCGCGTCCGGTGGCGCTCAGGCGATCGAGATCGCCAGCACTTCACCCGACACCATTGACCTCCTGCTCACCGACGTCATCATGCCGGGGCTGCAGGGCCCGTCGGTCGCGAACGAGGTGAGGAAGCTCCGCCCCCGCATTCGCGTGCTCTTCATGTCCGGCCACGCCCAACCCGTGCTCGAAGCCGAAGCCGTTCTCGGCACGGAGTTCCTCTTGTTGGAGAAGCCGTTCGATCAGGCGATGCTGTTGCGAATCGTACGCCAGGCACTCGATCGAGATGACTGACCAGCCCCTCATCCGAGTCGTGGTCATTGATGACCACGAGATGATCCTGCAGAGCGTCGTACGATTACTGCGCGACGATGCACAGATCGTTGTTGTCGGCACCGCCCTCAACGCCACTCTGGGCATCGACGTCACCCGCCACGAACGACCGGACGTCGTGATCATCGACTACACCCTGCCCGACATGGACGCTCCTGACGCGATCAGGTTGCTCCGAGAAGTGTGTCCGGAGACGAAGATCATCACCTTCTCGGGGTCGGGGCGTCCCGGAGCACTCTTCGCGTCGATTCGGGCGGGTAGTTCCGCGTGGGTCACCAAGACGCGGGCCATCCAAGACTTGCGAGACGCAGTATTGCACGTGGCGGCGGGACTGCCGGTCGCCAACGAGGAATTGGACTGGCTCCCTCCGTTGGACCAGTTGATGGTCTGCTATCAGCCCGTCGTGTCACTCGTCGACGAGCGCGTGGTCGGATTCGAGGCGTTGATCCGCTGGCAACACCCCGAACGGGGGCTGCTGTTCCCCGACGCGTTCCTCCCCCTCGCCGAAGAGACCGGTTACATTGTCGAGATCGACAAGTGGGTGTGGGAGCAAGCGGCCTTCCAGCTCGCGACGTGGCAGCGGCAATTCCCTTCGACGCCGCGCCTTCGCATGAGCGTGAATCTCTCCCCACGAGATCTCACCGATCCTGATCTCTTCGGCTGCATCACCGGCATCCTCGAGCGCACCGGCATCGTTCCCTCCGACCTCATCTTCGAAGTCACCGAATCGGTGCTGCTGGAAGACTCCGACTCTACCTCCGAATTCCTGATGTGCCTGAAGGGGCTCGGAGCGGAAATCGCCCTCGACGACTTCGGCACCGCATTCTCGTCCCTCTCCTACGTCCGACGGTATCCGTTCGACCACCTGAAGCTCGATATCTCATTTGTCTCAGAACTGCCGCACTCGACACGCTCACTCTTGCTGGTCGAGGAGATTTGCCACATGGCGGCCTCGATGAAGATGCGAGTCATCGCCGAAGGCATCGAGCGACGCGAACAGGCCGAGGCGCTGCTCGGGATCGGGTGCGAGTACGGTCAGGGATACTTGTTCGCACGTCCGCTCACCGCCGAGGCCTGCACGGAGTTCCTCGCCGCCCGCGAAGACGCCGCCTCGCCCCGCTCGCGTCGCTGACCGATCGCCGCCGCCCTCCAAGGACCGCACACGGCCGATGAAATCACCGCGTGGCCCCGCATGTTGGGCCCTATGGCCCTATTCACCACCCGTCGCGGTCCTTACTGTCAAGTGCAGAGGCCGATTTCGACTTCAGGCGAGGCCGGCGCAGCAGTGATGTGACCGGGTCTCACCACCAAGAAGGGTGGATAGACCATGAGTGGAAAGATTGACAAGACGAAGGGCCGGATCAAGGAAGTGGTCGGCTCCGTCACCGACAACAAGGATCTCGAGACCGAGGGCAAGATCGACCGCCGAGCCGGTGAAGCCAAGGAGACGATCAGTCACCTGGCGAGCAAGATCGAGAAGGCCGCCGAGAAGGCCGAACGCAGGGCCGTCGAAACGATCAACAAGGTCAAGGACAGTTCGCACAAGAAGTAGTCCCCGATTTGGAATACATCTTCGTACTCACCGCCCCCGCAGCAGTTTCATGGGGACCGGACCGGGTAAGGCGCCGGTGGCGATGGCCACCAAAGGAGGCAACATGATCACCCTCGGCTTGCTACTGCTCATCATCGGATTCATTGCGAAGATCGCCATCCTGTGGAGCGTTGGCATGATTCTTCTGGTCGTCGGCGCAGTCCTCTGGATCCTCGGGTCGATGGGGCACGCCATCGGGGGTCGTAAGCATTATTTCTAGCCAGCGCGTTGGCATAGTGATCGGGTTCGGAGTCTCTCACCAGTCCCGAACCCGCCAGAGCGCCCGTGTTAATCTCGCGCCGTGGGGGCGCGCAGCGGTGTTTGAACCGGTCGTGGCCACCGAGTTCGCGCGGAGCGGTTGATGGAGACTTTACCCACGGATTCCACGATTGACCCCCTCGCAGGGGTGGCGGTGGAGCGGACCCGTGAGCTCATCAACGACGCCGAGCGCCTGCGCAATCACGCGGAGACGGCGAGCCGCACGCGATTTGCGCGTTTGTTTCGTGACCCCACGGCGATTGACGTCACCATCGCCCTGACCGACGAGGTCATGCGGATCCGTTCACTCCCCGATTCGACGAGAATCTTCCGCCGGGTCGTGGCCGGGTCGTCGCGGCGAGGGTTCGGGGCGCTGAACGCCGTGGGCTTGCACTCCCTGGGGGCGATGTCGCGCGTCGCTCCGGCGCCCGTGATCGGCCTCGTACACCGACGGATTCGTCACCTTACGAAGGACCTCATCCTGTCCGCCGAGGACGCGGACCTGAGCCGACACCTGAAAGTCCGCGAGCGCGACGGCATCGCGCTCAACATCAACGTCCTCGGTGAGGCCGTGCTCGGCGAACACGAGGCGGACGCCCGCGCGGAGCGGGTCATCGGAATGATCCGTCGGCCCGACGTCGACTACGTCTCGGTCAAGCTCTCGTCGGTCGTCGGTCAGATCATCACGATCGACCGCCACGACACGATGAGACGGGTCGCCCAGCGCCTGCGCCAGTTGTACCGCGAGGCGCAGCGTCACCGCACCTTCATCAATCTCGACATGGAGGAGTACCGTGACCTCGACCTCACGGTCGAAGCGTTCACTCGGGTTCTCTCCGAACCCGAGTTCGTCGACCTCGATGCGGGCATCGTGCTCCAGGCGTACCTGCCCGAGTCCCACGGCGTCTTCGCCGATCTGGTCACGTGGGCGACGGCGCGCCACCAGCGGTCCGGGTCCGCGATCAAGGTCCGTTTGGTGAAGGGGGCCAATCTGGCGATGGAACGGGCCGAGGCCGAACTTCACGGATGGCCCGCCGCGCCCTACACCAGCAAATCCGACGTCGACGCCAGTTACGCGAGGCTGATCGACGCCGCGCTGCGACCCGAGCACGCTTGCGCGGTGCGCGTCGGGGTCGCGAGCCACAACCTCTTTCACGTGACCTGGGCCCTCGAGGTCGCCCGGACGCGCGGTGTACTGGACCAGATCGACGTGGAGATGCTCGAGGGGATGGGCAATGCCGAGGCCCTCGCCCTGACGCGTTCGGGCCACCCGGTCCTGCTCTACGCACCGGTCACGCGACGCGACGACTTCGCCTCGGCCGTCGCGTACCTGGTGCGCCGTCTCGACGAGAACACCTCGCCGGAGAACTACCTGCGGGCCGCCTTCGAACTCGGCTCGGACGAAGGCAAGTTCTCCGAGCAACGCGAGCGCTTCGTCACCTCGGTACGCGAGCGCCACGGCATCGCGACCCGGTCACTGCGTCACGTCACGCCGTCGCCCGTAAGCGAGACCCGTTTCACGAACTCCCCCAGCGCCGATCTCACCGATCCGCACGTTCGCGAGGAGATCGCCACGGCGTTCGACAAGGTCCGCCACGAGGTCCGGTCCCAGATCCCGCTGGTGATCGGTGGCCACGAGTTCGTCACGCCCGCCGCCGAAGTCGGTCGTGATCCCAGCGCCGATGGTCAGGTCTGGTACCAGTACTCGGTCGCCGACCGGTCCCAGATCGACGAGGCCCTGCGCGTCGCGCGCGTCGCGCACGTCACGTGGTCGGGACTCTCGATTGAACAGCGCCGTCACGTGTTCTACTCGGCGGCGGCCGTCATGGACGAGCGCCGGGCCCAGACTCTGGCCGTCATGGCCCGCGACGGCGGCAAGACCGTCGACGAGGCGGACCCCGAAGTGAGCGAGGGCATCGATTTCGCCCGCTTCTACGCGGACTCCGCCCAGGCCTTCGATGATTCGGCACCGCTCGGGGTCGTGCTCGTGGTGCCGCCGTGGAACTTCCCCTACGCCATCCCCGCGGGTGGGGTGTGCGCCGCCCTGGCGGCTGGGAACGCCGTCATCTTGAAGCCCGCCCCCGAAACCGTGGCGACCGCCTGGGAACTCGTGCGTCAACTCTGGGACGGTGGCGTGCCACGCGACGTCCTGCAGTTCGTGCCCACGCGCGACGACGACGACGGCCGGTACCTCGTGACGAGTCCCGCCGTCGACGCCGTGATCCTGACGGGTTCGTTCGACACCGCCTCGCTCTTTACGAGCTGGCGGCCCGACCTCAACCTGCTCGCCGAGACCAGCGGCAAGAACGCCATCGTCATCACCGCCTGCGCCGACATCGACGCCGCGGTGAAGGATCTCGTGCAGTCGGCCTTCGGCAACGCCGGTCAGAAGTGCAGCGCCGCGAGCCTCGCCATCGTCGTGCGCAGCGTCTACGAGGACCCCGCCTTCCTGGCGCAGCTCACCGACGCGGTCACCAGTCTGTCGGTCGGCCCGAGTTGGGACTTCGCCACCGCGGTGGGACCGATCATTCGCCCCGCCGAGCCCGCGTTGCAGCGGGCGTTGGAGGACCTCGAGCCCGGGGAGTCGTGGCTGGTGGCGCCGCAGCAGCTCGACGCGGCCGGTCTGCAGTGGCGTCCAGGCGTGAAACTCGGCGTGCAGCCCGGGTCGTGGAGTCACCTCAACGAGTGGTTCGGTCCGGTCCTCGCCGTACTGGTCGCGCCCGATCTCGAGACCGCCATTGACTGGCAGAACCGCACACCCTTCGGACTGACGGCGGGGATCCACTCGCTCAGCGACGAGGAGTGCGAGCGTTGGATCGACGCCGTCGAAGCCGGGAATCTGTACGTGAATCGCGGCATCACGGGTGCGGTCGTCAACCGTCAGCCCTTCGGTGGGTGGAAGCGCAGCAGCGTCGGCCCGAACGCCAAGGCCGGTGGCGCGAACTACGTCAATGCCCTGCGACGCTGGAGCCCGCTGACCGACCCGGAGGCGGCCATCGAAGCGGCCCGCGGCTGGTGGACCGATGTGGGTAGTCGCGCTCTCGATCGGGCGGGGCTCACCGTCGAGCGCAACTTCCAGCGATACCGTCGACCGCTGAAGCCGATCGTCGTACGAGCGGACTCGTCACTCCCCGACTCCACCATCTCCTTCGTGCGGTTCATCACCGAGGCGGCGGGGGTCCGGGTCACGTTCAGTGCATCGGCCCCCGACGCGCGCATCGCCGGTCTCGTCCTCGAATCCCCAGCGGAACTCGTCGCGCGCGCCGACGCGGTCGGTCGACTGCGTTGGTTGAGTTCGGAGCCGGCGCCCGTGCTCGAGGCATTGGAACACGGCGTCACCGTCGACACCCGACCGCTCGCGCAACGCGGCGACATCGAAATGCCTCGCTGGTTGGTCGAGCAGAGCGTCGCCATCACGAACCACCGGTACGGGAACGTCCACGGAGGTCCCAAACCCGCCTGTCGCGGCCTGGGCGAGACGGCCTAGTCACCTCACTGACACCCGGCCGCGGTCACGCCTCGGCGAGCGGCAATCCGCCCAATCCCTCACCGCTCTCGGGTTCGCCGTCCCCTGCTTCCCGCTCCATCGGATGGAGGCGGAAGTAGAGGATGGCGCCCACCGAGATCAGCGCGAACACCACGAAGGCACTCACGATCGGCACGAGGCCCACGTGGTGCAGTTCACCCGCGCTGCCGCTGCCCGGCGTCAACAACACGGTGATGAACCCGATGAGTCCCAAGCCACTGAGGAGTAGCCAGACCGCCTGGTTCCACTTGGCGACGTGTCGTCCGGGTAGGAAGGGCAGCGGGAACATCCCGAAGGCGAGGCTCGCGAAGCCGGCGAGGAAGATGACGTTGAGCGCGGGCACCGCGATGAGCGCGAGCGGTGACGGTGACGGTGACGTCGCCGCGTGGAAGACCGGGATATTGATCAGGAACGCCGCCGTGCTCACCGCGAGCACGCAGAGCGAACCCAGGGCGTGCAACCGGCCCTCGTCGTGACGGCTCTGTCCGGGAATGACCAGGAAGGTTGCGATCAGGCCGTAGCAGTAGCCCGGTGAGAGTCCGATGGCCTTCGATGCGGCCACGCAAGCGACCGCGATCGCGAGTCCCCCCGCGACGATCTGCAGGTGAACACGGCGACCCTCGCGAAGAGCCCAGATGACCGTCGGTATCTGCACCGTCACCGAGATGACCCCGATGCCCACGCACATGCCGAGGAACAGCCACAGGCCGGTCCGGTCGAGTCCGAAGGCGGGGTCCAGGAAGGAGTTGATCAAACCGCCAAAGGCCGCGAACCCGAGGAACATCGCCGAACCCCCCAGCAGTCGACGGGCCATCGAGTGCGTGCCGTCGTGGCGAAGGAACAGTCGGGGGAACTTGCGCCGGATGGGCTCACTGAGGCGCCCCCGGTTCTCCTCGTAGGTGCGGTCGAGCCACTCACTCGGGAAGCCGGCGCCGATGATGCGGCTGAGCAAGAGCAGCAGGATGCTGATGAGGCCGGCGCCGGGCAGGCTGCGCTTCATCTGGTCGAGGGTGGGCATGGCCACGCTGAACTCGGAGAGGTGGTTCGTGACCGCGACGACGTCGAGCGGCACGCTCAATAGCGCCGGACCGGTCGTGGCGCACGCGACCGACACGACGTGGTGGCCGAGGCTCGCGTTGCCGGGGATGACCAGGTGGCGATCCTGCAGGAGCCGTCCGACCGGCGAGATCTGCGCGACGAGGTTGTTGTCAAATCTGACGTAGACGGGTCGGCAGGTGCCCGTGAACCTCGAGTCACTCAGCATGATCGCCACGCCCGGTGACCCCGAAGGCGGACGCAGCTGCAGCACCGCGGCGATGTCGAACGATGACGCGGCCCTCGCGCTGGTGCTGCCGTGATTGCTCACGGTCTGACCCGTGTAGGTCGTGGCGAGCGAGGTACCACCCGCGCTGGTCACCGTCACCGTCGCCACGTAGGCACCCGCGTGGTGATAGACGTGGGTGATTCGAGGAGTCGACGTGACCGCCGTGGTGCCGTCGCCGAAGTTCCACGCGTACCGCACGATCTTTCCGTCGGGCGACGTGGACCTTGAGGCATCGAGGACCGTCGCCTGGCCCGACGACGATGTGGTCACGGTGAGCCGCGCGGTTGGTGCTTGATCGGCTTCGATGGCGATGCCGAACGACGCGGCACCCACGACAATGGGAGTCATGGCGTGAATCGGTTTCGTCGTGAGGTCAATTGGCGTCACGGTGTTGTCGGCGTTCGCGCTGTAGGCCAATTTCCCATTGGTGCTGACCGCGATGCCGTCGGGCTGGCTCAATGACCCGATGGCCACCGCCGTGCCGGGCGTCGGCGGAGAGGTCGTCAGATCGATCGGCGTCACGGTGTTGTCGGCGTTGGCACTGTAGGCCGTCGTGCCGTCAGGGGTCATGGCGATGCCCACGGACGACACGCCCATGACGATGGGCGCCTTCAACGACACCGGTGTGGTGCGGAGATCGATGGGAGTGATGGCATCGCCATTGGCCACGTAGGCGACGTTGCCGTTGGGGGCGATTGCAATCGCTTGGGGCCGCGCGCCCACGTGAATTGTGGCCACCGAACGCGTGCTGACCGTGATGACGCTGACCGAGTCACTCTCCGAATTGGCAACGCATACGAACTTTCCGTCGGGACTCGCCGCGATGCTCCAAGGACCTGGCCCCACCGGAATCGCACGCTCGGGAGTGGGCGGCGTCGTGCGCAAGTTGATCGGTGTCACGGAGTTGGAGTTGAAGTTCGTGACGTAGGCGACGTTTCCGTTGGGGGTGATCGCTACGGCGGCGGGACCACTCCCGACGCGGATGGGTACGCCCACCGTCGGCGGCGTGGCCGACAAATTGATCGGCGTCACCGTATCACTCAACGAATTCGTCACCAGCGCGGTAGTTCCATCCGGGGTGACGGCAATCCCCAGAGGACCCTTGAACGCTCCGGTCGTACTTCGGATGACCGTCACGTGGTGGGTCATGGCATTGATGGCGCTGACGGCGTTGGTGTTCAGGTTCGTGACGTACACGATCCCGGTCGGCAACGCGGACGTCGTCGTCGCCTGGGCCGGTGTCGTAGCGAGGGTGAGGACTGGCGCGGTCACCACCAACACGAACGCGGCACTCTTGAGCAGGCACGACGAACCCCGCCCGCCGATTGAACGAGTCGTCCGACGAGACATTGGCGACTTAGCCCGCTCGAAGTGTGGCCACCACCCGCCGGTTGAGCGCACGGCTCTTGGCAGTGGTGTTGGCATCCACGAGTTGAATCGTGAGGCCCTGCACGATGGTGACCTTGACCGCGGTGACCTTCAGCGCCTTGAGGTCGATGTTCAACCGATTCATCACCGAGTTGGCTCGATCCTTGATGAGCATCAAGTCGAACGACGGCGTGAACACATTGTCGGTGTAGCCAGCCAATTGCACCGATCGGTAGTGCATCTTCTTGACCTCGAGTGCGAGGGCCCAAACCTGGTTCCTCAACGCCTTCGTGAGTACTGTCGACCCCTCGGCAAATGGCTTGATGACGATGGTTCGTGGCTTCGGCACGGGGCGGGGTGCTGGTCTGGGAGCGGATACGGGGATGACGACGGGTGGCGGTGGTGGTGGTGGTGGCGGCGGTGGCGGCGG
>Ga0307377_10002277_pt1 | contig 22872 bp, 44 predicted proteins | sample TR3MG_FD_202535 | JGI IMG/M metagenome (GOLD analysis project Ga0307377, IMG submission 202535) | Soil microbial communities from Risofladan, Vaasa, Finland - TR-3 | ecosystem: Environmental > Terrestrial > Soil > Coastal area > Acid sulfate soil | place: Finland: Risofladan, Vaasa | collected...
ATGTCCGGCTTGTAGCACAGCGTTAGTAAGTGGGAAAGAAGAATCTTATGAAACGATGTCGGAACACGTGACGGACGTCAACGGGGGGCCACGCCCACGAAGACCAACTTGGAAGTGTCCAAAGAAGAAGTGCATCGTCCACAAATCGGGAGGGTTCTATTCATACTCCGGTTCCTTCTATAGTGGCGATGTTTATATCCCTGTCCCAAGCAAATATTGGTACGCTCGATTCTCTATAGACGATGAAATCGACAGAAGCATAAAGAAGTCTATGAAAAAAAGGGATGTGAAGCCATGAAGCGAATCAACCTTGAAGCAGACCTGAAGGTTCCAGTAGATAAGATTGGAGAGTCAGCACCGGACATGGACCTGATACCGAACACACTCCTTGCGTTATGGAAGATATCCGAACTATACGATGACCCAAAGGGATTCTGGGTGAGAGCGGGGCAGGTAATGGATGTGTTGGAAGAGAACGACCTGATATCGGACGAAGCGACATCCTATAACATTGGACGGTTGTTGTCCAAGACATTCAGATTCCACAGAACTAAGAGGATATCGGATGGTATGCTCCGTTGGGTTCCAAGAGACGCGCTTGAGAAGCTGATAGAATACTACAACACAGAAGAGTTTGATTCTGTGGACTATGGCACTATAAGGGATGCCGTCTGGAAGGAACTGTTGGGAGATGCCCCGAATCCTATGGGTCTTGGATTTGATAGGGTGAGTGTGAAGAAGGCATGTGTCGAGTACGATGAGATTGGCAGCGAAGAAGCACGGAGGCGATTAAATGAAAGTTAATGTGAATGATATTGTGCGTGTGAGGCTTACCGATGCGGGGGCAATCCACTTACGGAAACACTGTGCGTTGTATAGATGTTCACCGCCAGAGCCCGAAAGCGATGGTCGATATAGATTTCAGTTATACGGACTGATGCAAATATTTGGTGAGTTGCATTACAACGGCAGTAATAAGTTGCCTTTCGTGGACAATGAGATTGAGATTAGAGAGTGGTTGGATGAGTGAAATTGAGTTTACAGGTGGGGACGAACACTGTACTGGAGTGCGGTGTATGCGATATAATTGTGGAGGCCACCCTTCGTTAGTGGTGTCTTTCGAGTTGAACGGTGTAGAATATTACATAGAATTGTGTGCTGACCATGCAGATAAATTCATACGGGATTGTGATTGAAATGGAAACAAAACCATATAGACGCTTGGCGTGGTGGATAATAATACTTCACTCTTTAAACTTTTTATGGGCATTGTTAAGAGTGATGAGTGATTCACACTATATCAACGTTATAATTTTTACATACGTGTGTTTCGCACATGGATTTCTAATAGTGATAGGACGCTTCTTGATGGATTCGTACGTTGGAGAGTGATGAAAGTGACACCAAAAGGTTTAAATGGTAGTGCGGGTATTACCACTATGGACTTTGACATGGAGAGTGAGTGATATGGAAGAGAACTTGGATTTAATACTAATAAGTGCATTCCGATATGCTTTAGGAAGAAGAACCTACATGCCTGGAGTGGTGGCAGATTTCATCGTGAAACACCTACCAGAAACACCCACCAACCTCTCTACGATAATCATAAGAGAAATAGACGATGCCGTAGATGGGGGTGAGGCGGGAGATGGGTGTGATGTAGATACTTGGTTAGCGTTGAAGACCGCGTGTGAACGAGAATTGAAGAAAAGGAGATGTGAATAATATGAAGTACCCGAAGATACAAAGCTTGTGGAAGAGAGACGCGAATGAGAAGTACATTATAATGGAAGGTGACTACAGCAAGGAAGAGTTTCGTTCTATAAGGTTCTGGAGTATAACAGAGAAAATAGATGGAACAAACATAAGGGTTCTATTCAACGGTGAGTCTGTAGAGTTTCGTGGTAGAACCGACAATGCACAGATTCCGGCGACGTTGGTTGCTAACCTTATAGACACCTTCCTTGTAGAAAACCTGAAGAAACAATTCCCAGACTCAACCGATGTCATATTATATGGTGAAGGTTATGGTCCAAAGATTCAGAAGGGCGGTGGGTTGTACCGAGAAGATACCGGATTCATTCTGTTTGATGTGGTAGTACATGGTATATGGCTCACAAGAGATTCTGTAACAGATATAGCAAATAAGTTGTGTATAGATTTGGTTCCACTCTTACCACTGTCAACTGTGACACAAGCAATTGATTATGTGAAATCGTTTCCTAAGAGTGTGGTTGCAAAGCAGGAGAAGGAGATTGAAGGCGTTGTGGCGAGAGCAGAACCCTTGGTTTTGTACCGTGATGGAACTCCGGTTATGTGGAAGTTGAAGTGCAACGATTATCATAAACTAGAGTCGATAAAGGAGAATGGATAGATGAGTGTTGACAGAACAGTGTGTAGAGCTTGTGGCACAACGATATCTGTGAAGAGAGTAAGACGACACAGAGAACGGTGTCCACAGAAAAGAGTGTTGAACGTCCGTAGAAGAAGTTTAGTTAAGGAGTGATGTGAATGAGTTATGAAGAAGAGATAAAGACAGTGATGAAAGAGCACATGCCTCAAAAGATGTACGAGGTATTGAAAGAGAAGATGGACACATACGACGGATTGGCGGAAACATTGGAAGAAGCCCATGAACGGATAGAAGAACTGGAAAATGTCATAAACGATAAAAACAAGAAACTGGCAGAAGCGGACACAATAATCATAAAAGCTAAATCCAGAGAAACGTCGATGAATATAAGACAGCAAGAATTGGACAGACGCGAAGACGAATTGGACAGACAAGAACGGCGTATGGAGACGTTTAGGTTGAAAACACGACTGGCTTGCGAAACGGACAAGTCTGAGTTCGCAAAGAGTGTGGCGTTGGGCTTGGTGAGGAATACAGAATATAGGAAAGAAGTACGTCGCACAGAGAGCATAACCCACCCCCCAGTGAAGGACGAATATGGTGGTTGGCAGACCCCACCGAGTACATACGACGATAAGACAGAAAGTGTGACAGAGACGGTGATATGAATGAGTCAAGTAGGAAGTAAGGAAGCAGCGAATAGGAAGAAGCAGCCGACAAGGAAGCAACTCGAAGAAGAGAACGCATATCTGAAGAGTTGTTTAGAAGCAATGTCGAAGAAGGAACAAGCGAAGAACAGGCAGGGACTAAAGGTGACTCTGTTGTACAAGGACAAAGAGATTGTGCGCGATTTCGGAACCGATTTCGCAGGGTTTGGAATCATGGGTGATTTCGTGAGAATGGATGAGAACCTTGCAAACGGTGAGAAAGTGCAGATGCTCTATCCCAACCGTTACATAGAAGTGATGGAAGCGGTGTTTTACAACATCGAGGAAGAGAAGGGCACAGATGACGGTGAAGGTGAGTAGATAGATGAAACACGACTTCTACGATGGAACGTTGATACGGTCCCGTACTCTTGAGAACGAAGGGGTGATAGATGCCAGAGTGAACCACATCGACAACAGAATCGTATCGCTAGGAACATTCCTTGACTATGAAATCGGATATGGGCGAGGGAAGGAAGATTTCAAGAAGAGTAGAAGTCAAGCGTTGATGCTTGTAACAAACAGAAAGAACGTGAAGTATTTTTTCGTTGATGAACCCGACCAGACTATAATGTTAGAGGGAAAGAAATACCGGATAAACGGATTCCCACAACAGACAAACACGATGCTGTCTCTGGACGGGTTCAGAAGTATTTTTGTAGACGATAACGGCAACATGAAAGTCGATGAAGGAGTACCCCTCCCAATAGACGATATACTACAAGTGAAACCATCACAATTACTCAAAGAGATTACAGACATGCTCAAGAAGCACGTTGGGCTTTTTGACACGAAAGGAGAACTTCGGGAAAATATGTACACACTCATTGCGTACTGGGTGATGCAGACGTACATATATGATGTTTGGAGTAAGACAAGTTATCTGAAGATACAGGGAACTCACGAAAGCGGGAAGTCCACCCTGTCCAGAATCCTTCAGCTTATCACATTCAACTCGAAGCGAACAACTGGTAAAATATCAGAATCATCATTTTACAGGGGATTGAACAGTGTGGGCGGCGTGCAGTGTTTGGACGAAATCGATGTTACGTCAAAGGACTTGCCTTTTCTTAACAATATCCTTAATGCGGGGTGGAGTGCCCAATCAGAAATACATTTGACAAATGCAAAAGACCACAACATAGCTGACAGATTCAACGTTTACTCCCCCAAAATAATAGCGGGTACTCAAGCGAGTATGATAGACCCGGTTCTTGGCAGTAGGATGCTGGAAATCACAATGTGTTCAGCACCGCCCGGATATAATTTCTCGTCGATAGATTTGTATGATGATGAGATAGCCGAACAGACGCGGGAACTGCGGGATAAGCTATATATGTTTCGACTCCTTTACGGCCACAAGTATCTCGGTTGGAAGAAAATAGCGCAGAATGATTCCAATCTGGGTTTTGTTAGGGACACCACACTCAAGAACCGACAACTGGACCTGTTCGCCCCCCTCCTCACTATAGCTAGAAAGCACGGGGGGGCCGTGTTTCTGCGTTCAATTGAAGATGCTATATTGGAACAGAGAGAAGTTCGGGGGAATGAGTTCTTTGAGACTTTCGAGTTCCCCATCCTGCAAGTTATATACGAGTACATCGTTGCAGATAGGGAAATGGTTAAGGATACATCTGGGGATGTTCGTGGGGCCTGGATGTCGCCCATAGCAATATCCGATACTGTTGTGGGTAGGTTGGGTGGCTTTGACAACTATAAGAGAGCAGTATACACACAGACTTACTCCGCAGAGAATGTAATAAAATGTATAAAAGCATTGGGAATATCAACAGAATCACAACGGGACATAAGGCTTGGTGTGAAGTATAAGTTCGTACTGGACGATGTAAAAAGATACCTTATGCAGAAGAATGTCACGCTTGGCGATGCACAATCTGGGTTGACAGAAAAGTATAATAAGCTGTACAAGCTTATAGAGAGGTTGCAAGACTACGAAGACGATTGGAGATACAAAGGAGTTCCGATTTACATAATAGAAGAGAAGTTGGATTGGAAACCGGAAACAATATTGAGAGAGATGGCAATGAATCCGAAGAATGGGATTGTAGAACGACCTGGAAACAGGTGGGGAATAAACGCGAAGACTACGAGAAAGAAAATGAGGTGAAAGATATGTGGTTTGAAGTTGGAATTTGTATAGCATTGGGTTGGTTAATATTCAAATCGATGATAATTAGTATAAATCAAGAGATTACAGTGAAAAATCAAGAGAAGATATTTAACAACCAAGTTAAACTGATGAAAAGGATAGCAGAATTGGAAGGAGAGTGAATAATATGGCGAACGAAATACAGACAATACGGGTAGACGATGTGGAATATGTGCGCAAGGACTCTATAAAGGGAGAACGACAGGAAATAACAACAGACGAATTCGTGATAGCGCGTGGACAGGGCGGTGTGTACATGGGATATCTAAAGAAGAGAACCGATTTTTCCGTTACACTGAGAGACGCAAGAAAACTCTGGAAGTGGGCTGGAGCACAGAACTTGAATGACTTATCACAAAACGGAACTAATAAACCACAAGAATGTAGGTTTCCTCCAATGGTAGACGAAATAATACTCACTGGACAATGGTTTGAGATTCAGTCTGTTACTCCGATAGCAAAAAAGTCGTTGATGGATGTGCCTGTATGGACGAAGTTTTAGGCGATGGCGAGGGCAATGGCGATGGCTATGGCGATGGCTATGGCAATGGCAATGGCAATGGCTATGGCTATGGCTATGGCTATGGCGATGGCAATGGCGATGGCAATGGCAATGGCGATGGCAATGGCGATGGCGAGGGCTATGGCTATGGCAATGGCGATGGCAATGGCAATGGCTATGGCAATGGCAATGGCAATGGCAATGGCGATGGCGAGGGCTATGGCTATGGCAATGGCTATGGCAATGGCGATGGCGAGGGCTATGGCTATGGCAATGGCGATGGCGATGGCTATAAACTTTAAGAATGTAGTTATTATGGAGAGTGAATAATATGGTAAAAGAAACATTTGGAAATGCAAGCGTAGAGACAATAAGAGGAATACTACTAAGGGCAGTGCCACAGATAACAGCGGCCAATCTCCCAGACAGCAGGATAAAGGGATGGCAGAAGGACTGGTCGGAATATTCCCTGCAACTTGGAATTCAAGCGGCAGCCGGAGAACTTCGACCCAAGACAACGATAGAAAAAGACGAAACAGCAATCACAGTGTTGTACATAGAAACACGTGACTCGTACAAAGAGAATTCTGTGGAGCATTACGTAATAACGGATGAAAACGAAGTTATCAAGATATTCGACGAAGGAAGTCCGGAGATGAAATGGGGAAACATATACAAAATCCCAGTGAACATAAGTAAGAGGATTACAGAGCATGAAGGCGTGACGACTGAACTGAGTAACTATTTCAGAGACGATGCTGAACCCATAGAACTTGTATCGAAACTGGAAGATGAAGATGTTTTCGCTCGTTTGGAATCCGCTTCAACCGCAGTGTCTGAACTCGTAGATAACAAGCCAGCCGTGGTGAAGGTGGAAATTGCAGAGGTGTATCAGATTGGGAAGGATGAAGATTCCAAGCCGATGTACATAAAGAACGGAAGCGAAGGAGAAGGTTTTAGGATGCGGGTGCGTGCCGTACAACACATAGGAGCGGAGAAGCACTGGATTACAGTGTTCTATTCCCCGGTGAAGTTTGGCACAGAACACAGGGAATCCTTCAAGAATATATTCTTTCCAGACGCATTCACAGAGACAATCCCACACTCGATGAAGAATGATGTTGTTATGAGGGAATATTTGTACAATACCATAATCCCAGTGCCGAGAGATACACCCACATATATGATAGGAAGGCCATCTATACGGGAAGCAACTGAAGAGTACAAAGCCCAAACCATATTCAATACCAATGGTATGTACAGGGACATATATCAACTCGATATGGGTGGGGAAGAAGCGGTTCCAGAGACTCCGAAGGTGGAAGATTATGGCGATACCGAAGTGGACATGAAGAAGGTGACAACGATTGTGGAGATAAACCCGGACATCAATCTGGCATTGCTGAACCAACTCCTGAAGCCAAATGGTATGACAGCGACATTGGAACATCTCAATGCGGCAAGGAAGCATCACGGACTGGAAGAGATTGAAGGGGATGGTGAGTAGAATGACAAGAAAAACAACAAGAGACGGTGGAGGAAATGTTATAAGTGAAACCGTAGACACAGTTCAACAGAACAGTATAGAAATTGCAATGAATGCAAAGGGCGATGTAAGTTGGAAAGTGAAGGTTTATGAAGATGACCCAGAAAAGATGAAAAGGGAATTGAAAAATTACATGGATATAGCGAAGGAGTGTAAGTGAGCATGGGAGAAGTGAGTGAGCGCGACCCGAGGGCGTTGCCTATCCGGTGCTTACGATGCGGAATGCCCGACTTCAAGTGTGAGAGCGTTGGCAACCAGCTCTTCGTAATATGCAAGGACTGTGGCAGGATAATGGCATGGAAATCCATAACGCAGAGAAAGATGCGGATAATTGTAGAGGGGGGCCAGTAGATGCAGGAAGTATTCGGTTGCTATTCCCACTCCCCGTATCCTGTTGAACTGTACTGCAAAGGATGTGGTTACAAACCGAGTGGGAGTACGTTGTGTAAAGAGTATAGGAGAAAGGCAGGGTTGACAGTGATGACAATGGAGATGGTGAAGTAGATGGCATCTGATAATTGTAAGATTGTGGTAAATGTCGTGGACGCTATAGCCAGCGATTATGAATTGGTAGCAACAGAAGACATAGATGGCGGTACTATATTGTTTTACGACATGAACCGTCTGGACGGATTGCTGAACAAAGATGGTAGAACAGTTGCGAAGTGGGTCAAGAAGGAGAGTGGAGTAGATGACAGTTGAATTGGCAACTTTTGAAGACATGAAAAAATACGCAGAAGTGTTCATAGAAAGTGGTTTCTTCAAGGACATAAAAGATGTGGCACAGGCAATCGTCAAGATACAGGCTGGAAAAGAGATGGGGTTCCCCCCAATCATGTCCATGAACGGAATACATATTATGGAGATTGAAGGGAAACATGGAGAAAAGAAAGTGGCTATAACCGTGGGTTCAAAACTCATGTCAGACGCAATAAAACGCCATCCTAAATATGATTACAAAGTGAAAGAACACACAAATCTGAAATGTACACTGGAATTTTTTCAAGATGGAGAATATCTGAACGAAGAAACATTCACTATGGATGATGCTAAACGTATTGGGGTGTCGAATAAAACTAACTGGCAGAGATATCCAAAGAATATGTTGTTTGCAAGAGCCATGTCGAATGGAATAAAGTTCCACTGCCCAGACGCTTTGGGTGGTCCGGTATATCATCCAGACGAACTGGGGGCCGTGACAGACGAAGACGACAACATAATCAACATCACAGACACAGTGACAGTGAAGGACGTGGAAGTTGTTGAGACAGTAAGCGGGGAGAGGAAACCTGTAGTAAACACCCCCCAGACTCCTGCGAAGAAGAGGTCGTTCCTTATGGCTATAGCCAACAACAAGAACCACGAAAGGCACGAAGAACTCATGAACATCCTCCACGGCAGGAGTTTGGATGTGGGGGGTTCGTTTGATGACGATGCCGTGTGTACGCTGTATGATATGATTGTGGCTAGCGATGGTATAGAATAAGGTAGGGTGTGACCTTACCGAGAAACAGAAGGAGGCCAGATAGATATGAAAGAAGAAAAGAAAAATGTGATTTGCAAAGCATGTAACGAAGGATATGCAGTAGTTGGGGATTGTGCCACCGAATGTTCGAACTGCGGTGCGAGTATCGACATGAACACAGGAGAACCGTTCACAGTCAACGGCAAAGTTGTTCATTGTAGTAGTTTTGGAGGTACTGGATTTCCATTAGATGAGAACATATAATAAGGTAATGTGGGACATTACCTGAAACAGATAAGGAGGCCAGATAGATGTATGTGTGTGGAAGATGTCTGGGCATTGGGTGGTTATCGAATGCGACAGAGAGTGCAAGATGCGATAAATGTAATGGTACAGGTAGGGTGTGACTATGGGGATAATATGGAAAGCGTTTGATGGTTGTTGTTTTCCGACTTGGGAGAGGATGAGAAGCCACGAAAGCATGGTTCTTGCTTATGGGCCATGTCAATATAATAGTCGGTAACTAAGGCTAATGGTGACACCATGATACTGAAATGGAGATGCAAGCACTGTGGAGATGTATTAGAAAGCAATAGTAAGCACTGCCATGAATTTGACCAGTGCGGGTGTGGGAAGTCCTTTGTGGACTTGGAAGAACACTACATGAGACAGGGTGGGGGAGTAGAAGTGATAGAACGCAGGGAGATGTGATGACTTGAACAATACGGTTGTGTATGAAGAGTGGAAGGAATGGGCAACTCCGAAACAGTGTGAATACATAGACGCTGTAATGAAAGCGGGTTCTATTAGGGGTGCTGCAAGGGAACTTGGGGTGCACCAGAAAAGTGTACAGACCGCTATCAAATTGGCGAGGAAGACCGCAATCACACATGGTTTCAGCCCGGAACACGACATGACAAAACCAACTCCCGAAGGATACATCAACAAAGGAGTAAGCACACTTTATAATGCGGAAGGAGAGATTACGGCGCAGTGGGTGAAGACGGAACGGGAAAAGGAGAAGCAAACTCAACTAATCTTGGATATGATAAGGGATGCAGCCGAAGAACTAAAGGGCAAGTCTCCCAGAATAAAGTGCCCTAAAGTTGATAACTCCGATTACATAGCCAACTACATGATACCAGACATTCACACTGGGATGTTCGCATGGGCAGAAGAGACAGGCGATGATTATGATTTGAAGATTGCCGAAGAGTTCTTAATTGGGGCTGTGACGCGCTTAGTAGATGCAACACCCCCCACAGAAACGTGTATCATACGCAATCTGGGAGATTTCTTCCACACCGACAATATGAATAACCAGACAAGTCGTTCTGGGAACCTGTTGGATGTGGATACCAGATGGTCGAAGGTGTTGATGGTCGGGTTCAAGATGATGTGCACCGTGATAGAATTGGCACTGGGTCAACACAAAGCGGTCAATGTCATCAATAGCATCGGCAACCACGATGACCAAACATCGGTCATGCTCTCCATAGCACTCGACGCTTATTTCAACAACAACAGGAGAGTGGCCGTTGATAAGAGTCCAGCCAAGTTCCATTACAACCAGTTCGGCAAGTGCGCTTTCGGGCAGACTCATGGTGATTCCGTGAAGCCGCAAGCACTGGGTCCGATAATGGCAACTGATAGGCCGAAGCTGTGGGGAGACACCGAACACCGATACTGGTTCACCGGACACATCCACACTCAAAATGTGTGGGAGTTTCCTGGGTGCATAGTGGAATCGTTCAATACGTTGGCGGCAAAGGACGCATGGACGGCTTCCAAGTTCAGGAGTTCTCGTAGCCTGTCGTCGTTGGTGTTTCACAAGGAATATGGCTTGAGTGAGCGATATATAGTGGATGTAAGCAGATTGAGGAAGTGATTGGTTTGGTCAAAGAAGTGTGTGCTACCCCGTGGTGTGAACGTGAATTCTCACGTGATGGTGATAAAGGGATAATGTACAAGGGCGAGAAGTGTTGCTTGAACTGTGCGTTTAAGAAAGGTTGGGTGAAGCTATGAAACAGTGTATGTCTTGCGGGAAATTGGTACAACATCTTGGTGTGGACAGCAATGGATTGTATGTTTGTGCCGAATGCAATCTGGAAGACGAACAGAACCAACTCAGGGAATGGTATTGGAACCAGGTGTTTTAATGACAACAATAGCATATCATCACACGGAAAGGAGAAGCGGTGTTCCAGATGAGTTAGAAGCACTTCAAAAAAAATCGAAATACAAAGACATCCAACTCAAAGAGAACGACACTGATACCACAGACTACCTACTCATCCCCGACAAAATCAACCTTCGCAATCCTGTGATTGGGGTAGAGCGGAAGAGTATGAACGATTTGGTCAATTCCATGAAGGAGAACAAGATTCCAACCCAGTTGATGAAGATAATCGACAATGGGGATATCCCTGTATTTCTGGTAGAAGGCATTGTCCCAGACATGACAATGACACAGATGAGTTGGGAGAGTGTTTATGGGTACATGAATTGGTTGGATGATTCTGGGTTGTCGGTAAAGCACACGGTGGACACTTCCCACACCGCACTCACTCTAATGAACATGGCAACACGGATGGAAGATAATGAGTTTGGTGTGTTGAAGGTTCCGGTTATTCGCAAGAAGGACCGACTTCCTGTGCGTCAGATGCTAATGTCGATACCGTCTGTTGGTGAAGAACTGTCTAATAATATACTGGAAACCTATCGCAATCTTGAAGAGTTTCTTTTAGATTGCAAGAGACAGAGTGAGACGGGAACATCTGGGATATTGGAATTGCCAAGAGTGGGGCAGAAGGTAGCGGATAAAATAGCAAGTGAGGTTGTGAGAGAATGGTAGATAATGGGTTGATACATAGAAGTTTACACTGTAAGAAATTGAATAACTGTGGTATAATGGTGTGTATTACGAGGAGTGTGTCCGACGAAGACAAGTGTATCGATGAGAGATTCAAATGCTTGAATTGTAGCACTGAAGTTGTTGCCCATATAGATTGTTCGGAGTTGTTTGAGTTATGAACATAGAAAGTGTTAAGTACTTAGAAGGTGATTGGGATTGTATGTGGAGATTCAACGATGAATGTGAAACACGATGAAAGTGTGACGCACCCCCAAGTCCGCCCGAAGGCGGGAGTATCGAAGGAGGTGTTTTGATGGGGTTATATTTGAAATGTGTAAAATGTGGGCTCGAAAGTGAACTGTGGGGTGGGGCTTGGCCGGGTTTGATTATCGACGCAACAAAAAAAGGTTGGTTGATTGGATTTTTAGACCAAACCGGTAAGCCTCTATGCCCCGAATGCAACCCATTCTCGATTCCTCCACAACCCAAAGGTAGCGATATCCTCGGGGGGAGTTTATGATAGCATGTGATAAATGTAAGATATTAACACGCACAGATTATTTATACGGTGTTGTTTATGGTGATTCGGAAGCCGTTCTATGTGGGAGATGCAAAGCAAAATGGGACGATTATGCCCGATTGAAGATTAATCGTATGTATTTGGAGTGGTTAGATGAAGATACAGAGTGACGAAACTCCCCGAAACTGTTTCTGTCGTTGGTGGAAGTCCGAGTGTACAAAGCCTGATTCGGGAGCATGTCCCATAGAACTTGGAGAGTTAGATGCAAACGGAACCCCAATTCGTAACGAGAAGGGCGTTCCCGTTTGGTATCCGAAGAGAACGGCTTCGGGGGGTGTCGGTGCAAGGGCGAAAAAGAAAGTGTCTGAGAACGCACGGAAACGCGCTTTAAATCGAAATGGTGTTGGAAAGGTGATTTGATGGGAATATGCCCAGTGAATAACAAAGAATGTCTTGGATTGTGCAGTTGGTATTCGGAATATTACGGCTGTGCTATATTTAATGTGAAGAAGGGTGATTAGAATGACTCCTTGGGAATTGAATGCTCATCTGTGCCCCGATTGCGGCGGTACTATGCTTTTCAGTACGGATAGAGTAGTATGTGAGAATTGTGGATTAGAATGGATGTGGAATACATGAAATTAACAAGCATATACAGTTTTAGAGAAAAGGTAAAGTTCAGGATAGCCAACACGATTTTATTGAGATTCAATTATTGTTGGGCCGATTGTGTTTTGTGGGCATTGGGCCGTATGAGTTTCAGGGAATTGAACAAACATACCGGGTGTAATTATTGTGGTGTGTGTGAAACGAGATTACTATGTAAAGTTGGTGATTAGAATGAGTTACTGCGTGAGATGCTATAGATGGATTAACCCGGACGAAGGATGGTGTCCGGGTTGCGGATTGATGACGGATGTGAGCCTATGAAATGTCCATATTACATAGAAAAGGAAAACGGGGATGAGTTCTGTTCTTATCCACCAAGAGAACAAAGTTACGATAAATGTAAATACCCGAAGAGTCATTATTGTGATAGGATAAAGGAGTGTGAATGATATGAAGCAGATTAAGTTCAGTAAGTGTCCGGTAGAACCACATAAAGGACAGTCTTGGGACAAACTGGTACTCCCAACAGTGGGAGACACATTCACTACATTCCGAGGCTACGAAGTGCGGAAACACGCATACTATGGCAGGTGTGCTAAGGACAAGGAAGTGTTTGAAGTTGTGGAAGAAGGGAAGAAGTTGGGAATAGCCGAACTGATGGACGTGGAAGGGATGTTGTCCAACATGATAACAGACGAAGAGATACGGGATGACACTTTCCAAACTGCTGATACGGCTTTCTTCAACCGACTCATATCCTTCTTCTACAAGTTGGATGAGTCGATAGCGGTGTTGAAGTTGACGTTAAAATGGGTAGGTGTTGAGTGATGGATACTACAGAGAAATATATTGAGATGTGTGAGAAGGCTGATGAGATACAGTGGAAGTGGAAATCAACGGAAGGACGGTTAAACATATTGCCTTCATATTTCTATGATAAAGACCTTTCCGAAGTTGAGATTGCTGTGTGGTTGCCTCAAACATTTATAAAAGCTTTGGATGGGGCAATGGGAACAAATGTAATCGCTTTAGGAATATCGCAAGTGGAAAAGAACAGAGTGGGGGAAGCGACTATGGATTGGCGGAAGTTCATGGTATGGCTTCCCCGCCAAGACCAACTCCAAGATATGATATGGGGTGATTGGAATCTGGAGATAGCCAAAGCCTACACATTCACAAAGTTTTATTTGTTCGTTGATAAGGTGTGGGACATTGCAGGTATTTTCGGTTCTTTGGAACAACTTTGGCTTGCCTTCGTGATGATGGAGAAGTACAAGAAGGTTTGGAACGGTGAGGATTGGGTGGCGGTGGAATAGATGGTACAAGAATACCCTTGTGAGTTGTCTCCTACAAAGATGTGTAGATACGGTGGTTCTAAACGGTATAATTATGGTGGCGGGATGTCTGGGACTCAATCGTGGTGTAGATTCCCTGGAGTGAACCGTGCTGTTTTCCCAATGTTGGGTAACACATTGGAGTGTCCATTACACAATGAGGTGGAATAGATGGGATATGATTTGTTAAGAGGTACTTGGAAATTGACTTGTTTTTATTGCGGTGAGACAATTGGTGATTTCGAAGGTACAAGACCAGATATGGACAAGATAGATGATGAGATAGGCAGAAGTTGTCCCGACCACAAATCTTCACATTTAGATTGGATGTTGGAGGAAGAACAGTGAATAGATGTATTAAGTGTAATAAGCCAGCAAGATTAGCAAATGCGTTGAATGGGTATATGTGTCATGAGTGTTATGTTTCTCGGTGGTAAACAATGAAAGTAAAGTCTCAAGATTGGCGGGGTATAGTACAAGCGCAGAAGCAGTGGGTAAAGACACTCGGTTCAATATCCGTCCACCCACCCGTACTCACTTGGACTTGGAGAGATGGAATCACTCCTGGTAAGCGAATCTCTTCATTGGATTACCCTTGGGAATACCCATACCAATATCGTGAGATACTACTGAACGAACTCCCCTTCGACCTCGATGTGGAGGATTATGACATGCTGGTGAAGTTGTTCCAACCAGTGATAGACACAACAAAAGCCAACAACATCCCCATGATTATCGCAGGAAGTGGGGGTTCCAAGTCCGTCCACGGTCACATATTCTTCAAACCCACACATCATCCATCCCTTTATTCGTGGAAGGAAGTGAGGTTGTATTTGTGGAACTATGTGCTGGATTTGGCCGGAGTGCCAGAAGGTCTAAGAGGAAACGGAATGGACATGACCCAATCCCCATCAGTCAACTTCCCATTCGATAGAAGCTGTGCGAACTACGGTGATGATAGGAGTCATAAGGTGATAAGGGATTTCGGGGGGATGGCGAGAGGAAAGAAAAGGAAATCACTAGTCCCAGAACTGGCACGTACAAGGGACGAACTCTATTCTGATACGGTCACATTCCCAGACGCTATAGAACTGTGGGATGCCACCGATATACTGGATGATGCGTGTATAGAAGAGAATCGGTGCGAGTGTTGTAGGGAATGTCCAGTGGATTTGGATTGGAGTGTGGAACGGTTCAGTGGGCAAGGACAGTATCCTGATTTCTGTAGAAAGTGTGGGAATGTGTATAATTTAGACATTAAAAAGAAGCTGTTTAACAAATGGGTTAGGCATTATTGACACTGACGGATAGAAACCTTTAAGTACTCTTGAGTGTATAGGGATAAGGTGATTGAAGATGGAATGCGAATACTGCCCCGATGCGATAGGCGTAGAGTGCCCATATTCTGAGTGCGCTTATGAGTTCAAGGAATAATCTAAGGAGCGTGTGACGATGATGGAATGTAGCGTTTGTGGCAGGGGTGAGGCGTACGTGTGTCCGAAATGTGTGGACAGACTCACTCAACTGTGGCGTGACGAGATAACAATGAAGGATGGTGAGCCGGATGAAAAAAGGAGATGAAGTGACACACACTCGATGGGATTACGGTGTAGGAGTGGTGAGGGCCGTCAACCAGGAAGGCGACCTTGTGCGGGTCACATGGCCCCACACGACGAGTTGGCATTATATAAAATACTTACAGGAGGCCAGATAGATATGGAAAAAACGTATGCAGAGTATGAATGTGAAGGAGATTATCCACTGAGAGATGAAAAGGGGCGTTTTGTAAAGATGGACAAGGAGGCCAGATAGATATGATGTGCGCTAACTGTGGAACGGATTGTATTGGAGGCATGTGTCCGGAATGTAAGAAAGCGATAATAGACGGAGAGAAAGCCGAGTATCTGGACAACAGATACTAAGGTAGGGTGTGACGACGATGAATAAAACATTTAAATGGCTAACATTTGAAAAATGCCCAGACTGTAAAAAAAGGAAGTATGCAAAGCTAACTTTACAACCAATCGGATTTAAAAAAAGAGGTTATCCGCTTTTCAGAATCTCTAAAGGTTGTCGCGCCTGTGGTTACGTGTTGAACCGGGCGATATTTAAGTCTTAATCTAAGGTATTAAACCTCACAATAGAATAGGTAAGGTGTGATGATGATGGCAACACTTGACACTGACCCCATTATACTGAATTGTATGATGGCCAACCACCGCACAGTCAAAGGACAGAAACATCTCATAGCTATTTCAGGACTTACACTGCGGGAACTCATGACTGCGGCCTGTCTGGGCGATTACGCTTGGGATGACATCCTATGTCGAATTGAGAAAGCCATTCTGAAGAAAGCTGTACAAAAAGAACAGGAAGGCGTGACCTAAACATAATCCGTCATAACTGGCTCAACGTTGTTTAACGTTACAGAACAACCGGTATTCCCACCACCAAAGGATATGTCCAACTCTGACACGACATGATTCCCTTCTATGCCATAATCACTATCATCGACGCTTATCACAGTGATGTTGGGTATCCCGCTCATCAGGTTTGGAACGTCTATTGTGGAAGTGACCCGTCTCACTTTTGAACTGAAAACATACCTTGCCGCTTTCTGCTCACACTCCCAGTTGTTAGTAAGAGTCTGGTCTTTTATGATGGCGTGGTGCTCTCCCTGTGCATCTACTGAAGACTGATGCGTATAGGTTCCTTCGTAATTCTTTTGAATACCTGTGGCCGGGTCTTTGTAAGTCGCACCAATCACAGTACACTTGTTAATCACTGGCACAAGGGAGCGTGTTGGTTTTGAAGTCAGGATATCGTCTATTGTATCAAAGGAGTACACCGCTGAAGCTTCATCCGCTCTCTGCTTCTTGCGGAAGTTCATCTTAGTGTCCGACATCCAGAAAGCATAGGAGAGTGGTGTCTTGGGGAACTCGGTAGTATCCCAACACCTACTGTTGATGTCCTGCAATATCTTCCATACCGTGCTGTAATCCTTGTGCCTGAAGTCTTCTGCGAGTATAACGCGTGGATTGGTTCCGCATATACCAGAAGTGTCTATGGATGAAGAATACATGCTCATGTCAACATCATCCACCAAGGCCTGCATCGCTCTGGCAGCCTCAACCCCATCATAATTATTAAAGTCGTCTATCTTCGCTTGAGAGTGATTGAGTCTGGTTAGCATGTCGGAAAGCCGTATTGAGAACATGGACCTTCCAGTATCATCCACTGGGAATCCTGTTATAATGGGTTCTGGTTCTACCGCGTCCAACCCCACATAGACTCTAATGACATCATTGGATGCGAAGTAGTCTTTGAACTTGCCGTTGAGATTGGGGAAGGTTAGGTTGGCGGTAGATGGGGCGTTTCCACGTTTCTGTACGCTCCCTGTGATTGGATTGTCGAACCCATTCCCGTTCTGGGTCACTTCTACCTTCAGGGAGTAGTTCCGTGCCATAAACTCACACCTTGTTCAAGATGCTTATCTTAAGTTGCCACTCGTACCAATATATATCCCGTTTTCGTTCTTCAACATCATCTATCTTGAAGTCTATATAATATGAGCCTGGGGTATCGTCAACAGACTCATAATAATACCGTAGGAGGGTTTTGTTGTCTTTCCATGTCCATATTTGGGCCATGTCAGCGTGGAAATTGGATGCCCTATGACACACTCCTTCAAGAGAACCCTTTAGCATTCCCAATCCTTCTTCTATTCTTACAGCAGTAGATGGCGTTCCGTCTATCGGAGTGGCATCGGTAGTAAGCACACTACCGTTTGAGTTGTGTGCTGTAATCTCGGTGTCTCCAGAGAGTGTGGATGTGATTGTAACAGCCGTTTCCGTTCTACCTGTAACTGCAACCCCGGAACTTGTCACTGCCGATGTACTCAAGCCTGTAACTTCGGATTTGCAAGTGTATGTTGTTGCCGAAGAATGGTTGATTGCTATCGCGGGTACGTCTACAAACGGTGTTGTTCCTTCGTCCTCCCAATGTATTCCAACTTGCCAAGGGTCGGCCCCGGCTGTGCCATCCCAGTATTTGAGGTCCGAACTCCTCTGCACTTGGAATCTATACTTTGTGATTGAGCCATCCCCGTTCCTATCGTCGCTATCATCAGCACGTAGACGTAACACATCACCACTATCAACTACCATCGGGGAAGCCTTGCACACCGCTACAGCATCTAACGCCGTGAGTGTTATTGCAGAACCAAGAGATTGCTGTGAAGACCAATATCCCAGATTGTTCTTTATCCGGACCTTGGGAGTAACAGTGCCTGCTCCATACTTTGTATAAGCATAATCTACACTGTCACTATTAGCAGGAGTTTGTAGGGTTTTCCAGCCAGTCTCGGTTCCATTACCATACCAGTCGTATTGGTAAGCGGTATTGGATATTATAGAAAGTGAAGGGGCTGCGGCGGTAACATTGACAGTGTGTTCTTCCCAGACATTCCAACTGTAATCCGCACCAGACTCTACGAATGTCGATACGTCTGGTTTCTCTATAGACACCTGATTGGTAAATCGTGGTGCTCCCACAACGAGAGACGATATAGAACCGCTTCCTGCCCCAATATAATTGTACGAATCACATATAAGTACCCTATAATAATAAGCAGTGCCATCGTTCGTAGTTGTGTCTAATGCCAGTTCTTCGTTGGTGCGCACAAGCACACTTCCAGTAGAGTAGTCGTCTAAAATATCAGAAGTGTGTCTAACAACAACGTATTTAGTGATTGTTCCAGACGAAGTGTCGGTATCTTTCGGAATCGACCAAGTAAGTTGTACATACTCCGGGTATGGTTCGTATGGTTCAACATTTAAGAATTTATCTTCCTTTTCGGGAACCAAGTTTTCATCACTATAATCAAATAGTATTTGTACATAAGGTTCTTCAGAACCATAATTGTAATTTCTAAAAGTTACAAATTCTGAATTAGACGGGGCCGCTTCTACATCATCTACTATGGCAACCCAATAGTTTGTACCCCAGTCCAACTGACCACTTTCAACGGCATCTGTCAAATCGAAAGTGTACCAACCAGCCCCGGTTATGTTTGAAATACCAAGAATCTCCCCGATGTCTTTACTTCCTCCCCAGTAGTCGGAATCTATGCCACCAGACGGAGAACCCGGAGCCCCACCTGTTCCAACCCATTTGTGTGTTCCATCTGAAGTGTACCAATTACACCCCCAATTAGGTTTAGTTGCTCCTGCTGCCAAGTCCACACCTATAGTGTATGGGGTATTTAGAACTCTGGCTGCTAAAGTGACGGTTCCTATTGTAGTTGTTACAGCGTCCACATACATTTTGAGTTTTACACCGGTTAGTGTTCCAGCGTTCGGTGGTTTTTCTGGCACATTTATATTTACAAGTGTATGATAAAACTCGGTGGGGGTTCCACCAGAACTGCAAGTAGTGTTACTGACAGAACCATAGTGATTCCAGGGACTACCGGAATTAACATAAGTTTGTCTTGTACTTTTCAAATCTGTAACTAAATCGTATTCTTCTGTAGGCATCTCAATTCACCCCAATATACTTATCAGTCTCAATGTCCTTTGCTGTGGCAGTAGCAACCTTCTTCCCACCAATGTAGATGTTGATTGGTCTTGCTCCACCACCGCCACGTGTTCCATACACTTCTTCTGGCCTACCAACTATCTCTCCGTCGTGAGCACGTATATCCCCATCGCGTCTCATTTTACGGACCTGACCGGGCATCGTTTGCGCTCCTTCTTTAGGAAGAGAGAAGTAGATGGCGGCAGCACCTATAGCGGCTGCTCCCACAACTGGTAAAAGCGTTCCCAACGAAGCCACACCGATTTCCACAATCTTCGCATATATACCCGCCCAAGTCGCTGCGGTTTCACCCATTGTAGCAATCTTGTGCGCTATCTTTACAATGGTCAATGCGACCAATGCACCCGTCAGCGCACCCAGAACAACTCGCAACTCTCTACTGTTTGCGGTGAGTGCTAAATATGCTGTTGCGATAGCCAACGACATTGGTAGGGCTATAGCCATAGCCGCTCCTAACCGAGTCATCTGCAATGTTGTGAGTTGCAATATCCCATTGAATAACATGAGTGGGCCGGTTGCTCCCATGACCATAGCCTGTATATTCTTGAAATCTTCTTTTAGAACTTCATTCTCTCCGGCAACTGCTTGAAGTGCGTTTGTGATTTGCCATAGAGACATAGTGAATCCAAAAATGGACATGGTAACCATGAGAATCTGACGACTCTGCAACATCAGTTTCCTATTCGTTCTTTCCGTTGCCTGTGCCAACATTTCTTCAGCGAACGCCATTCCCTGTGCTGACAACGAAGCGTCTTTAAACTGTGTACCCTGTTGCATCGAAAGAAGAATCTGAGACTTTATTTCTTCGTTCTGCTTCTCTATGGTGTATGTTAAAAATTCAGTGTAAAGCTGACGTTCTACCAAATCTTTCTTTTCTTTGGCTCCGAGATTCAAATGTATCATTTTGGTGGCTAAAACTTTGTCGAGTTGCTGGATTTCAAGAGTCCTCTGTTGCATTACGATTTTGTTCAATGCCATAAGAGATTCTTGAGAACCCGCAACGTAATTGAGTTCGGTTCTCAAGCGGATTAATTGCGCCACACCGAGAACGTTAGTAACAACATCTATCTGTGTTTTTTCAACTGACATTTGCTTCTCACCGAAACCGTATTCTTACTCGAAACAGGGGGGGTATTCGTTGAAGTTTGCCCATCCGTGGCCCCTTCATACGCAGCGTTATCCTGTTCCTGTAAATACTCCGCAGTTCCTACCATTGTCCAGAACCGTGTGGGTGACAAATCCTTATCCCGTGATATTCCAAACCACTTCCAAAGGAGATGCCACCCATATCCCATGTTTACTGCGATTCTGGACTTTCCGACTTTTTTGATTCCGTTGCCTGTGCTGGAAGTAGTCCGGAGTGCTGTTGGGCTTTAGTTAGCAATGATGTATAAACACCTGCCGGATGCGATTTCAACATCCTCAACTTCCCTCTGTCCAAAGTGGGTTTCACTACAGAGTGCATAAGAAACTCATCGTGTATAGCCACCATGCTTTTCTTCAAAGAAGAACCATCGTCGTTTCCACTCATATCTATTTTGGTGTTACGACATTGTATTTCTTCAAAGGTTAACTCGGACACAGTCCTTATACGGAACCATATCATCCCATCGTCTGTCTGGATATTCACGTCTTTTTCTTTGGCTTCGAATCCAGATTTCAACCATGCCTCATCTGCATATACTATCTCATCTGTCATTTCACATCACATCTGGTACATCATAGTTTACTTGCTTCCATTCTTCCACTGTCAATATTAAACGGTTTGCTGCCTTCTGGTAGTCCGTGTTTACAATGTGACCGCATATACCAAGTTTGGCGAGGTCGCTCCGGTCAACGTACACTTCACATATCGTTTTAACGAATTTCTTCATTTCACATCACATCCTATATCTTGTGTCAGAAGTGAGTTAACGCACGTTCACCCGTGACCGTACTACAGTTGTATGTTTAGGCTCTACGGATAGAACCCTTGCGTTACTCACTTCAATGACTGTACCATCTTCTTTCTCTATTAAATGGTGGGAGGGGGTTATATCAACCACCCTCCCTGTAAAGACCCACTCCTTCTGTATCGTTATCTTAGCGGGGATTCCTTCAACAGACACAGCATCACCTTAGTAAAGTTCGTCTGCGCTGATTGCCGCCTTGAAGTTTGCCAAGACATCCGACACGATTCCCAGAGCATTCACGATTGCAAACACATGGTCACTGTAAACAGTTCCATTGGCAGTGACTCCTATAACTTCAGTGATGGTTTCGTTGCGAATGTTCTTTCCGGTGATGGTCAAACTCGCTCCAGCAACATAGTCTGTTATGGTGAATTTGAGTCTGGTTGGTATCACAATGTCGTTGTCCAGAGAATCGGTTGTTACTCCAGAGAATGTTGCCGCTGTAAGCAACGAACCCTCGAAGGTGTATTCGTTGAAGACTCTCTTCAGTTTGGCATTTCCAGTAAGTGAAGACTTAACCTTGTCTCCCGTGTCATATCCGAGCGTCTTCCCACTGAATGTGACATCCCCCAACCATATCACTTTCTTGGCAGATACCACAGTAGTTTTGTCGAAGTTCTCTTCTACCAGTATAGGATTGCCCGAACTGTCTTCTGGTTCCGATATCGAGATGATTTCATATCGGGGATATGCGTACCAATCTTCCCTATACTCCTTGTTTGATGGGTGAAACCGCCTTGCACCACCCCACCTATCGGTTCCCTTTTCTTCAAAGAGTTCCATCGTGAGGTCCAGTTTTTTCTTACCGGGGTCACGGTAGATGTTCCTTGAACTTAGTGGGCTCATTTCCTTTTGGTCGTCATCGGCAGTGATTTGAAGATTTGTCTCATGCTCTATGACTTCGTAGATGGGTTGACCGGGTGTGTTGCTTGCAGGTGTCCCACTGTTGTCTAAAGTGACAGTGGTTGTACCGTCCAAAGCAGTACCCAAAGGTGGAGGATACCAACCCGTTCCACCCCATCCGTTGAAGTCGTCGGGGTCTTCTGCCGACCTTATTCCTATCACGTTCTGTGAGGTCATATTGCTGTCTGACATTTTTATCTAACTCCTGTCCCACGCACGGGACAAATTCTTTTCCATTCTTCTAACCAATCGCTTCTGAGTCATTTGACGGACCCCTTCCACGATTGGATACTTCTTATGTAAGTTGCCCCACCCTTCGTTTATTACTTCGAAGTAGGGGAATTCTCCACTTGGAACTT
>Ga0307377_10002278_pt1 | contig 22856 bp, 26 predicted proteins | sample TR3MG_FD_202535 | JGI IMG/M metagenome (GOLD analysis project Ga0307377, IMG submission 202535) | Soil microbial communities from Risofladan, Vaasa, Finland - TR-3 | ecosystem: Environmental > Terrestrial > Soil > Coastal area > Acid sulfate soil | place: Finland: Risofladan, Vaasa | collected...
TCGCTCTCCATGCTTGGTCTCCTGAAAAGGGGTTCAAGACAAGCATAAGGGCGAACTGCTTATTGCGCAAGAACTTATAGCAATGGCGCAAAATCCTGGCTACCAGCGGGAGCCGTGGGGCGCGGCCGCGGCAAGAGTCTGCACAGGGGCAACTCCATGCGCCACAGCCCTGCCGACGCTCAGCCGCCGATGGCGGCCTCGACTTCTTCGCGTCGGCAAGCGATGAGGAAGACCGGAATCGCCGCATCCACCACGTCCGGGTCGAACACGGAGGTGGAACCCTTCACGAGAATGTCAATGGCCAGGCTGGTGTCGCGCGCCTCGCGGTAGGGCCGTCGGCTCGTCAGCGCGTCGAACGTGTCGCAGACGGCCAGGACCCGCGCGCCGAGCGGAATCTCGCGGCCCGAAAGCCCGTTGGGATACCCCGACCCGTCATACGCCTCGCCGTGGGCTGCGGCGATGCGCGTCACGTCCTCCAGACCGTGAATCGGCCTCAGAAACTCCTCCATTATCCCCGTGTGGCGGCGCACCTGGGCCAATTCCTCGGGCGCCAGCAGGCCGGGCTTGTCCAGAAGGTCCTTTGGAACGCTTACCAGGCCGATGTCGTGGACGAGTGCAGCCCACTTCAGGCGCCGGGTTTCGCCTTCCTCCAGTCCCATGGCCATGGCGACCAGCACGGCCAGCGCCGCCACGCGCCGGCTGTGGCCGATCTTGTCCGACGGGTGCGCGTCCGTCAAATGCCCGAACAGTTCCAGCAGGCCGGTCACCTCGGCTTCCGTGTCGGCGAGGTCGTCGGCATCCAGCCGACGGGTCGTTCCCTTCACGAGCAGCTCCACGTCCTGCGGGTTGAAGAGTTGGGAGTAGAAGTCCGCTTCGCCGAGCACTTCGATTCCGGCATGGGCGATGCAGGGGGCGACTTGGCTGCGTGCGCGGCTCTCGACGGCGTGGACAAAGGCCACCAGTTCCGGCCCCGTTTGCTCGCGGAGCACCATGTCGCACGTGTCGGCGAAGCGCAGCACCTGGGCCGCTGTCGAGATCTCTTCGCCCCCTTTGCCGCGAGGGTACCCATGTCCGTTCACCCACTCGTGGTGGTCCAGGATGATGGGGGCGATGCCCAGCAGGCCGGCGACGTCCGCCGCCATCTGTGCCCCCACCAGCGGATGGGAGCGCAGCAGCGGATGGTTGGCCTGTTCCTCCAGGTTCCAGCAATGGGGCGGGTCGGTTCCGTCGCGCGGGGCGCCGATGTCGTGGATCAACGCGGCGTGGAACACCGTCTGCTCATCCACGCCCTCCAACCGGGCCGCCAGCCGCGCGGCTGCCACCGCCACGCGCCCGTGGTGGGAAACGAGAGGCGAGGGGGCATAATCGAGCACGCGCGCCAGAGCGGCCAGCACCTCGCCGCGACAGAGACAGAGGCCCTTCGCCTCGCCGTGCCGGCAGCCGGTTGCGTCCGAGGCCATGTTTCGTACCTCCCTCCACGGCGCGTTTCGCCCACGGTATGGACGGACAAACATTGTTCCTATTCGACCTTATCGGCCGGGCCGGTCGGCCGCATGAACGGATTCCGCCGCCGTTGGTGGGTGGCATGCCCACCCTGTTCGGGTGGGCATGCAGCGCCGGTGCCCGGCCTTCGAAGAGCCCTTTTGCGTTTGACGTTCCCGGACGCCGCCGCTACCATGCGCCTGACGTATCCGGTGCATGGTCGGAAGGAGGGAAGCGTGCGCGAATACGACGTGGCTGTCCTGGGCGGCGGGCCGGGCGGATACGAAGCGGCCGTCCGCGCCGCACGCCGAGGCGCCAAGGCCTGCTGCATCGAAAGGGGCCACCTCGGCGGCGCCTGCCTGAACGTCGGATGCATCCCAACCAAAGCGATGCTCCATGCGAGCGAACTGGCGTGGAACATCCGCCGAGCCGAGGAGTTCGGCCTCCAGGTCGGCAGCCCGAAAGTGGACGGGCCAGCCTATATGAAACGCGTGGCTGGCGTCGTCTCCGGCCTGCGCAAGGGTGTCGAAGGGCTACTTGCAAGCGCCGGCGTGGAGGTCATCCGCGGCCGCGGCCGTCTCGTTGCGCCCGACCGCCTAGGTGTGGAGATGGAGGATGGCTCGAAGGAAGTTCGCGCCAGGGCGATTATCATCGCGACGGGCGCGCGTCCGGCCCGGCCGGAGTTCCTGCCCTGGGACTCGGGCCTCGTCTGGACCACCGACGAGGCGACGACCGCCGAGGACCTGCCGGAAAGCGTTCTCATTGTCGGAGGCGGCATCATCGGCTGCGAGTTCGCCACCCTCTATTCGGAACTCGGCATCCCGACGACTGTCGTCGAAATGCTCGACTGCCTCGCCCCCGGCGTGGATAAGGATGTCGCCAAGGCGATTCTCGCGAGCCTGAAGAGACGCAAGGTGAAGGTGCTGACCGGCTCGAAGGTGACGGGCTTGAAAGCAGGGAAGGGCGGCGTGACGGCCCACGTGGATGGCGGTGAGAAGGTCCAGGCGGCCCGGGTCCTTGTAGCCGTCGGGCGCGTGCCGAACACCGATGGTCTAGGCCTGGAGGACGTCGGCGTCCAACTCGACGGCCGTCTCGTCCGGGTGGACGACCGCTGCCGCACCAGCGTCCAAGGCGTGTACGCCATCGGCGACTGTGCCGAGACGCGCCAGTACGCCCACCTGGCGAGCCGCATGGGCGTCGTCGCGGCCGACAACGCCACCGGCCACGAGGCGCGCGACGACCGCCGCGTCGTTCCCATCGGCATCTACACGCATCCGGAAGTTGCGACAATCGGCCTGGCGGAAGACGAGGCGCGCCAGAGCGGCGCGGACGTTCGCGTGGCGCGATTCTCCCACCGCGCGAGCGGGATGGCCCGGGCCTACGGCGAACCGGAAGGCCAGGTTAAACTCATCGCCGACGCGGCAGTCGGCGAAATCCTCGGCGCGGTCATCATCGGCCCGCACGCGACCGACGTCGTCCAGGAAATCACTCTGGCGATGCGCCACGAGTTGACCGTTGAGGAACTGGCCGACACCATCCACGCGCACCCGACCCTCTGCGAGGCCGTCCTCGAGGCCGCCGAGGCCTGGCTCGGCCTGCCGATGCACGCCGTCGGGTGAGAACGATGGCCGAACTCGTCACCCTCGACGTCGGGCGTGCGGCCTACGAGCCGACGCTCCGCCTCCAGGAGCGCCTCGTCCGCCGCGTCAAGGCCGCGAGCGACGAGCGCGCGTACCTGGTGCTTGTCGAGCACGATCCGGCCGTCATCACCCTCGGCCGTTCGACCCGCGGGCCGCACGTCCTTGCCTCCGCCGACCGCCTCCGGGCCGAGGGCATCGAGGTCCACGAGTCGGGTCGCGGCGGCGACGTCACCTACCACGGCCCCGGCCAGGTGGTCGGCTACCCCGTCCTGCGCCTGGACCTCCACGGCCGCGACGTTCGCCGGTACCTGCGGGACCTGGAGGAGGCGCTGATCCGCACGCTCGCGCGGTTCGGCCTGGAGGGCGAGCGCGCGGAAGGGCTGACGGGCGTCTGGGTCGGCGGCGGGAAGGTGGCGGCCATCGGCGTCGCCGTCACGCGCTGGGTCACGTACCACGGCTTTGCGCTGAATGTTTCGACGGACCTGGAGCGTTTCGGGCTCATCGTGCCGTGCGGCATCCGCGACCGGGGCGTGACGAGCCTGGAGCGGCTGCTGGGGCGCGAAGTCCCGGTTGCGGAAGTGAAGGGGCCCCTTGTAGAATGTCTCGTCGAGGTTTTCGGGTTCGACGGGGCACGGGAGTCAAGCGTCTCGGCCGAAGCGCCGGACGGAGAGGCGGATGCAGACGACGCAGGTGAAAACGCCGAGCTGTGAGGACGGCCGGCCCGACAAGCGCCGGTTTCCGCCCTGGATCCGCAAGCGCGCCGGCACAAGCGCTGAAGCCGCGCGCGTCCGCCGCCTGCTCGCGGACCTGGGGCTGGCCACCGTCTGCTCGAGCGCCCATTGCCCGAACCAGAGCGAGTGCTACGCCCGCGGGACCGCGACGTTCCTCATCCTCGGGTCCGTCTGCACGCGGTCGTGCCGCTTCTGCGCCATCCGCCGGGCCAATCCTGGGCCGCTGCGCGAGGACGAGCCGGAGACGGTGGCCGAGGCGGCCGCGAGGCTCGGCCTGGCGCACGTCGTCGTGACAAGCGTGACGCGCGACGATCTTGGGGACGGCGGGGCAGGGCACTTTGCCCGAACGATTCGGGCGATCCGCATGCGGCTTCCGCGGGCGGTCATCGAGGTCCTGACGCCGGATTTCCAGGGTTCCCGCGAGGCGCTCCAGATCGTCCTCGCCGCCCGGCCGGATGTCTTCAACCACAACGTGGAAACCGTGCCGCGCCTTTACGCGGCGGTCCGGCCGGAAGCGGACTATGGCCGCAGCCTGGAAGTCCTTCGGTATGCCGCGGAGCGGGCGCCGCAGGAAGGCTTGAAAATCTGGACGAAAAGCGGCCTGATGGTGGGGCTGGGCGAGACGGACGGCGAGATCCGCGCGGTCCTGGCGGACCTGCGCCGCGCCGGGTGCGAGATCGTGACGATGGGTCAATACCTGGCGCCGTCGCCGGCGCACGCGCCGGTCGCGCGGTTTGTCGAGCCGCAGCGATTCGCCGCGTGGGAAGCCGAGGCCCGCGCGATGGGGTTCCGGGCCGCGGCCGCCGGACCGTTCGTCCGGTCCAGTTACCGGGCCGAGCGCGTGTTTCAGGAGGGTGCGGCTGCGCAGGCCGACGGGTCGTGATTCGACGGACTAAAGGATTCCAGCAACCGGGGGCTTGAGGCGAGGAGCGCTCGTATGGCCGTCGTGGAAGTCAAGTTGCCGGAACTGGGCAAGGATGCGGGCCAGGAGGCGCGCGTCTCCTTCTGGTACGTCGAGAAGGGCGAACGCGTGGCCAAGGACGACGACCTGGTGCAGATGATTACCGACAAGGCGACGTTCGACGTGCCGAGCCCGGCCGACGGACGCGTCGTCGAACTGGTGGCCGACGAGGACGACGAAGTGACCGTCGGCCAGGTCCTCTGCCGCATCGAAACCGACCTGTCCGCCGAAGCCTCGGCGAAGGCGGAGGCGTAACGTGGCCGAAACGTTTCCGGGCAGGTTCATCGTCCTCGACGGGCCCGAAGGGTCGGGCAAGACGACCCAGGTCCAGCGCCTGGTGGCTCACTTGCGCGAAACGGGGCGCCAGGCCACGGCGGTCCGCGACCCCGGTTCGACGCCCGTCTCCGAGCGCGTCCGCGAGGTCCTCTTGGACAAGCGCCTGCCGGAGATGCACGTCCGGACGGAACTGTTTCTCTACATGGCGAGCCGGGCCGAAATGGTCGCGCGGATCGTCCGCCCGCTCCTGGAAGGGGGACTGGTGGTCGTCTCCGACCGGTTTGTCTCCTCCAGCGTGGCGTACCAGGGCCATGCGGGGGGCGTCGAGCCCGCCCTCATCTGGGAAATGGGCCGCGTGGCGACGGGCGGCATCGAGCCGGACCTGACGATCGTCCTCGACGTGGACGTCGAGGCGGGCATGGCGCGCCTGCGGCGCGAGCGCGACCGCATCGAGTCCAAGGACCGGGAGTATCACGAGAAGGTCCGCCAGGGATTCCTGGCGATGGCGCGCGATCGGCCGGACCGCTTCGTCGTCGTGGACGCTTCGCGCGCACCGGACCAGGTCGCCCGCGACATCGAATCGGCGGTGCAGCGTGTCCTTTGACAGCCTCAAGCACCAGGACGGCGCGGTGCGGGCGCTTCGGGCGTCCGTCGGGTCGCAGCGCATGCCCCACGCCTTCCTCTTCGTCGGGCCGCGAGGGGTCGGGAAGGGCCTGGCGGCGAGGGAATTGGCGAAACGGCTTCTGTGCGAGTCGCCGCGCGCCGGCCGGGCGGGCCCGTCGGCCCGCGGCCTCGCCGCGAGGCGGGCCTCGCCCGGTGGCGAGACCGCCGAGGCGGGCGCCCTGGAGCCCTGCGACCGCTGCGGACATTGCACGCGCGTGGATCGCGGCACGCATCCCGACGTCTCCTGGTTCCGCAAGGAGCCGGACCGCAACGACTTTCGCATCAGCCTCGTCACCCGGCGGCCCGAGGAGAGCCCCGCGCGCGTGGTCATCGAGGCGGTGACGCTGGCGCCGATGGAAGGGCGGTGGACGGTCACGGTGCTGGACGACGCCGAGTTGATGAACGAGGAGGCGGCCAACGCGCTCCTGAAGACGCTGGAGGAGCCTGCGCCGCACGCGGTGCTGGTGCTCTTGTGTGCGGACGCCTCGCGCCTGCCGGGCACCATCCTGTCGCGGTGCCAGTGGATCCGTTTCCGTCCGCTGCCGGATGATTTCGTCGCCGACAAGGTGCGCGCCGTGCTTCAGGCCGAGGCGCAGGCGGCGGAGAGCGGCGGCAAGAACGACGCGGCCGCGCCGGGCGTGTCGGACGAGGAAATCGCCTATGCGGCGCGCTTTGCGGGCGGAAGCATCGAGCGGGCATGCACGCTGGCGGGCAGCGGCCTGTGGGACCTGAAGCGAGAGATCCTGCCGCGCCTGGCGGCGATGGACGAGCCGGCCGCGCTCGACATCGCCGAACGCGTCGCCGCCTGGTCCCGCGAGTTTGCGAAGACCGAACGCACGACGAACGAGTCGCGCGAAGAGACGGCCCTCAGGCGCGAGGCGGCGCGGACGGCGCTGGCGGCGATGACGTCGGCGTTCCGCGACGCGCTCGTCCTGGCGACGGTGGGCCGAGGGGCCGCCCTCGTTAACGCCGACCAGCGGCAAGCCGTGGAACGCCTGGCCGATTGGCCGCCTGAGGCCCTGGAGGGGGCGGTCGCCTTCCTGGCCGACGCCCAGGGCCACATCAGCCGCTACGTCCACACGGAACTGGCGACCGAAAACGCGCTGCTCCAGGCGTCGCGGCTGCGGACGCCAGCTGCGGCCTAGGGTGTTTTCAAGTTGCTTTTCCGGCGCCGCCCGCCTAGCCTACGCTCCTTCGATGCAGCACGGCGGACCCAACGAAAGGACAGACCCGGATGCAATTGGCGTTCTTCCGTCGGCACCGGCGGTATTTCATGGTGCTCATGGTCCTGGCGGTGGTCAGCATGGTTTTCTTTGGCACTTTGACCTACGTCTGGCACCACCTCGTGGCGTGGGTCGGAGGCGAGTCCAACCCGGAGTGGGGCTCGATTCTCGGTCGGGCCGTCCGCGAGCGCGAGGTGGTGGAGTTCTACCGCGAGATACGCGTCGGCGTGGGGGCCTCGCGGTGGCTGCTGTACCGGCTGGCGCGCGAGGTCCAGACGCCGGAGGCCGAGGCCACTGTGATGTACCACACGGCGGGCCGGAGCGTCTGGCCTCTGGTCGGCGATGCGTTTCTGGAGGATCGGCCGGATTGGTCGCGCGTGCTGGTGTGGATGGCCCTCTACGAGGAGGCCCGCCGATGGGGCTTTGACGCGACCGAGGCGGAGGTCGAGGCGCGCCTGGCGGCGCTGCACGAGTCGGGCCTGAAAAGCGCGGACCTGGAGCGCCTCATCGCTCAGGAAGCCGGCGGCGGGCGCGGGTCGTTCACCGACGGCCTCCGTGTGGACATGACCCTCCGGGCCTACGTGGACTGGCTGCTGGAGACGGTCGCCGTGCCGCTCGAGCCGGAACTCCGGCGCCGCTTTGTTCGCATGGACGAGCGTGTCAAGGTCCGCCTGGCCGTCCTCAAGGCCGAGGACCTTCTGCCGAAGACGCCCGCGCCCGCGGAAGAGGACATTCAGAAGCAATTCGAGGCCTACAAGGCCTACCTGCCGGGGCACGGGCCGAAGGGCTTCGGCTACCGCATCGCGGACCGGGTGAAGGTCGAGTACCTGACGGCCGACCCCGCGACGTTTACGGACGAGGCCCGGAGTCGTGTCACCGACGAGGACGTTTCGGCCTATTACGAGGCCCATAAGGACTCGGACTTCGCCGTAAAGGAAGAACCGAAGAAGGACGACTCGAAACCGCCCGCCGAGGAACCCGCTGCCGAAACCCCGGCGGAGGGCGAGCCGAAACCCGACAAGAAAGCAGGCGAGGAACCGAAGAAGGTCTTCCGGCCGCTTGAAGAGGTCCGCGACGAGGTCCGCAAGCGCCTGGTCGAGGAGGAAGCGAGGCGCCTTGCGGCCGAACGCATGCAGGGCGATGTCGCCGAAGTCCGCGATATGAAGGAGGCGCCCGACCTTCACATCTGGGCCGATGGCACGCACGTGCGCTGCGTTGGCGTGCCGGAGTTTCTGACGGCGGAGGGGTTGGCGGGCCTGGAAGGCCTCGGCGAGGCGACGCGCGAAGGGGCGACGGTTGCCCCGACGGCTCTTGCGCTCGTGGAACTGGTGGGGGCGGAAAAGGCCCAACTTGCCGCCAATGAGATCAGCGAGGTCTTCACGGACCGCTTGGGGCGGGGCTACGCCTTCCGCGTGACGGCATTCGAGGCCAGTCACGAGCCCGCCTCGCTGGACGAGGTGCGGGACCAGGTCGTAGCGGACCTGAAACTGGAGGCGGCGTTCGATGCGGCGGTGGCTGCGGCGAAGAAGTTGCTGGAGGCGGCCGGTGAAAAAGGCCTGGAAGCCGCCGCCAAAAAGGCCGGCGCCAAGGTTGAAGAAGCCGACTGGTTTCCGCGCGAGCGGTTCGTGCCGGCCAGCCGGATGGGCCGCTCGTTCACGCTTACGCCCAGCCTGCCGGTCGTCGGCTCGAACCGGCTGGTGGTGGCGGAGTGCTTCCGCCTCGAGCCGGACGGCAACCAACGGTTGCTCGTGACGCTCGCCCGGGAACGATGGGCTGTCGTCCTGGAACTGGTCGGCCGAAAACCGCCGCGCGAGGAACTGTACCAGGCGATTCGGCCGCTGCTGGCGCAGGAGGTCAGTACGGAACTGACCGGCACGGCACAGGGCGACCTTCTCAACGAGGAGGGGGTCCGTCGTCGGCTCCGGGTCGTCTGGGCGCCGCCGGTTGCTGAGCAGGAAGCCGCTGGCGAAGGCGGCGGAGACGATGAGGAGCCCTGATCGCGGGCCGTGCGGTGATTGACAGCGCGCGCCGCCGGCGATATAGTCGCCGGCTGGCCTGGTGGTGCGGGCAGGTAGCTCAGGTGGTAGAGCACTCGGCTGAAAACCGGGGTGTCGCCGGTTCGACTCCGGCCCTGCCCACCATCGAAGTTTGTAAATCCGTGCATGCACGCGCAGTGCCCTGAAAAGCCGGTTTTTCCCCTTCCTCCCGGTAGCCGTTGCAGGCCCTCACCGGCATTTCTCGGCCTTGCTGCGCCGCTTTCTGCGCCGCGCCCGAGGCCCGGACAAAGTGGGCTTCGGTCACCATCAGGTAGTGCTTCAAGGCGATCTTCGGCGAGTGTCCAAGCCACTTGGCCGCCACGTGCGCCGGAAACCGCTCCACCAGTTCGCTTGCCCGCGTCGCCCGAAGGTTCACAAACAGTTTCGGCCAGGGGTCCACGCCCGCCAGTGCCAGGGCTTGCAAGATCACCTTGCGATACATCTGCCCGGCAAAGTTGGCCGGATACTGCGGGCAGCAGTGGACGGCCCCGGCCTCGGCCGCCTCAAACGCCTCACGAAACGGCCCCGCCAGTTCCGGGAAGATCGGCGCGACGCGCGAACCCTTGCCGTCGTGCTTGGCGGTCTTGACGCTCCGCACCGTGAAGCGGCTGCGTTCCCACGATACATCGGCCCAGGTCATGGCCGTCACCTCGGACGGCACGCGAAGGCCGCCCCACCGCGCCAGGGCGAAGGCCAGACGCCAGGCCGGAGTCGGCAGGGCGTCCATCACCGCCTCGGCCGTCTCGGGCGACACGAAGGCGAAGCGGGACTCGGAAAACTCGCCGCACTTGATCCCGGTGAACGGATTCTCCCGCAGCAGCCGCCGCTTGACCGCCGCCCAAAAGAACTGCTTGCATATCCCCACGCGCCGCCGGGCCGTGCCTTCCGACAGTTTCCGTTTCCGTTCGGTTCTCAGCCACACGTTGAAATCTTCGGCGTCGCCGGGGCCGATAGCGTCGAGCGGCTTGTCCGCCCCGAAGTAGCGGATCAAGTCCTTTCGGACGGCCTCATACTTGAATCGCGTGTTGCCCGCCACGTCGCCCCGCCCCTCGACGTAGCGCGTCAGCCACGCGCCCAACGTCGGGGCACTCGCCGGGGCCTCGGCCAGACCGCAGACCGCTAGGCGTTCGCGCAAGCGGCCCGCGAGGCCCCCGATCCACTCCGCCGTTGACGCGGGCAAGGCCAGGCCGTGCCGCCGGTGGGCAAGCAGGTGCTCCACATGGCGCTTGACCTCCAGGGCAACGTCCTTCGTCACCCGGCCGAGACGTATCCGCCGACGCCGCCCGTCGGGACAGATCACCAGCACGGCCCGCGTCCCGGTCCGCCGGTTCGTCGAAATGCTCGCCATACGTCACCTGCCTTTCCCTTGCCACTCTGCGAAGTAGCGGAGCGCCACTTCGCTACAAAGCACGAGTGTCGCCCTACGGGGCGCGCCCGGTCCCGCCACAGGTCGAGCATTCGATAATGCCTCGTCCGCCACAGAAATTGCACGCGAATGTTCCATCATGACCCTTCCCATTACAGAAGGAACAGACGAACCCCCCCATCCCGCTGCCATTACACGTGGGGCAGATAGCCGGTCCCGGCGGGGCCGACTGTGGGGCAATAGCCGGGGCCGACTGCGGGGCAATAGCCGGGGCCGACTGCGGGGCGATCTTGCCTGTCCCGTTGCAGCGCTCGCAACGGCGGGTCATCTTGACTCCAGCCCCGGACCTGACGGTCACCCTCCCAGTGCCGTTACAGAACGGGCAGACGCGCTGCGGCTGCGTGGGGGTGATCTTGCCTGTCCCGTTGCAGGATCCGCATCTTTTCGCCCCGCTCGGGGTTATCAACCTCCCCGTGCCGTTACAGTCCGGGCAGATGCTCGACCCCGGCGGCGGCGGCGCATCCGGAGGAGCCGCTTTGACGAGAGGAGTTGCCTGGAGGGGCGTTGTGGCAACGCCGTCGGCGCCGCCTGCCGCCCATATCATTTTGCCGTCCGGCCCGAACAAGAGTAGCGAAGATTCCGGATAGATGGTCCTCCTGCCATCAGGGGAGACGAATAGGGTCGCCCCCATCTTGGCGCGGAGTTTGCCGTTCTCGTCGAGCACTTCCAGCATCGGCCCGTCCCCGATCACAGCCAGCCCGGCGCGAGTCTTGCCGTTCTCGTCGAACACGTGCACCCCCGACCCGCCCTTGGTCACGGACAACTCGGCGCGCTTCTTGCCGTTCTCGTCGGACAGCATCAGTGCTGACTCGTCCCCGATCACGGTCAGCATAGCGCGGAACTTGCCCGCCGCGTCGAGCACAAGCAGCCCGTGCTCGCCCCTGACCGCGTTCAGCACCGCACCCATCCGGCCGTTCTCGTCTAACAAGATCAGTCCCGCTCCGTTCGCGCCCGCGCTCAACCGGGCCTCGCCCTTGCCCTTCTCGTAGAACAGGGCCAGGCTCGGTCCCCCGGCCTCCACACTCAGGACCGCCCGCACCTCGCCCTGACCATCCACGAGTTCAAACCGCTCGGCCCGGACCGTTCGCCCGCCGGCCGCGCCTTGGGCCTCGGCACTCGGCACGCTTGCCGCCGACGCCCACACGAGCGCCAACGCCCCCAAGCCCAACCCCAGCGCGGCAAGCAGCCAACAAGTCCGCCGCTTCGCGCGCCCCAGTTCCCGCTCCACCTTCGCCAGCCGTTCCTCGGTCGTCATGTCCTGCCCCCTTTCTCTGTGCCCGCCTGGGCGGGCGTGTCCCTTCAGGTCCGCTTGCCCTTCCGTTTCGCCGTGCCGCGTTTCCGTTTCGGCGGACGGCCCCCCTGGTTCAACAGGCGGATGCCGCAAAGCCGCGCCGTCTTTCGGATCGCCTCAGCCGTCGGCGCGTGTTCGGCGCCCACCAGGCGCGGGGCGATCTCGCGGGCCGTTAGTCCCTTTGCCGCCAGTGCCGCCAAACGCTTCCGCCGCTTCGCCGTCCAAAATATAAGGCCCGCCATGTTCCCGCCTTTCGTTTTCTCCCACCTGTGCTGAATCTTAGACAATGCCGCGCATGTTGTCAAGCAAAATCCGGTGCTACTCTTTGACCCCGTTTCCCCTTGACTTTTCCAGAATCCCACTCATATTTCTATGGCATGAAACTGATCCTGATTCAACTGAAGATTCTGGCCCCTTTCTTCGCCCTCTCCCTGTTGTTCCTGGGCCTTGAGGCGCTCTTTCCTCAAAACACACTGATTCATGTCCTGAGCAACGGAACCGATTATCTGCTCCTGAGCGTAGCCATCCTCCTGGCCGCCGTTCAGGTCTTCTGCTTCGTTTTTGCCAAGCGCCCGCAACCCTGAGGAGTTCCCATGGGAACGCTCGAAACCGTCCTCGCCTGCCTGTCCGGTTGGGCCGTGTTCGGCATCATCGTCGCCCTGCCTTCCCATCCCGTCATCCCGGCCTGCATCGCCGGGGCGGCCGTGCCGCTCCTCTGGTGGGGCGTGCGGGCCGTCCAACTTCTCCTCCGGCGTTCCAGCCCTTAGCCCCCTCTCTGCCGCCTTTGCAGTTCCGCCTCCGCCGCGTCGCGGATGGCGGCCAGGTTCTCTTCTGGTGCGGCCGGCGGCGCCGGCGCGGGAGGCGCGGTCGCCTTTCCCGCCTGCACGCCGCGCGCTACGGCTTCCGCAAACTCCGGGGCCGTCCTCGCCCATGTCCACACTTTGCGCGTGCGCGGCTACCCCTGGTCGGCCCTCTCGGAAAGTGCCCTGTGCGGCCTCGGATTCTTGACAATTCAGGGGGGTTGGCGCGGCTAACTGTTGACATGGGACGCGCTTTCGCCGCTGGGCCTCGCGAAATGTCGCCCTTCGTCTTGCCCGTCGGCACGCCTCGCAGTATCGGCGGCGCTTGGGCACTTCGCCCCCGCAGCCAGCGCAGATCCGCCCGCTCAGCCCGCCCCCTGGCCTGACTGCCTTCTCGTACCATCCGCAACGCCCGCCTTCAAGGACGACGCACCGGCCACGCTCGCGGACGATGCACCCCTGGCCGACGAAGTTGGCGCACTCTTTCACGTCGCCGAGGTGCGGCGTGTCCGGGCTTCGACCCCCGCCTGCCTTCGGGTCGCCGATGAAGGCCGTGCATATCGAGCAGCGGGCGGCCTCGGCCTCTGCGCCAACAAGGACGCGCCGCCCGCACCGACAGGTCAACGTCTTACGGTTCGCGCTCATGGGTTGTCCTTTTCTGCCGCCGCCTTTTCAGGAGCGATTCCGGCGGCCTGGAGTGCCGCGATCTGCGCGGCGATCCGTCGGCCCGTCGCGCCGCCATCGGGCAACCACGGCTTGACGTACCCGGCCAAATCCGCACGGAGTTCGGCCAGGGACCGGCCGTTGCCGTTGCCGTTGCCGTTGCCGTTGCCGTTGCCGTTGCCGTTGCCGTTGCCGTTGCCGTTGCCGTTGCCGTTGCCGTTGCCGTTGCCGTTGCCGTTGCCGTTGCCGTCACCAGCCGGCGGCGGCCCGCCAGGGCTAGCCGCCGCCCGGCTGGCGTTCTTTTCTTGTTCTCTTATCAGTTCAGTTCTATGCGGCGCACAAGTGCCCGCCGCTTCAGGGGTTGCGCCGGTACAACCCGCCTCAGCGGTGCATGTCAACCCGCCTACGCGGTGCTTTGTAGGGCGCGTTTTGGCGGGTTGAGCCTTCTTCAACACGCAGCACCGGGGGGTTGACTCACCCGGCAAGAGAAAATGGAGCAGAGATGCAGGGGAGTTTCGAGTTCCCCGCCGATGCACGACCAGGAGCGGGGGATCGTGCTTGAGAAGTTCTCGTTTTACACGTTGGACGGTCCGACGCCGCATCGCCAGATCGCGCTCAAAGTCCGCCTCCCGCAGGGCTGCCGGCTTGCTCGGGTATTCGCGGAAGCGGCCATACGCCCAGAGCCGTTTTGCGTCCGACGAGAGACTTGGAAGGGCCTCGATCTCGCGCGGGGCTTGGTAGAAGACGCGGCCCTTTCCGGGAAACGGTTTCACGCTCGCGCTCCCTCAGCCACACCCTCGCCGTTTGCCTCGACGGCCGGGGCGTTCGCCGCGTCCTGGCCGTCGCCGATCCGGTCCACCGGTTGCGCGGCCAGCCACGCCTCTAGGTCCGCGCGCCGAATCAGCCGACGCCCGCCGAGTTTGATGGTGGGCAGGCCGTGCTTTTCCGCCAACACATAGACCTGCCTTGATGACACTCGGATCGCGTCGGCGGCCTCGGAAACGCTCAAGGCGATCCGGTCGGTCGTCGGCAGGTCGGGGGTCTTGCGGTCGGCGATCATGGCATGGCCTCCCGCCGCGCGCGTCGGCCTTGCTTTGGCCAGCGCGTCCGCATGTAGCGGACTCGGACGCCAAGGGACTCCAGGCGTTCCTTCGCCCTCTGCGCCGTCTGAAAGTTTCCGCTCGCTCGGGCCAGTTCCATCGCGGCAAAGGCTTCCGCCCGCTGGACCGCGAGGTCGGTAGTGTCAGTCGTGCTCATGCTTGTCCTTTCGCATCGCCCCTCTAAGAGCCTGTGGGCGTGCGCGGAAGGTGTGCGGAAGGGAACGGCGAAAAACGCGGTTGGGGTTGACGTGAACGGCGTTTTTGGCGAGTCGCTGCGCGGTTTTTTGCGCGGCGCAGCGTCAGTCTCGGTCGTAAGCCTCAACGTCCCCTTCATCGGTTTTGTGGCCTTTACGGATGTCGAGGCCGTGCATCTTGCGAAGTTTCTGATACCCAGACCACGCGCGGAAGGTGGACGCGGGCACGCCAGTAGCCTTGGCAATCTCGCGTTCGGATGCGCCGGGGTTCTTCTGCACGTAAATCATGAGTTTCGCCAGGCGCTCGTCGCGGTCGGGAACGCCCTTCCCGCCCTCGGCGGATTCCAGTTCCCGCCTGTTTGCCCAGCGGTCGAGTTCGTCGGGAAAGGACACGTTGCCGGGAAGGTGTTTGCCGGTCAGGTCGTGCGCGTAGTGCCAGAAGCCGCCCAGGTCAGCGCCCCGGTCGTACTCTGCGCCGGCCTTGTTGAGTTCGTCTAATACGCCCGCGCACTCGACCCCTTCCGCGCAGTCGTAATCGTGGCGCGCCTGCTTGAAGATCTTCCGGTGCTTGACGGCCACGAGCAAAGCCTGGCGTGCCACCTCGCGTTCTTCGTCTGGGACCATCGAGGGCTTTCGGCCCGGCGGACCGGCCTTCCTCCCCCACTCCCGGAGAGCGGCAGCGACCGCGCGGAGTTTCTGAGCATCGTTCGTGTCGCGTTTCGACATGTCCGGCCCTCGCATCCGGCCTCGAAGGTGAAGCGGGGGCGGGCGGTCGAGGTGCCGCTTTTCGGGCCTAGTTCCCTAGCCCCCGCTCAGATTTTCGCACGGTCAACCCCCGGTGTCAACTTCCAGCAACGTCTTTTTTAGGGGAGGGAGGATCGCCTCTGTGCCAGTCCCGGCACGCCCGGTTTCCCGCCGGCCGCCAGCACCTTCCGCATCAACTCCGCCCCGAGATTCACGTCCACCGCGATCGGTTCCCCGCCGCCCTGGTGCGCGACCTCTGATCGGTCGCGGTACTTCTCCGGGTTCGCCCCTTTCAGGAGGAACATAAGCAAGACGTCCGAGTACCGTTGCCGGTGTCCGCAAACCTCGCCCTCGTAGTACACGGGCTCGCGCACGCCTTCGACTGCCCGCCTGCGCGCCTCCGCCTCCAGCGCCTCGATCGCCCGCTCCCGCGCGTCCTCGAATGCCTCGGCGTACTTCGGGTCGCTTTTGATCCAGCGGCAATGGTTGCGCCTCGAGACCTTCGCTGCCTCGGCCGCGAGCCGGATACTTCCCCCGCAGGCGAACGCCTCTAGAAACGCCCGCTGGTTCGGGCTGAGTCCCCGTCCCGCCCATTCATTTTCCGGCCCCCCTGTCCGCCGTAGCCTCGGCGAAGGCGGATCGGCCTCTTTTTTACATGGGGACTTTGTGGGACATTTCTGTCCGGCCAGTTTCCGTACCGTCATCGTGTGCCCCCTTCGTCGGTCTTGAGCATCGCCACGATCTCCGCCCGGACGTTTTCAGGCAGGGCCGCCAAGCGGCGCGCCAGGTCGGCCACGTCCGGCGGGTGGTCCGCCAGGCCGGAATCGGGGGCAAGTGCGCCGCTTTTTGCGCCGCGCTGCTGGTGCGGCAAGGCGCAAGTCTTTGCGGTTTCAGCACTTGCGTTTTTCGGTTCGACTCCGGCCCTGCCCACCATCGAAGTTTGTAAATCCGTGCATGCACGCGCAGTGCCCTGAAAAGCCGGTTTTTCCCCTTCCTCCCGGTAGCCGTTGCAGGCCCTCACCGGCATTTCTCGGCCTTGCTGCGCCGCTTTCTGCGCCGCGCCCGAGGCCCGGACAAAGTGGGCTTCGGTCACCATCAGGTAGTGCTTCAAGGCGATCTTCGGCGAGTGTCCAAGCCACTTGGCCGCCACGTGCGCCGGAAACCGCTCCACCAGTTCGCTTGCCCGCGTCGCCCGAAGGTTCACAAACAGTTTCGGCCAGGGGTCCACGCCCGCCAGTGCCAGGGCTTGCAAGATCACCTTGCGATACATCTGCCCGGCAAAGTTGGCCGGATACTGCGGGCAGCAGTGGACGGCCCCGGCCTCGGCCGCCTCAAACGCCTCACGAAACGGCCCCGCCAGTTCCGGGAAGATCGGCGCGACGCGCGAACCCTTGCCGTCGTGCTTGGCGGTCTTGACGCTCCGCACCGTGAAGCGGCTGCGTTCCCACGATACATCGGCCCAGGTCATGGCCGTCACCTCGGACGGCACGCGAAGGCCGCCCCACCGCGCCAGGGCGAAGGCCAGACGCCAGGCCGGAGTCGGCAGGGCGTCCATCACCGCCTCGGCCGTCTCGGGCGACACGAAGGCGAAGCGGGACTCGGAAAACTCGCCGCACTTGATCCCGGTGAACGGATTCTCCCGCACCAGCCGCCGCTTGACCGCCGCCCAGAAGAACTGCTTGCATATCCCCACGCGCCGCCGGGCCGTGCCTTCCGACAGGCTCCGTTTCCGTTCGGTCCTCAGCCACACGTTGAAATCTTCGGCGTCGCCGGGGCCGAGTGCGTCAAGCGGCTTGTCCGCCCCGAAGTAGCCGATCAAGTCCTTTCGGACGGCCTCATACTTGAATCGCGTGTTGCCCGCCACGTCGCCCCGCCCCTCGACGTAGCGCGTCAGCCACGCGCCCAACGTCGGGGCACTCGGCGCGGCCTCGGCCAGACCGCACACCGCCAGGCGCTGGCGCAAGCGGCCCGCGAGGCCCCCGATCCACTCCGCCGTTGAACCGGGCAAGGGCAGGCCGTGCCGCCGGCGGGCAAGCAAGTGCTCCACGTGGCGCTTGACCTCCAGGGCAACGTCCTTCGTCACCCGGCCGAGGCGTATCCGCCGACGCCGCCCGTCGGGACAGATCACCAGCACGGCCCGCGTCCCGGTCCGCCGGTTCGTCGAAAGGCTTGCCATACGTCACCTGCCTTTCCCTTGTCGCCCTACGGGGCGATCTTGCCTGTCCCGTTGCAGGTCGGGCATCTTTTCGCCCCCTGCGGGGTGATCAACCTCCCTGTGCCGTTACAGTCCGGGCAGATGCCCGGCTGCGTGGGATCATCAACAACAAACCTTGCCGTGCGGGACCGTGTCGCCCAAACATCCTGGGTTTTGCCCGTCTTGGGGTCTTTGAGTTGGTCACGCGTGTAAAGAACCCCCGTAATCTGGTCGAGCATGTACAGGCGTGTTCGGATAGACACGCGTCCGCCCAATTCGTCCCCATAGACGTAGCCCGGCGCCACGGCCAACTGATAGCGACATGGGCTAGACGGGTCCGCCCCGCCGACCGCGCCTTGGGCCTCGGCCCGCGGCGCGCTTGCCGCCGACACCCACACGAGCGCCAGCGCCCCCATGCCCAGCCCCAGCGCGGCAAGCAGCCAACGGCTCCGCCGCTTCACGCGCCCCAGTTTCCGCTCCACCGTCGCCAGCCGTTCCTCGGTCGTCATCACCTGCCCCTTTCCCTGTGCCCGCCTGGGCGGGCGTGTCCCTTTCAGGTCCGCTTGCCTTTGCGTTTTCGTTTCGGCGGTCGGCCCAGTTTCACCGGACGCCCCGGCTTCACCGGCCCGCTCGATACCAGGTCCAGGTTCAAGACCTCGGCCAGGGCGTCTGCCGTCCGCATCGTCGCGCCGATCTTGCGGCGCATGAACCGCGAGAGCAGCCCCTCGGCGATCCCCGCCCGCCGCGAGAGTTCGCGCCGCGTCATCGGGGCCTTGGCGATTGCCGCCCGCAGCCTCCGCGTCAACCTTCCGTCGTATTCGCGTTTCGGGTTCATGGCCTCACTCTACCAGGACGATGAAACCTTGTCAAGCCTATTTTCCGCGATTTTCATTCCCCCGCCGCGCCCAGGCTTGCCCGCCTCGCGCGCGCGATGCTTCGGAAAACTCCGGGGCCGTCCGCGCCCGTGTTAGCATTTGTCAGCATTTTGCGCTCGCGCGGCTACCCTGGGTCGGCCCTGTCGGAAAGTGCCCGATACGGCCTCAGATTCTTGACAATTCGGGGGGGCTGGCGCAGTAGATTGCTGACATGAGACGCGATTTCGCCGCTGGGCCTCGCGGTTCGCCGCCCTTCGCCTTGCCATTCGGCACGCCTCGCAGTATCGGCGGTGCTTCGGCACTTCACCCCCGCACGCCGCGCAGACGCGCCCGCTCAGCCCGCCCCCTGGCCGGACCGCCCGCTCGAACCAGCCGCAGCCCTCGCCTTCGAGGACGATGCACCGGCCATGCGCCCGGACGATGCACGTCTCGCCGATGTAGTTGGCGCACTCTTTCACGTCCGCTAGACGCGGCGTCTCCAGGCTTCGGCCCCCGCCCGGCTTCGGATCGCCGATGAAGCCGCAGCACCGCCAGCAGCGGCACGCGGCGGCCTCGACGCCGACAAGGACGCGCCGCCCGCACCGCTCACAGGGCAACGTTTTCCGGTTTGTCATGGTCCTCGCCTTGCCCGCCGCCCTGGCCCTGGACATCGCCCTCCGCCGCCAACTTCGCCAGCGTAAACCGCAGGTCGTCGAGGTCGTGGATCGCTCGCCCCCAGTCCCGCGCCTTCACCTTCGCAGTCAAGCGCTCAAGCCCCCGCTCCGCCCAGGCCGCCCGGTTCTCCTCACGCCTCGCGGCCCGCGCCGCACGCCACGCCGCCCGGTTCTCTCGCCACGCCGCCCGTTCTGCGTCCGACCATGTCATCGCCTTACCCCTTTCCTTGATAGTCCGCCCCTTGCCTCGCGCGCGCAAAGGCCCGCAGAAACTCCCCCGACGCCCACCCAGCGCTTTCCGCACCGGGCGCAGAAAGCGCCCCTAATCCATACATGCTGTCTGCCTTTCGTCTTGCTGTTTGCCGGTTCCTCTTATCGCAGGCAACCCGGCGCTTTTTGCGCTCGGTAGGACGCGATAGCGATTCACACAACCGACGCGCCGCTCGACGGCGAGACGCCCCGCCTGCTCCAAGGCAGCGATGCTCCGCTTGACGGTGGCGGGATCGAGGCCGGTGAGTTTCGCAAGCCGTCTGATCCCAGGAAAGACGAACGGGATACATGGATTAGGAGCGCAAGAAGCACCCGGTGTATTTTCCACTCGGTGGAAACCGCACGGCCCCTCATGCCAAGTCACTGCGGCCAGCACCATCTTTGCCGGAGCCGTCAGGTCGGTTCGCCGCGCGATGTCGCTCGGAATCACAAGGTCAACATTGTCGGTACTCAGGGTCGGCGTTCTCGGCTCGGCGTAAGCGCTTTTGATAGTCCGCGCCGCCTCGCGCCACGGCAAAGCCGGTCGGCAACGTCGGCACACTTCCCGCAGCAGCGCTTCGGCCTCGTGCTGTTTTACGTCGAGGGCGGCCAGTTCGCACGCCGCGCGGAAAAGCGCCTGGTTGCGAAAACCCTTCCCCGCTCCGCTCGACAGGAAGCACCGCGCCGAACCACTCAAGCCGTCGGGCAGGCCGTCGGCGAGAAGGTTCATCAGCCACGCGGGGCAAGGCTCACTCAGGGCATCCGCCAGGCTTCCGTAAAGCACGCGGTACGGTCGGCCCCCGATGCTAGACGGCGGAATCAGGGCATAGCCGCCCTTGGCCCTCACGTCCACCTTGTGCGCCAGGCGGCCCCCAGAGCAGCGAAGCCCCGGCACGTGTGCGAAGTAGCGGTGCTCCCCGCCGCCAGGCGTCGCCACGATGTAGCCGCTCGGCAACTCCAAGCCCGGCGCGGGCGGAAACGCGCCGTGCCCGGCGTCCAGGTCCAGGACGGCGACGCCGCCGGGCGTGCCGGTCAACACGGCCAGGTTCGCATCCGGCCACTTGCGCCACCACTCCCGCACCTGATTCGCGTCCGGCGACATCTCCTGAAACCGTCCCCAACGAACAGCCGCAATCTTCATGCCCGGCCGACACGGGATCGGCCGCAAGCCGAGGTCCAGGAGTTCAAGCGCCGCCGCAACCGTCGCGGCAGGCGTGCCATCTGGACGGCCCGATGATGGTTCACGTTTCGGCATGGCAGTCGTCTTTCGGGTGGAGCGCCTCTGGCCCGTCCGCGCCCGGACGATCCACCGGCTGCGCGGCGATCCAGCGCTCCAGGTCTGCCCGGCGCACCAGTCGCCGCCCGCCGATTTTCACGGTCGGCAGCCCGGCGTCGCGCGCGAGCGTGTAAACCTGTCGCGGCGACACCCTGATCTGGTCTGCGGCCTCGGCCACGGAGTAGCAGAGTCGGCCAGTCGGTATTCGGTCGGGGGCATCAATCGGGCGGTCGGGGGCGTTAGTCGGCATGGGTCGCCCCCCCTTGTTTGACCTGGTGGCGCTTGAGCGCGGCCACCACGTCGCCCCAGTCGAATCGCCGAATCCGAGGCGAAGGGCGCACTTCGGGAATCCGCCCGTCCTTGGCCCACTGGATAACGGTACTCGGCGAAACCGCCAAGCGCTCGCCGAGTTCTCGCGCCGTAAGCAAGACCTCGTGACTCTGCATCTGATCATCCTCCACCCGCAGCCGTGGAATGCTTCGGGGGGCCGTGCGGGCCTTCCCTTCATTTGGGGGTGCATAATCGGCTTACTTGGGCGGAGAATGTGCTTATTGCTTTGCAGGCAAGGGCTTATGACAAAAACAGCCCACATAATGTAGGCTGTTTAGGGGCATCATCATCTGTCTGTCAGGTCAATAACGGAGATGGCGTGGCTTGTCCCGCTGACGCTCAGCCAGGTGATCGGTTCGCGGCCCAAGGTCAAGGCGTTCGGGGTTGATGTTTCTTGCCACCTTGCGTTTTCGCGTGGGAATCTGTGGCAAGTTCAGCGTGGGATTTGCCTTGCGCCAGCGGTTCACGGTGGCCACGGCGCGCGATACCCTGCTTTGCGTGACAGGTTTTCGCAGGTACTTCGTAAGCCAGGCAGCGGTTTTCGTCTGATTGTATCCCTGATTCTCATAGAACGTGGCGATTTGATTCTGTTCGTCTGTGGGTGGGCGCATTGGACGCCGCTGCGCGCATTCGACGGCCTTCACCTGCTTACGTTTACGAAGGTCGGCGATCTGTCCCCCCAGTGCAACGATGATGTCCTTCTTGCGCCGATCTTCCTTCGAGGCCACGGTAACCACTTCCACGAAGGCAGCGCGATACGTCAAGAAAGACTCCACAAACGAGCGCCACAGGTTGTCATGAAAACCCTGGGGCATCAGCAAGATGTGCAGCCACCACTCTGCCGCCCCGTCCTCGCCCTCGCCCCACTCTTCGCAAGGACCCAATCCGACGGCCTCGCACAAGGCCCGAAAGCGGCGAAAACGCTCCATCCGATACAAGGCACGAAAGACGGAGACATAGGGGCTTGTGCCGGTTTTCCGTGACAAGGACAAGGGCGGCCACAGGTCGAGCATGATCTCGGCCCAGAATTGTGAATCGCCCCCCTGTTTCAGCCTTTCACTGGCGAGAAGGAGTAACGGGGGAAAGGGACTGAGCGCCCTGTCCTTCAGCGTTTCAACGGACTTCGATGGAAGGTGATCGGACGGCCTAGCGGCTTGCTTCTTCAGTGTCAGTGCTTTGCGTTTCGACATGATTCCGGCCCTCGCATCCGGCCTCGAAGGTGAAGCGGGGGCGGGCGGTCGAGGCGCCGCTTTTCGGGTCTAGTTCCCTAGCCCCCACGCCACATCATCCGCCTTCGCCGAGGCTACGGCGGACAGGTCCGATTCTACCGACTGGCTGCCGACAGGCAAGGCCGCCAGGCTATGTTTCCTCGGACAGAATATCCTGAATGTGCCAACAAGCAGTCAGAATCAGCCATACAACGAACCCCGCGATGGAAACCCACATCATAAGATCGCGGATGATCCAGGAAACCCAAACAAAAAGGGGACCGTAGAAATCCATTTCCGCAGCCCAGTCTCGGTCGAGGTAGGAGAGCCCCCAAAGGAACCAAATGAAACCCGCCCCCAGGGGGATGGCGATAAGCGCAAGAAGAACCGTCAGGAATATCCTCCATGGTTTTCTCATCTTTGGTTTTCTCATTTTTGTCATCCTTCGACCCCCAAGGAGGTGCATCTGATTCTACCGCCGCCCCGTCGCCCCTGCCAGACCCCCAAAATCAGCACGGCAGTTTTTCCGCCCTACCTCCCTCGTGGCGACAAGGGCCGGGTGACGGTTCGACGGGGAGGGGGGGCGTGCGTCGCCCCGCCGCCGCGAACCCTCTTGCGCCCGCCGGATTCGGCTTGGCCGCGCCCCCAGCCGCGCGGTAGGCTTCAGTGGATGCGCTCTAGCGTCGGGGGGCACGCCGTGAACCCTGAACGAAAACCTTAGAAGCAAAGGGGGTTGCGATGGGTGCGATAGGGATGGCGATTGCGGTGCTTGGCTTTCGGGTAGTTGGGCTTTCCTTCGTATGGGGCGTGTTGACCAGCATCGCCGAGCACCTTATTCCCA
>Ga0307377_10002282_pt1 | contig 22842 bp, 22 predicted proteins | sample TR3MG_FD_202535 | JGI IMG/M metagenome (GOLD analysis project Ga0307377, IMG submission 202535) | Soil microbial communities from Risofladan, Vaasa, Finland - TR-3 | ecosystem: Environmental > Terrestrial > Soil > Coastal area > Acid sulfate soil | place: Finland: Risofladan, Vaasa | collected...
AAATTGGTCAATGAACTCAAAGAGCTCTCACTGCGGGTGGCGAACACAACCGAGAACTGGGGGCCACCTAAATAGCGAGATATTGCTTACCCGACGTGCGGAAAGGGAGTTAAAGAGGTCGCAGGGCAAGCAATACGCACGCCACCCACGCGCAGGTGCGAAGCCAGTGCCAGCGTTGTAGTTGGCGGATGTCGTGGCTGTCGTAATGTCGTTCGAGCCGCTGATGGAAGGGCATCGCCTTCAGCACGGTGAGCAGCACCGCCACCAAGGCGAAGAGCGCGTGGGCCACCGCGAAGGTGCGCAGCGGCCCGTGGAGCAACCACCAAGTTGTGCCGAAGGCCTGGAAAGCCCAAGCGGGTCCCACGGCGTAGGCGATACGACGCACATGGGCACCGTGGAAGCTCACCCATTGGCCAGAGCCCACGAGATGGAAGGAAGGGTATACGACGAGGGCAACTGTCAGCCCCACACCCACCAAATAGAGGTCGGTGGCGAAGAGCAGAAAAGGCACGGGTGCCATTCTACGAAGCGGTGGTCACTCAGTAACTTCGCAGGACGGAGATCACTCGTCCGTAAAGAGTCACTTCGCGGGCGTCGAATTCCATGGGCTCCATGCTGGAGTTTTCGGGTTTGAGGATGATCCTCGATCCCTGGGGGAAGTATCGCTTCACGGTCGCTTCGTCACCGGGAATTCCGGCGACGACGATTTCTCCCGTGTTTGCAGTCGCTTGGCGTTGGACGACCACGAAATCACCGGGCAAGATGCCGGCTTCGATCATTGAATCACCGCGGACCTGAAGTACGAAGCTGTCGCCGCGTCCGGCGAACTGCTCGGGTATTGACATCAATTCGTGGGAGAGCTCCTGAGCGAGTACTCCAGTGCCGGCGGCCACATCGCCGACGAAGGGTATGTGGCGGATGTGTTGATCCGCCACGGGATTCTCCACGTCGAGCCGGACGGTGAGCGTCCTGGGCTGCTGAGGGTTCTTCGCGATATATCCTGCGTTCTTCAAGACCGTGATGTGGTTGGCGACGGTGGCGGGTGACTTCAGTCCGACATGGTCTCCGATCTCGCGAATGGTCGGTGGGAAATTGCGTTCCCGCTGGCAGGTGACGATGAATTCAAGAATCTGACGCCGCATGGGGGTGAGGATCTCGGCCACGGTATTCCTTTCGATAACGAACATGTGTTCGTAGAATAACCGAAGATTCCGGACTAATCAAACACCTGTTCGCCCATATATTCACGACAGATGCCCTCAACCCAGCTGCGAAATTGGCCGTGGGGTGAACTAATTCCTCGATTTGAGCGCTGCTACTGTTGGCGGACGGTCAGATTGACCTATGCCCGCACAGCGATCGCTCATTAGTCACATTGTGGCAATTTTGAGTCGATTTGCTGGGGGAATGAATCAACACAGTTGAGGAGGACGAGCTTATGAAGCTTCGTTTGAACAAGACGGTGGCTGCGGTGGCTTCGAGTGCCCTGCTGTTGATGGCGGTGCCGGCAGTCGGTATTGCGTCAGCTTCGGGTGCAGCTTCAAAGCCTACCTACACCATCGGTTATGAAGGTCCGCTTTCCGGCGGCAACCAGCAGCTCGGTCTGAACATGGTGTTCGGCGTCCAGCTGGCGATCAATCAGGCCAACAAGACCGGCAAGTTGCCGTTCAAGTTGCAGTTGAAGACCTACGACGACCAGGGTGACCCCACCATTTCGCCCACCCAGGCACAGTCTGCCGTGCACAACAAGAGCCTGGTTGCACTTGTCGGCCCGGCGTTCTCAGGTGCTACGGCTGCTGCAGAGCCCTACTACAAGGCGGCGCACATCGCTACGGTGAGCCCGTCGGCGACCCGCGTGTCGCTGGCAACCAGCGGCTGGAACAACTTCTTCCGCGTGGTCGCGGACGATGGTGTCCAGGGCCCTGCTGACGCCAACTACATGGTGAAGAAGCTTGGCAAGACGTCGGTGTACGTCGTCAATGACGGCTCGGCCTACGGTTCGGGCGTTGCCACGGCATTCGCGGCTCAAGCCAAGACTGCTGGAGCCAATGTTGTTGCGAACGCTACGGTTCCCGGCACCTCGCAGTGCCAGGCTGGGACTGCGTCAACGACCCAGTACTCAGCGGCCGCCACGCAGGTTGTCGCCAGTGGAGCCAAGGGTCTGTTCTACGGTGGTTACTACTGTGACCTCGGTCTGTTCCTCGGAGCGCTTCAGTCGGCCGGTTACACTGGTGCGATCATGTCTGACGATGGCTCGCTGTCGCCGGCGTTGATCCAGGCCACCACGCCTGCATCGGCCGCTAACGGTGTGTACCTCACCTGCGCATGCGCTTCGTCGACCAACAAGTCGTTCAACGCTCAGTACCAGGCTCTGGCGCACTTCAGTGCCGCCAACGCCACGTACGCTCCTGAGGCCTACGACGCGACCAACGCCATCATCAACGCCATGAAGCACATGAAGAAGGTCACCCGTGTGGCCATTGTCAACGCGCTGCACAAGTTGACCTACAAGGGCATGACCAAGGTCATCAAGTTCCAGAAGAACGGCAACATTGCGGGCTCTGCGATCTACGTGAACCAGGTCAAGAACGGCAAGATCGTTCAGCTGGGCCTTGAATAAGCAGTAGTAGTTAGGAATATCAGCGGAGAGCCGGGGGATTTCCCCCGGCTCTCCGCTTTTCGCTACACTTTGCATTCATTCTTAAGGGGTAGTTTTGGGCGGGTTTGGACATTACTTAGCCATCCACTTTGACACTTTGCGCAAGGAGTTCTGGTTCCTCTTCGTCGGGGGGGTTGCCAACGGATTCCTGTACGGCATGGTGGCGGTCGGCTACACACTGGTCTATGGAGTGCTGCGACTGATCAACTTCGCCCACTCCGAGGTCTTCATGTCCGGGGGCTTCGCTGGGTACTTCGTGATGAAGGCATTGATCGGTACTTCGTCTCCCAACGGCTTCGCGACGGTGTATCTCATTGTCATCGGCATCGTTGCCGGCGGTGTTGTCGGCGCTGTAGTCGCGACCTTGCTCGAGCGGGTTGCCTACCGGCCGCTTCGCAAGCGCAACGCTCCCAAACTCGCCTACCTCATCAGTGCTATCGGTGCCTCCTACTTCCTCTTCAATTTGGCGGGCAAGGAGTTCGGCCGTTACTCGGTCTCGGTTCCCCAGCCGTACATCAACCACACCGTCTTCACTATCTTCGGTGCGCCAGTGCAGCTGTACTACATCGTGATCCTCGTCGCCGGTGTCATCATGCTGCTCGGACTCGACCGGGTCGTTGCCACGACCAAGCTCGGACGCAGCATTCGAGCAGTTGCCCAAGACGCCGAGACAGCTTCTCTGATGGGCGTCAACATCGACCGGACGATTGCACTGACATTCATCGTGGGCGGTGCGCTAGGTGGGGCGGCGGGATTCCTCTTCGGTCTGGGCACCGGCGTGGTGTTCACGATGGGATTCACTCCGGCTCTGAAGGCATTTACCGCCGCCGTGCTGGGCGGTATCGGCAATCTTCGCGGCGCGATGATCGGCGGCCTACTCCTGGGTGTGGCCGAGAGCTTGTCGGTGGTGTTCGTGCAGGCGGCCTACATCGATGTTGTCGCCTTCGGCATTCTGGTCGCCGTGTTGTTGTTCCGTCCGACGGGCATCCTCGGTGAGCGTTTGGGACGTGCCGCCTGATGAAGACCTTCTTAAATAATTCGATGGTGCGCCGTTTCATGATGGCGGCGGCGGTGCTGGCGGTAGTGGCCGTGATGACGGGTCCGGCGGGAAGTACCGAAACCCCGACGGCTGGGTTTACCGGTTCGTTCAGCGAGCGGTCATCGTTCTTCGGATTCTTCGAGACCGTGCGTTGGGTGCCGTTCCTGTTTCTCGCAGTGGTCTTTTTCGGGTTGTGGACCACGTGGCTGGCCCGGGGGACGCAGATCAAGAGCGGTGTTTCCAAGGTTATGGCGGTGCCGCGCGCCGCCACTGAACGACGTCCAGTTCGCTGGGGCATTGGCGCGGTCCTACTCTTTGTGGCCTTAATCCTGCCCCACGTCATCAGCGACCCTTTTTGGCAGGCCGCGATGGTCGAGCAGATTGCGGTCTACGTGTTGCTAGCTATTGGCCTCAACGTGGTGGTTGGGTTCGCGGGACTGTTGGACCTCGGTTTCGTCGCCTTCTACGCCATCGGTGCGTACGTGACGGCGTGGGTGACCGGCGCGTTACCGATGCCACCGCTATTTGGTATTCATATGGATCCGTTCTTCGCCATTCCGATAGCGATTTTGATCGTCATGGCGGCCGGCATCGTCCTCGGCGTGCCCACGCTGCGCCTGCGTGGTGACTACTTGGCCATCGTGACGCTCGGCTTCGGTGAGATCATCACGATCTTCGCGAACAACCTCTACGGGATTACCGGTGGCTCGCAGGGGTCATCGTTGATCCCACACTTCTCACTACACATCGGGCCGATCAAGTACGCCTGGGGGTTGACCCCGGTGCCGTACTACTACCTGACTCTGATCTTCGTGGTGCTCTTCCTCGCTGCGTTCTCCCTGCTCGAACACTCGCGTGTGGGCAGGGCCTGGACGGCCATTCGAGAGGATGAGGTCGCGGCGGAGTCGGTCGGAATCAATCCGCTGAAGTACAAGGTCATGGCATTCGCCATCGGCGCTTCCACAGCGGGCTTCGCCGGAGTTGTGACCGCGAGCCAATCGAACAATATCTTTCCGTCGAGCTTCACCCTGTCCTTCTCGATCAACATCCTCGTGCTGGTGATCTTCGGCGGCATGGGCTCGATCTTCGGCGTCGTCCTCGGAGCGTTGATCATCCAAACCGGATCGATGTACTTGTTGCACACGCCGCCAGCGGGGTACCAGTCGTCGGACCTTTACATCTACCTGGGCGCGCTCTTGGTGGTCATGATGATCTTCCGCCCCGCCGGACTGGTGCCCTCGCGACGTCGTCGGCGTGAGATCGTGCTATCCAAGGCAGGCGAAGGCCACCCGGACGAGGTGCTGACCGGAGATGAACCGTGACCGACAAGATCTTCGACGTCGATAGCGTCACCCTGCGATTCGGTGGTGTGGTGTCGCTCAATGACGTGAGTCTGCACCAGAACCGTGGCGAGATCCTTGCGGTCATCGGACCCAACGGTGCCGGCAAGACATCGCTGTTCAATTCACTGACCGGCGTCTATCAACCACAAGAAGGGACCATCACCTTCCTCGGACGAGATGCCAAGCCGATCTCGATCATCGGCAAAAAGGCTCACCGGGTGAGTTCGGCCGGTGTGGCCCGCACGTTCCAGGCATCGCGCATGTTCAGCGCATTGACGGCCTTCGAGAATGTGAAGATTGGAGCGGAGTCGCACCGGGGCATTGGCGTCCTCGGCGCGATGCTGAAGGGTCCTGCGACACGCAAGGGCGAGAAGGCGTCGGACGCCAAGACGGTCGAGTTGCTCGATTTTGTGGGTCTGACCGACAGGGCCAACGTCATCTCGGCCTCGCTCTCCTACGGCGACCGCCGTCGCCTGGAGATCGCGCGCGGCTTGGCCACCGATCCGCAAGTACTGCTGCTCGACGAGCCGGCGGCGGGGACGAACCCGTCCGAAAAGGTGCAGTTGACCGAATTGATTCGCAAGGTGCGCGACGAGATGGGTGTCTCGATCCTGCTGATCGAGCACGACATGAAGCTGGTGATGTCACTCGCCGAGCGCCTCTACGTCCTCAACTTCGGCAGTGTCATCGCTCAAGGGACCCCGGCCGAGATTCGCGCCAATGACGCGGTCATCGAGGCCTACCTCGGTGCGTCCGCCGACGAGACGAAGGGTGCCTAGCCAATGCTCCAAGTAACAGACGCCGTGGTGCGCTACGGGGCAATCACGGCGCTGCACGGCATCAGTTTCAACGTGGAGAAGGGCGAGATCGTCACGCTGCTCGGGGCCAATGGCGCCGGTAAGACCACGACCCTGCGCATGTTGTCAGGCCTCCACGCGCCGTTCAGCGGTTCCATCGTCTTCGAGGGCCAGGACGTGACCCGGATCAAGGCCCACGACTTCACCACGCTCGGCATTAGCCACGTTCCCGAAGGTCGGCGTATCTTCCCTTCGATGTCGGTAGAGGAGAACCTCGAGATGGGGGCCTTCAACCGCAAGGGTTCGTATAGCGATGACATGGAACGGATGTACGAGACCTTTCCGATCTTGAAGGAGCGACGAAAGCAACTCGGAGGAAACCTCTCCGGGGGCGAGCAGCAGATGTTGGCGATTGCGCGCGCGCTGATGAGCCAGCCCCGCCTGTTGTTGCTGGACGAACCCTCCATGGGCTTGGCCCCGATGATCATCGATACCATCTTTCGCATCATTGGCGAGATCCGCGACAGCGGCACGACGGTGTTCGTCGTCGAGCAGAATGCGTCGACGGCACTTCGTCTTGCTGACCGCGGTTACGTGATGGAGAACGGACGAATCGTCTTTGGCGATACGGCCGAGAACCTCCTGCACGACGAACGGGTACGAGCCGTCTACCTGGGCGAGTCGGTCGAAGGCGCCTAGGTCGACGTGATCGGTACCGGGGGTCTCCACCCCAGTGCGCTGCGCGTGGCCGAGGCCCTCGAGGCCCATGGCGTCGCTGGGCCGGTCCATCAATTCGAAGTCTCGACCAAGACCGCAGCCGACGCGGCGGTGGCTCTCGGGTGTGACCTCGGCGCCATCGCGAGTTGCCTGGTCTTCGTGCACGACGACGAGCCCGTCGTGATCATCAAGAGCGGCGCCTTTCGCGTGGACGTCGAGCGCTTCGTCGCTCTGACCGGTGGCACGATTCTGCGCCGCGCAACGGCCGACGAAGTACGTGATGCGACCGGTCAACCGATCGGTGGCGTGTCGCCGGTCAACTGGCCGGGTCCACTGCGGGTCTACATCGATGACCATCTCGCTCGTTTCGGTCAGATCTGGTCCGCCTGCGGCACGCCCAACGCAGTGTTCGCAACGTCGTACGACGAACTGATCCGGCTCACGGGCGCGCGGCCCATCACGCTTGGAATCCCTGGAGGGTGAACTGAAACAGGTGTAAACACGCTGACACCCGGGTGCGAGACGGTGGCTACGGTGGGGGTGAGGTGCCGAAGCCATCGTTGGCTGCGGTGCTCGTGGTTCACTCAATGGCGAGTGGATGGCGAAGGAGGCGGCGATGAGATTCTGGCTCAAATCCCTATCGGCACTGGCGGTGGTGAGTACGTTGGCGGTGCCGCTGGTATCGAGTGCACCGAGTTCGGCGGCGACGGTGCCGACGTGCAGTGCGGCGAATCTGCGTCTCGGCGTTGGGCCGAAGTTCGCCCTGATGCCGGGCGAGCACGCCGTGATCTTCACCCTCACCAACCGGCTCATCAAGAAGTGTCAACTGAAGGGCTACCCGGGAGTGGCGTTGTACGACGCCAATGGCAAGGTGCTCAAGGTCCAGTACAACACGTTGCTCGGTTCGACGAGTCCCTTCGTGACGAGGTCCGCGCCAAAGGCCGTTGTGTTGATCCCGGGAGCGAGGGCCTACTTCAAGATTGCGAAGTACGGCTGTGACGTGGGAGTGGCGCGCACCGCGAAGTCAATGGCTATCTCGATACCGGGCGTCTCGGGGCCGGTCGGCAAGTTGAGGATCGTCACCCCGGCGGTGCGGACATTCGCGTCCTGCCAGGGTTCGTCCACCGGCCGGGGCCAACTCGTCGGGGTGTCGCCGTTCACTTCGACCTTGGCGGCGACCTACGCTAACGCCCCCGCAGCGTCGACCACCTTCGCGGCCTGCAATTACTACACCAATTGGCCCACCAAGACCGTCACTGCCGACGTGGTGAATGCCGTCACCAAGTACTACATCTCGAGGAATCTGGCACCGATCACCATCGCGAACAATCGCGAGTGGATCGTGCCACTGGCGACTCAGCGAGTCGGAACCCACTGGTGTCTCAACGCTGACGGGTCGGTGAGCGGATACACCGGGTCGGTGCCGCTCTCGGCGACCGCGGCGGTGATGGTCTACGTCCACCACAAGCCCTATCCCGTGACCGAGGCTCCCTCTCACTTCGTGATCCTCGCAAAGATCGCCGGTGTCTGGAAGGTGGTCGCGGAGAATACGGGACCTTAGGGGCCAGCGAACGGGTTGACCATACTTCGCTCGAAGACGGATCGGACGCAGGGGACAGAAGGGTTTCGCGGGCCCCTATGGTGGCACCATGAGTGCGGGCCGCATGGAGGCGTTCAGTGACGGCGTGATGGCGATTCTCATCACGATCATGGTCTTGCAGTTACACCAGCCGCATGGCACATCCTTCGCTGATTTGCGTTCGTCGTTCCCGTCGCTGCTCGCGTACGTGCTGAGTTTCGTGAACATCGCGATCTACTGGAACAACCACCACCATCTGTTGAAGGCCATCCCGGAGGTCACCGGGGCCATGCTGTGGGCGAACCTGAACTTGTTGTTCTGGCTCTCGTTGTTCCCGTTCGCCACGTCGTGGATGTCGGAGGGTGGGTTCGTTTCGACCCCCGTGGCCGTATACGGTGTGGTGCTCGCCATGGCCGCCATCGCCTACACGATCTTGCAGACGGTCATCGTCGCGGCCGACGGTCCCAATTCGCGGTTGCGGCGGGTACTTGGTCGCGATCTGAAGGGCAAGTTGTCGCTGGCCTCGTATCTGGTCACCATTCCGCTGGCGTTTGTGTGGCGCTGGGGATCGATCGCCATCTTCGTCGCAGTCTCGATCGCTTGGCTCATCCCGGACCGCCGCGTCGAGTACTACATCAAGTCGCTCGCGGGCAAGCGTTCGCGTTTCAGCTGAGCTCATTCGCCGGTTTAGAGTAGTCGGGTGACCAACGCCGAGCACGCGCACGCGGCCTCGATCCGATCTGGGGTGATGCTTGAATGGATGACCCTAGGTTGGAACATCGTCGGTGTCCTGGTCCTGGCATCAGCGGCCTACGCCGCTCGCTCGGTCGCCCTCGCGGGCTTTGGCATCGATTCCTTGGTCGAGATCGGTGCGAGCACCGTCGTGCTGTGGGAACTGAAGGACGTCGTCGGTAACCGCCGCGCCCGGGGCCTGCGTCTGATCGGTATCGCGTTCATCGCGCTCGGGGTCTATCTGGCGGTACAGAGTCTGGTGGTGTTACTCACACGGTTCCACCCGCACCACAGTCCGGTCGGCATCGCGTGGACCATGGTCACGGCCCTGGTGATGTTCGCACTGGCCTCACAGAAGGCGCGGATCGGCCGGATCATCGCCAACCCAGTGCTCCTCACCGAGGGTCGGGTGACCATGGTGGACGGCATCCTCGCCTCCGCAGTACTTCTCGGCCTTTCGCTCAACGCTGGTCTCGGTTGGTGGTGGGCCGACCCCGTCGCCGGTGTCGTCATCCTCGTCTACGCGGTGCGCGAAGGACTCGAAGCGATTCGTCACGCCCGGTCGCTCTGAGCTCAATTCGATAACATGCACGACGTGACCACCGCTCTCTTGCTCGTCGACCTCCAAAATGACTACTTCCCCGGCGGGCGAATGGAACTCCATGATGCCGATGCCGCAGTCCAACAGGCCGCCCGATTGCTGGCGCACTTTCGATCGACCGGCGCGCCGGTGGTCCACGTGCGACACGTGGCCGTCGAGTCGGACGCGACCTTCTTCCTGCCCGACACCGAGGGGGTGGAGATTCATCGTCTGGTCGTTCCCGGGGCCGGTGAGGCACTGGTGACCAAGCACACGCCGAACTCCTTTCTCGGCACGGACTTGAAGGAACGTTTGGCCACCATGGGGGTCACCAACCTGGTGATCGCCGGCATGATGACGCACATGTGCATCGACTCGACGACTCGGGCGGCGAGCGACGAAGGCTTCGAGTGCGTGGTGGTCGCGGACGCCTGTGCGACCCGTGAACAGAGTTTCGCGGGTGTAAGAGTCGACGCGGTCAATGTGCACGCGGCGTTCCTGGCGGCGTTGTCGGGTACCTTCGCGACGGTCTTACCCCTGAGCGAAGTCCTCGCGTAACCGGTGGACCGGTCGATGCGCCGGTTGGAACTCGTCCGCCAGCGTGGGGTCACCCGCTATCCTGCACCTTGATGAACACCTTCGACGAGAACCCCGACACCGTTCCAGAGGCGTGGTTACGCGGTGTTCTCATCGTCGTGGAATACGCGATCGTCGTCAGCCTCCTGCTCGTGGGGGGAGTGGTGCTGGTGCACACGGTCGCCACCTTCCTCGACAGCAGTGGTGTCGTGTTCTCGCTCAGAATCGTCGAAGCGATTGATGGCATCCTCGTCGTGATCATCGTGCTCGACATCGCCCACACGGTGTTCGGACGACTGCACTCCGCGTCGTTCCCGGTACGACCTTTCCTGGAGATCGGCATTCTGGCTGGCGTGCGGGACATCCTCAGTGCCTCGGCCCACCTCACCATCAGCGGTCCGACGTCCCAGCACGACTTCTACAACACCCTGATCTCGCTCGGCGTCGGCGTCGGCGTCGTGGTCCTGCTCCTGGTGGGATTGTTGCTCCTGCGTTTGAGCCGACTTCCCATCGTCGGCGATCAACGCGAGACCTGAGCCCTACGCGACAAGTTCGCGGTCGGGTGTCCTGCCCAACGGTGCCGCGAGCGGGTGTGCCAACATGCGATGGTGGATGGAGCGAGTCTCTCGAGCATCGGGCGTCGAATCGGTCACGCGGTGCTTCTCGTGGCGGCGATCGCACTCACGAGTGCCCCGCCCGCGCTGGCCGCAGCGCGTTCCCGCGTCCAGACCACCGCCTCGCTGTCCACGTCCACGTGTGGACTGGACAACACCGCCCGGTCGCGGGTGCTGTCAGCGAGCGACCCGTGCATCGTGGTGACTGGGGTACACCAGTCCTTTCGGGTCTCCCTGCCATCCGGATTCCACTGGGGCGCGGTCACCTCGACCTCGCGCGCGGTCAAGGTGACCAGCAGCACCAGCCCCGCCACTGGTGGACTCAAGGCCACCGTGACCGGCCTTCGAGTCGGGCTCGCCACGCTGCACTCCTCTGGCAGCATGGTGTGCCCGCCCGGCGTCGCGTGTCCCGCCTTGGCCCGATTGTGGAGCCTCGTGGTGTTGGTCAATGTCGCCGCGTCGGCGCCGGTTTCGGTGCCGGTCTCCACGACCGACAACGGCCGACAGATCACGCTGCGACCGGACGACCGACTCAACGTTCACCTCGTGGGCCCCAGCAGTTACGCGTGGACCAAAGTGGCGGCGTCGAGCGCCGTGGTCCTGCAGCGGGTGAGCTTCACCTGGGGTAATTCGGTAGTTCGGGCGGTCTTCGTCGCTCGCGGCCACGGGAGTTCCACCGTGACCGCGGTGGATAATCCGCGCTGCTACCCCCAGTGCCTGTCGCCCAGTCGTCTCTTTCAGGTGCGGGTGCTGGTCACCAGGTGACCCCGTCCTTCTGAGGCGGTCCCGAAGCAGTGGGTGGAGGAGAGACGTTTGAAGTCGCCGACGGTGATACGACCTCATCTACAATCGGCCTGAACGACCCGAGGAGCATGATGTCAACCTTCCCCTACGCCGATCAATTTCCCGTTCACCGCCAGTTGCCGGCGTCGGGCACGGAGCGCTCCGAGTTGTTACGCCAGCTCCAAGGCATGGCCGACGCGGAGGACTCGACCTGGGAGAACGGACAATGCTCGGGCACCATGTACTGCGGCGACCATGATCATTACGACTTCCTGAACGAAGCCTTCGCCAAGTTTTCCCACGTCAATGCCCTGCAGCGTGACATGTGTCCCAGCGCGACCAAGTTCGAGGCGGAGATCATCGCCATGACCCTCGATATGCTCGGCGCGGGTTCGCTCGACTCAACGCCCGGTGGCCTCGTCACCTCGGGCGGCACCGGCTCGATCACGCACGCCATGCTGGCCTACCGCGAGGCCAACACGTCGCGCACCCGTCGGCCCAACGTCATCAAGCCCGAGACCGCCCACCCCGCGTTCTCCAAGGCCGGTCACCTGCTCGGCATCGAGGTGCGTGTGGCCCCGGTCGACCCGGTGACGACCCAGGTCGACCTCGACTGGGTCGCGGAGAACATTGACGGCGACACGGTGGCGCTGATTGGGTCGGCCTGCAACTACGGTTACGGAACCGTCGACCCCATCGCCGAACTGGGCCAACTGGCCTTGGAGCACGGTACCGGGCTGCACGTGGACGGCTGTCTCGGCGGATTCCTCCTGCCCTTCGGGCGCGAGCTCGGATACGACATCCCCGCCTTCGACTTTTCGGTACCTGGCGTGACGACGATCTCGGCCGACACCCACAAGTACGGCTACGCCCTGAAGGGCGCAAGTGTGCTGTGCTTCGCCGACTACCAGTTGCGTGACAGTCAGTACTTCTACCAGACCGACTGGACGGGTGGAAAGTACTGCTCCCCGGGTATGGACGGGTCGCGGTCCGGGGGGCTACTCGCGGCTACCTGGGCGGCGATGGTGAGTCTCGGTCACGAGGGCTACCTGCACTACGCCAAGGCCATCTTCGAGACCTCGGCCGCCATGCAGAGCGAGGTCGCGCGTCATCCGGAGTTGCGCCTCATGGGTCAGCCGAGTTTCCTCTTCTCGTTCACTGCCGACGCTTTCGACGTGTACCACGTCAACGACTTCCTGCGCACCCGCGGGTGGCGCCTCAACGGTCAGCAGTACCCGAACGCGTTGCACATGGCCGTGACCCGTCCCCAGACCCAGCCCGGTGTCGTCGCACGGTGGGGGGTCGACCTGGCCGACGCGGTCGCGCACGCGCGTGTCCACGCCGCCGAACCCGCCCAGTCTTCGGCGATCTACGGTGGCGTGGCGGGCGGGCTCACCGACGAGGCGGACTCGTTCATCAAGCTCGTCATGGCGGACATGATGGACAAGCAGAGCGCCATTCCCGTCGAGGCCTGAAGTGCCCGGCGACGTGTGTCTCGCCATCGACCTCGGCACGGGTGGTCCCAAGGTGGGCCTGGTCGGCTTCGACGGTTCGGTGATCGCCCAGGAACTCCACGCGGTGTCGACGACCTTCGGCGCCGACGGCTCCGCCGTCCAAGACGCCCGCGAGTGGTGGGACGTGATCCGCGCAGGCGCTCGTCGCCTCCTCGGCGACCACCCGCTGGTAGCGCCTCGGGTGGCGGCGGTTGCCATCACCGGCCAGTGGGCCTCGACGGTGCCGGTGGACGCAAGCGGGGAACCGACCGGACCATGCATCACTTGGCAGGACACCCGGGGCGGACCGTACGTTCGCGACCGCATCGGTGGACGAGTGTCCGGGTACGGCGCCCGCCACATTCTGCGCTGGGTCCGCACCACCGGCGGCGCGCCATCGTTGAGCGGCGCCGACCCGGTGGGTCACCTACTGGCCTTCGCGTCTGAGTATCCCGACGCGGTGGAGTCGACCCGCTGGTTCCTCGAGCCCGTCGACTATCTCACCATGCGCTTCTGCGGAGTGGCGAGCGCGACCCACGCATCGATGCAGGCGGCGTGGCTCACCGACAATCGGCGCCTCGATCACTATGCCTACGACGAGCGTCTGCTCGCAACGCTCGGGTTGGATGGCGAGAAGCTGGCACCGTTACGGCCCATCGGATCCGTCATCGACACCGTGAGCGCGGACGTCGCCCACGACCTGGGGATCAGCAGCGACACCGTCGTGATCACCGGTCTACCCGATCTGCAGTCGGCGGCCCTGGGGGCCGGAGCGACGTCGCTCTATTCGGCACACCTCGCGTTGTCGACAACCTCGTGGATCAGTTGTCCCGTACCAGCGAAGAAGACCGACGTCCGCCACTCGATCGCGACGGTGCCCGGGTTGACGAATGACTCCTACCTGGTGGCGAACAATCAGGAGACCGGGGCCAAGTCGCTCGACTGGTTTCGGTCGATGCTCGCCGGCGCGGGACAGTCACTCTCCTACGACGATCTGACCGCCCTCGCCGCGACGGCTCCGCCCGGTGCGCGCGGAGTGCGGTTTACGCCCTGGCTCGCCGGGGAGCGATCACCGGTGGAGGACCTGCGGGTGCGCGGAGGTTTCACCAACCTCTCAATCACGACCGACACCGCGGACATGGCACGCGCGGTGCTCGAGGGGGTGGCGGCGAACAGTCGGTGGCTGTTCTCGTACGTCGAGAAGTTCTGTGGCCGCGAGTTGAACCCGGTGCGCATCATCGGGGGCGGTGCCCGCTCCACCCTGTGGTGCCAGATTTTCGCCGACACCCTCAACCGTCCGGTGGAGCAGGTGACCGACCCGATGTTCGCTCAACTGCGCGGCATGGCCGCCCTCGCGTCAGTGGCGCTCGGGCAGTGCACGCTGGCGGACCTCGAAGCCAATCGAACGCCGGGAAGGATGTTCGAACCACAGTCCGCTGGGGTCGAGGCCATGGCCACCGTAAGCGGATCCCTGCCCGGCCTTTTTCGCACCAGCGCGGCGTGGTCACGGCGTCGCGCTGGTGCCGCGAGCGACCGACCCGAGTGAAGGTGCGCGCGTTGGTAGTGCGCGGTGAAGCGGACATCTTTGTCGACGGGCGGGGCGGAGTGCATCGGCGAACGCGTGCCCCGATCCCGGCTCGAGATCAGTGAGGGTTGGGGAAAGCTTTGCGCCGCTTCTGGTGGGAGCAACCGGTCGGTCTCACCAGAAGTCACGCCTGTGCCGTCCGGTCCGCGACCTCCGGAACGCAAGGGCTTCGACTCAGGCGGCTCGGGTCGTGAGGCTGAGCGCCGCGGCGAACGCCGTGACGACCTCGGCCTTGGTCCAGGTCACTGGCGACATCGTGATGAAGTAGTCCGCCAGCGCGAGGTCGGCGAGGCCATCAAGGTCGCTTTCGGTGAAGCCCAGGCTGGACAGCACCGGGAAGTCCAAGTCGGCGAGGATGGCGCGTACGGCACGCACGCAGCGGCTGCCGTCGCGGCTTCCGTCATCGGGTGCGCCCATGGCGTCGGCGACACGTTCGAGAATCTCGGGCACGTGGGCACGTTCGCGTTCCAGGGTCTCGGCGAGCACCAGGCCGATCGTTAGGCCGTGGGGCACGTGCTTGACGCCGCCGATCGCCTGACCGAGCGAGTGCTCTGAAGTGCAATCCGAGATGTTCATGGTGAGCCCGGCCATCATCGAACCGCACGACATCGCGGCCCGGGCCGCAGTATCGGTGCCGTCGCGATACCCCGCGACCAGTGCCGGGCTCATCATTCGAATCGCCTCGAGCGCGATGCCGTCACCGATGGGCGTGCGAACCTTCGCGACCATGCCCGCGATGGCCTGTGCCAGCGCGTCGATCCCGGTGTTGGCGGTCATCGTCGGGGGCATCGAGTAGGTGAGCTGCGGGTCCACCAGCGCGTACTGAGCTCGCAGGTTGGCGTTGGCGATGCCGTTCTTTCGGCCGGCCTCGGGATCCGAGACGACCGAACCACCCGACACCTCCGAGCCAGTCCCCGCGCTGGTCGGTATCGCGATCAGCGGCACCGTCGGTGCCGGGTAACCCGGCGCACTGGCGAGGAACTCACGAAAGCCCATCCCCAGTTGGCTGCAGAGACGAGCGGCCTTGGCGGTGTCGATCACCGATCCGCCACCGAGGGCGACGACGGCACCAGCACCCGACGCACTGAGTGCCCGGGTGGCGTCGTCGACCATGTCGATGGTCGGCTCGGCGGCGGGCTTGTCGAAGCGGGTGATCGTGAGTTCCGCATCGGCACTGAGCTGGGCCAGGAGCGCGGTCGCCGCGGGGTTGAACCGCTCGATCCCCTCGTCCACCATCAGAAAGACGTGAGTCGCTCCGATCTCACCCAGCACGGCGGGCAAGGTGGAGGCCACACCCTCACCGAATCGGATCTTGACGGGCAGGTAGTTGGCGAAGTTGGGGATGGCAGTCATGACTTGAACTTTACTTCCAGGGCCCGGTTCATTCGATGCGCCAATGACCCCGTGACGCGTGGAACAATGCGCAGACCTTGTCACGGAGTTGAAGGGACGCCAGATCGCGGCGGGTTACCGCAAGATCCGACTGGACCCGAGCGGCGACCATCCAGCGGTGTCTGATGGCCACTTCGGTCGACGAAATACATGTCACGGTGGTGACCGTGATCCCCGAGTGTGGCGGGGGCCTGCTCCAGAGTCTCGGTCGGTGGCGCGCGGAGTGTCGCTGCGACGGGCTCTGGCCGAGTCGTTCGCTCGCGCACTATCGGATGGTGGGCGAGAATCGGTCGTCCGGCGGCTTCGATGGTAGAGAAGGATTGGTCACGATGACGTAAGGCGAGATGGCAAGATGAATCCATGGAGAGTTACGACGTTGATCTCACCGCTCGACACTGGGCGCAATTGCTGACCCGGGGACTGGGTGCTCCATGCCGGTAGGGCGCCCGTTCGGTGACTCGTCGACTGGTCCTGAGATTGAGATTACTGAGTCGCGGCGCGAGAGGATGTTTCGCGCGGCCGATGTGAACCGCGTGCCGGCTCGGGCGATTCTCTTCACGGTAGGCGTCGTGGCCGGGGTGCTCTTGCTCGCACAGGTGCTCTACCACCTCCGTAATATCCTCATGCTCGGCCTGCTCGCCGGCTTCATCGCGCTGCTGCTCAATCCAGCGGTGGTGCGCCTCCAACGCTGGCGGGTCCAGCGACGGGGGTACGCCGTCGCCATCGTCATGATTGGCGCCCTGATGGCGTTCATTGGTCTGGCGGTGCTGTTCGGCTACCCATTGATCAACGGAGTGACCCACTTCGCGAACTCGTTGCCGAGTTACATCAAGAACGCGGAGAAGGGCCAAGGTTGGATTGGACACCTCTTTCGCCAGTACCACGTGCAGGAATGGGTACAACGCAACTCCGCAAAATTGACCAACCTTGCGACCAGCCTTGGCAAGCCCGCATTGGCGCTGGGCAAGGGTGCGCTGTCGGCCCTGGTGACCCTGCTCGCCGTGTTTGCGTTCGTCGTCCTCCTGCTCGCCGAGGGACCTTCACTGCGGCACTCGATCCTGGCGCTCTTGTCGCCAGATCGAGGTGAGCGGTTTACGAGGATCGGCTCGGCGGTCAGCAAGTCCGTGACCGGATACATGCTCGGCAACATGCTGACTTCAATCATCGCGGGCCTGATCGTCTACCTCACCCTCTTGCTGCTCGGAGTGCCGTACGCGTTGATCTGGGGACTCTGGGTTGCTTTAGTCGACTTCCTTCCCACCATCGGTGGGGCACTCGCGGGGTTCCCCACGGTCCTCTTCGCCTTCGGAACCTCGGTATTCGCCGGTGTCGTGACGTTGGTCGTCTTTCTCGCGTACACCCAACTCGAGAATCACGTGCTCAATCCACTGGTGATGAGCCGTACCGTGAGAATCAACCCATTGCTCGTCTTCGTCTCGGTGATGATCGGCGCCGAGATGGGTTCGTGGGTCGGAGGTCTGTTAGGCGGTTTCATCGCGGTACTCATCGCGGTCCCGGCGGCGGGATCGATCCAGGTGATTGTTCAGGAATACTGGCGGTCATCGGGCGAGGCGGACGGCCGCGAACTCGAGGACCCGGCTCTGGAAATCTAGGGGGCTGCCGGTCGTGAAGGTTGGGCGTCGGTGCCGTTACTCCGCAGTCGAGATGAAGACGTTCTTCTCTTCGCTGAAACTGCGCAGCGCGTCGGGACCCAGTTCACGACCGATGCCCGACTGCTTGTAGCCACCGAAGGGGGTCGAGTAGCGCACCGACGAGTTCGAGTTCACCGAGAGTGCGCCGGTCTCCACGCCGCGCGCGACGCGCAGGGCCCGTCCGACGTTGCCGGTCCAGATCGAACCCGACAATCCGAAGGGGCTGTCATTGGCAATCGAAATGGCCTCCTCCTCGGAATTGAATCGAACGACCGAGACGACGGGTCCAAAGATCTCCTCCTTGAAGGCCCGGTCGGTTCCGTCCGATTCGAGCACAGTCGGCGGGAACCAGAAGCCACTGCCGGTCGGGGCGGTGCCGGTGAAGGCGACGCGAGCGCCCTCGACGTAGGAGCTCACGCTGGCGCGCTGACCAGCGGAGATCAGCGGCCCCATTTCGGCCGTTTCGTCGGTCGGGTCCAGCACGCGGAACTGCTTGACGGCGTGCTCGAACATCTCCATGAAGCGGTCATAGGCGGACGCCTCGACGAGGATCCGTGAACGTGCACAGCAGTCCTGTCCGGCGTTGTCGAACACCGCTCCAGGTGCGCCGGCGGCGGCGCGCTCGAGGTCGGCGTCAGCGAAGACGATGTTCGCGCTCTTGCCGCCCAGCTCCAACGTCACGCGCTTCACCTGGTCGGCACAGCCGGCCATGATGCGCTTGCCCATGTCGGTCGAGCCGGTGAAGCAGACCTTGCGAACCTGGGGGTGGGTGACGAAGCGCCACCCGACGATCGATCCGTCGCCGGGCAGGACCTGGAACACGTCCTCGGGCAGTCCTGCTTCGAGGCCCAGCTCGCCCAAGCGCATGGCGGTGAGGGGGGTGAGAGTAGCCGGCTTCAAGATCACGGTATTGCCCGCCGCCAACGCCGGGGCGAATCCCCATCCGGCAATCGGCATCGGGAAGTTCCACGGCACGATGATGCCCACGACGCCGAGTGGCTCGTAGAAGGTGATGTCGACACCACCCGCGACGGGAATCTGCTTGCCAATGTGCCGCTCGGGCGCGCCCGAGTAGTAGGCGAGGACGTCGCGGACGTTTCCCGCCTCCCATCGGGCATTGCCGATGGTGTGTCCGGAGTTCGCGACTTCCAGTTGGGCCAGCTCTTCGATGTGAGCGTCGACGATGTCGGAGAAACGCCGCAGCAACTTTGCGCGGTCGGCCGGAGTCACCGCTCGCCATTTGGCGCCCGCCTTGGCGGAGCGTTCGATAGCGCGGTCGGTCTCTTCCTGGTCGTAGAGCTCGATTGTCGTGATCTGCTGTTCGTTGGCTGGGTTCAGGATGGGCAAGAAACTCATAGTCGTTCAAATCCTCGGTAGCGCTCCCAGTCGGTGACGGCAGCATTGAATGTGTTCACCTCGACACGGCCCGCGTGGGCGTAATGGTCGACGACCTCGTCGCCGAACGCGGCGCGCGCGACGGCACTGGTGTCGAAAAGGTCGACCGCTTCGTGCAGCGTGGTGGGCACGCGCACGGCATCTTCCGCATAGGCATTGCCCTGGAAGGCGGGGGGCAGCGACAGCGCCGCGTCGATGCCGGCAAGTCCCGCCGCGATTAGGGCGGCGACGGCCATATAGGGGTTCACGTCACCGCCGGGTACCCGGCACTCGACGCGCAACGAAGGACCATGTCCGACGACGCGGAATGCGCACGTGCGGTTGTCGATGCCCCACAGCAGAGCGGTGGGTGCGAAGGACCCGGCGACGAAGCGCTTGTAACTGTTGACATTCGGGGCGAGCAGGAGCGAGAGTTCGCGTGAATAGGCGATCATCCCCGCGAGGAAATGTTCGAACTCCGGCGAGAAGCCGTGCTGACCTGAACCAGCGAAGACCGGTTGGTTGTTGGCATCACGCAGCGAGATATGGATGTGACAAGAGTTCCCCTCGCGCTCGTTGTACTTGGCCATGAAGGTCAGGCTGTAACCCTCCTGGGAGGCGATCTCCTTGGCACCGAGTTTGAAGAGGCCGTGTTCATCGCACTTGTCCACGAGCTGGTCGTACTTGAAGGCGATCTCGTGCTGACCGAAGTTGCACTCGCCTTTAACGGACTCGACGACCATGCCGGCGCCGCGCATCGAACGTCGGATTCGCCCGAGGAGTGGCTCGATGCGAGAGGTGCCCTGGATTGAATAGTCGACGTTGTACTGGTTGACGGGCGTGAGATCTCGGTAACCCGACTCCCAGGCCTGCTCGTAGGTGTCGTCGAACACGATGAACTCGAGCTCCGTGCCGGTAAGGCCGTGCCAACCCCGCTCAGTGAGTCGCTCGATCTGACGGGCGAGCACCTGGCGCGGTGACGGCCCGACCGGTGCACCGTCGACGGTCTGGACGTCGCCGAACACGATGGCGGTCTTTTCGTGCCACGGGACGAGGCGGATGGACGCGAAATCTGGCCTGAAAGCGAGGTCTCCGTAGCCCCGTTCCCACGATGTGAGCGCGAAGCCGGTAACGGTTTGCATGTCGACATCTGAAGCCAACAGGTACGAGCATCCCTCGACAATTCCGTCGTGAAGGTCATCGAGAAAGTAGAGACCGTCGACCCGTTTGCCCTGAAGTCGGCCCTGCATATCGGTGATCGCGATGATCACGGTGTCGATGTCGCCGTTGCGAATCTGGGCAACGAGTTCCTCGCGGGTAAGCCGACCAGGGGTCAATGTACTCAATTCATCTCCTCAAATCTGCGGTGTGTGGCCACTTCTGGAGTGGTCTATTGACATCTTCTAGTTCTAGCAAGTGAGGCTACACAATCGTCGGGGGAGGATTTGACGTCCGGTGGTTTCCACCTCCGGCGCACTCGCAACTTCGCTTGGATGCGCCTCGAGAAGACTCATCTGGCGCTTCAAAGGGGAGTTGCGGTCACGCCCATGTGCGAAAGGCAATCAGGTGCTTTGACTATGGAACGACCAAGACCGGCACTTTCGAGGTGTGAATCATCCGGTGCGAGGTGCTGCCCACGAATACGCCCTCGAAGTCGGTCAATCCGCGAGATCCCATGACTACCAAACCGGCACCGAAAGCGACACTCTCCTCGCCGATCTCGAGGGCGAGTCGGCCGTGCATGGCAGCTCTCACCGAGGCTGACGCCTTGACCCCGTTCTCCTCGAAGAACGCGACCGCCTCGCTGACCACCTTGTGAGCCTCATCTGAACTCTCGAGATTCACCACGCCCGCACGTCCAACGAATCCAGTTTCCAGGACGTGCACGACGCGAACTTCGGCGCCGAACGCTTTGGCCATCTTCACTGCGGTTTCCAGTACTGGCTTCGCGTAGGTCGATTCGTCGACGGCGACCAGAATTTTCTGAAACATTAGAACTCCTTCCCTGGGTGCCCAATGCCAATGCGGACACGACCCAATCATGACGCGAGAATTGAGTGGTGCAGAAGGTCTAAAGGCCCATTGTCGCTGGTGAACGGCGGTGGTACGTTCGCCCTGATTCTGTAGTCGAGCTGCGGACGGATCGGTACCGCGCAAGTTCAAGGGTTGTCGCGTTCCCCACGCTCGACCTGGCTTTCGCCCTCACCCGTCGCGACGACGATCGACCTCACTAATCCTGCGTTGCGGCCTCACGGAGAGTTCATTTCAAGAGACAGCAAGAACGCCGTCGGTGACGTACTATTCCGACAACCAAATCGGTGGTCGCAAGACGAGGGGGTTCTCTAGTGACAGAAGATAGTGCAGTGTCTCCATCCGGGCATTTGAGCGATACGGAACGACTTCACCAACTGGGGTACGCCCAGGAACTGAAGCGCGGCATGTCGGGGTTCTCGAACTTCGCCGTATCCTTCACGATCATTTCGATCCTGTCCGGATGTTTGACACTCTTCAGTTTTGGCATGAACACCGGTGGGCCAATGACGATGATCTGGGGCTGGCTGCTGGTCGGCGTCTTCGTCGTCCTGGTGGGCCTCGGCATGGCTGAAGTCTGCTCGAGTTACCCGACCGCGGGCGGTCTCTACTACTGGGCCGCCAAATTGGCGAAGAAGAACGGACCGTTGTGGGCGTGGTTTACGGGCTGGTTCAACCTGCTCGGTCAGGTCGCGGTGACGGCGGGTATCGACTTCGGATGCGCGCTGTTCATTGAGGGTCTGCTGCTCTACATGAACGTATTCTCGCTGAACGTGGGCGGCGCGACGATTCGCCACGAAGTGGTGCTGATCACGCTGCTGTTGCTCGTGGTCCACGGCCTGTTGAATTCATTCGGCGTGAGCCTGGTCGCCAAACTCTCGAACGTCAGCGTATGGTGGCACTTGTTCGGTGTGGCAATTATCGTCGTCGCATTGTTCGCACTACCTTCGCACCACCAGAGTGCGTCGTTCGTCTTCACGCACTTCGTGAACAACACGGGCTTCGGGACTCCGATCTACGTGTTCCTCATCGGACTATTGAATGCGCAGTACACCCTGACCGGCTACGATGCCTCAGCCCACATGACCGAAGAGACACACAATGCCGCCATCGCCGGTCCCAAGGGCATCGTGAACTCCATCATCGTGTCGCTGGTCGCCGGTTGGATCCTGTTGGTGGGTGTCAGCTTCGCCATCCAGCCCGGTAAGTACACCAGTGAGGCGGGTTCACTCGTGGCGCCCGGACAGATCTTCATCGACGCGCTGGGCAAGACTGGTGGCGAGTTACTGCTGCTGATCGCGATCGTCGCGCAGTTCTTCTGCGGCATGTCGAGTGTCACCGCAAACTCACGGATGATTTACGCGTTCTCGCGCGATGGAGCAGTGCCCGGCCACCGCTTGTGGCACCAGATCAATCCCCGCACACGCACACCGACCAACGCCATCTGGTTCGCCGCGATGGGTGCGTTCATCCTGGTGATCCCGTACTGGTTCAATTCGGCCGCCTACGCCGCGGTGACGTCGATCGCGGTCATTGGTCTCTACGTCGCGTACATCATCCCGGTGTACCTGCGAGTCCGCAGCGGAAAGAGCTTTGTCGCCGGTCCGTGGAACCTCGGCAAGTGGGGCGTATTGAACGGCACCATCGCCACAATCTGGGTCGTCTTCATCAGCATCCTGCTGATGATGCCGCAGTTGAGCCCAATCACGCTCACCACTTTCAACTACGCACCCATCGCCGTGCTCGTGGTGATCGGGTTCGCACTGATCTACTGGGTGACGAGCGCACGCAAGTGGTTCAAGGGGCCCAAGGTCCAGGGTTCACAAGAAGAACTCGCTGCGATCGAACGCGAACTAACGATTTAGCCGGTCTCGAGAACCCCTCCCGTCGGTGTCG
>Ga0307377_10002283_pt1 | contig 22835 bp, 32 predicted proteins | sample TR3MG_FD_202535 | JGI IMG/M metagenome (GOLD analysis project Ga0307377, IMG submission 202535) | Soil microbial communities from Risofladan, Vaasa, Finland - TR-3 | ecosystem: Environmental > Terrestrial > Soil > Coastal area > Acid sulfate soil | place: Finland: Risofladan, Vaasa | collected...
CAAATAAATCGTTAACTATGGTCGTATATGTTTTTCCCTTAAATTTATGAAGTAGTTCAGCAACTGCAGCGAGATCCCCAATAATGTCTCTTTGTTTCATGGAGTTTTCTTCGCTTTCTTCTCCCTTGATTACAGCTGAACCTGAAGTATGAAAAGTTCTTAGAACTAACTGAGTACCTCTTTCGCCCAAGGTTTGAGCCGCAATAATACCAATGAAGCGACTATTCAAACTTTTATATAAATCCCCATAACATTTTTTACATACTTTAGAGTTTTTACATAAAATAGGACTTCGTATTTGAATTATTTTTCCGATTATATCTTTGTAATTTTCTCTAGTAATTTTGTACAATGATATTCCATCTTCTGATAGACACCATCTATTTACTAGCATTCTTGCTTTTCGTTTTGATGTAACATCAACATCTAAGAGATCTGTAGTACCACAATCTTCAACTTGTTCATCTATTTGTAAATTAGCACATGTAAAAATAAGTTTTCTTGATAGATACCCACTTGTGCCCGTATTCAACGCGACATCCAAAAGACCTTTTCTACAACCATATGTTGAATAGAAAAATTCTTCTTGTGTCAGACCGCTAATTAAAGAATTTTTAATCGGCAATGGTAAAATTTCTCCGTCAAAATTTGCAATAAATCCTCGTGCTAGTACAAGTTGTTTTACTTGGTCCCAACTTCCTCTGGCACCAGACTCGATCATATATGAATATTTAAATTGACTTCTGAGGTCATCAATTAAACTTGGATCCGAAAATGCAACAATTTGATCTCTTAATTCAGAATGAGAAAAGATATCTTCCTTTATTTTAGATGATCCTTTGATTCTGCAATCTTGTAAAGACATAGTAGAACCAAATAGAGTTGCAAATTTAAATCCTATTCTTTTTATATTATCAAGTGTCTGCACAACTACATTTGCAGGATATTTATCTTTTATATCATTAAGAATTACAAGTAATTCTTTTTCAGAAATAGTTCCTTGAACGACTGGGTAGTCTTCCGGAAGCTGCATATTAAATTCAGCTTCACCCAACAGGATGGTTTTATTTTTCAATTCAATTGTCTTTTCTGAAAATTGTGGAGATGTTAAGTAATAAATTCCTAATATAATATCCTGGCTTGGTGTTGTGGTCAAACTTTCATTTGCTGGGCTATTTAAATTACAAGAAATTAATATTTTATTTTTAATTTCTTCTTTAGCCTCATCTGTAATTGGAATATAAACTGCCATTTGATCCCCATCAAAATCTGCATTAAATGGAGGACAGGCCAATGGATGTATTTTTATAACTGAATCCAACGTAATTTTAATTTTGAAACCAAGCATTCCCAATTTGTGAAGAGAAGGTTGTCTATTTAAAATACAATATTCATCCTGTGTTACTTCTTCGCAAACCTTTAACAGAACAGACGAATGTGACTCAATACAATCTGCAACAAAGTCAATTGCTTCATTAAGAAGTTTGAATTTGCCGAGTTGTATTATTCGTTTGGCAATTGGAAGTTTAAATATTTCAAGGACCATTAGATATGGAAGTTTACATTCATCTAATGATAATGTTGGATCTGGAGTAATAACAGCACGACCAGAAAAATCAATTCTTTTACCAAGAATATTTCCTCTAATCAATCCTTCCTTCTTTGCCATTTTTTCAAGAATTCTGGTATAAAGTTCACTCACATCTTTTTGTAACTGTTTGAAGTAGGTATAATAAAGAGCTTTATCACGTTGTACATCAATGACTGTTTCTCTCATTATCTCCTTCTTATTGAGTATTTGGACGTAGTATCGGTTGATTTTGTCCATTAACTGTTTTGTTTCTCCAGAACTTTTTGATGTTGGTCTCAAATCCGGTGGCAATACAATAATTGTATTTATAATAAGGTTATCAATATTCTGTAAAACAAATTCCCATTCATCAATCCCCTCATTTGCCTGTTCTCTTGCAACACCTTCAATGAGAACTTTGATTGCTTCTATACGTTCCCATTTTTGTGCATCTGCTGGAATTTGATCTGGTGCGATAGTGACAGCGAAACCACCTTCATCTAAATAAAGAACACTTTGATCGTTTCTCATGAGATCATCAATTGCCTTTTTTATGGTTTTGCCCCCAAGGTCAACTATCAAATCATAGAATAGTGGGTTCACAACAGAAAGTGGCAAGTTAATTTTTGCAAATCTTTTTCTTCTTGAATCACTATTTATAATATCCACACCACACATGTCACACTTTCCACCCGATTTTGATACTCCATAATAAGTCCCACACTGGCAAGTATAATTTTTTACCGGACCAAATATCTGTTCAGAGAATAATCCAAATGGGTGAAACTTTTTCTTTCCGAATGTTTTTAGAGACGTCACTTCGTCTAAGTTTTCACAAAATGATTCATAATTTAATATTTTAGGCATGTATTATTAATCCCCCAGTTTGAATTTGTCAGTTAGAAATTGTCCTAACTCATAAAAGTGTTGACTAACTTTATTCGCAATCAGCCTGTCTAAATCAGGCATTACTTCCCTTGCAATTATTTTTATATCTTCCGCAGCCAACTGTATTTTTGAGTCTCTGATAGCATTATCAACTATTCTGGCAATTTCCGTTTCCAATAGTGATGGTTGTTCTAATTTAATTGTTCGATTCTTCATCATCTATCTCTTTTTTATTTATTTTATGTTTAATACAATCAACTTTTTTGTCAACCAGATCATTTGCTGTTTGAGCTGTTCTTTCAACCATCAAATTGAAGAATGATCTTACAGCTTTTTTGCCTGTGTTTACAACGTCGTCAATAATTGTTTTAACTTCATTTGACATTTGTTTATCACTTAATCTTTTTTCTTCCATGTTCCTAACACCTCTTGTTTTTCATATTGTATTTCGTCCCAAGGTGTAAAATAACAATCATCTAAATTAAAACATGTCAGCATACTAATTATCATTGAATTTGAGTTTTCGGTTAATTTACTTTTTCTTAAAGTGTTCGGTATACAAAATTCTCCGGTCCTTGGCGATGCATTAGGATGCGGATTGTTTAAAATAATCATATCAACATTACCATTAACAGTTTTGACTATATAATTTGAGATCTCAAATTTTGGTGCCAGTTTTGTAATTTTATACAACTCATTTTTAAAGATTAATTTTCTTGGCATAATAAACTTTGTTATTTCATGGTTTAATATTTCCACTACGCAGCTCCTGTTTCAGGAATTAATTCAATGAACATATTATTACCTTCGTTAAATACTGATACTACAAAGTTATTAAAATCAGTCTGACAGCTAACTACAGATGTCATGTTTAAAATTACATCTTGACTACTTCTTAAAGTATTCATTGGAATTACTTTTTTAGCAATTGGTGAAATTTTACTTCCAACGAATATAGTTACATCTTTGGTTTTGTTCATATTCAGAATTGGGGCGATTTTGTCTGGTAAATTTACAAATTTTTCTTGTCCATCCACATTGTCATAAACAACATCATAACAATAATTTTCAATGTGTTTGACACAATCAAGTTCATATTTTTGAACGGATTGAGTTTCTATAAGACATTCAATTGTATTACTATCTATCATCATGGAAATAATTGATGAAGCATGTCTTAAATCATTCTTTGTCAGCTCCGTAATGTATTTTCCACCCTGATGTTCTTTATAAGTAACGTTCTTTCTAAAATCACCCATCAGATATCTTGACGATATATAAAATCTTACATCAATTTCAATGTTTCGATCATATGTATAATCACGACAATCAATTACTAAATCCTCTTTTACAAGCTTTGTCACACCTTCGATATACTTAGTTTGAAATGCCCAAATTTCTATATCAGGATTTTTATCAATGAGCATGTCCTTTAAAGCTTCAACTTTTGGACATCCTATATCAAGTTGTCTATAAATAGAATTTTTTAGATTTTTACTTTCAACTATATCGGGGTCTAATAATACTATCTTTTCGATATTTTCTAAATTGGAAATCGCTTCCGCTACAAATCCTCCAAGAGATCCTAATCCAATTATGACAATATTTTTATATGTCACGTTATATAGTCTCCTTTTTTCAATTTATTTCGGGGGGTTTTTAGCCCCCCATAACAGAACAATTATACACCACCAGGATTTATTGTTTTTTCATCTTGAATGGGTTCTGTAAATATAGTTAACCTTTGAAGAAGATCTTGTTCTTCTTTACCAACCGGAGTTGGTCTATATTGTGATTTATATTTATATAGTGAGTTAGCTAATTTAACAGGATAACTCAAAGGTACATAAAAAATATATTTTTTATATGCACCATTTGTTGAACTTGATATGGATGTTTGTGGATCTATACGTTGAAGTTCTTCTGCAATTTCATTTCTGAAATGTCGTTCGTCATCTCTTGTTTTTATTTTGATAGAACGTTTTATAACTTCATCATCACGCCCACAACCATTAATTCTCCAGTTGTTTTCTCTTCTGGTCAATGCTCTTATTGCACGACCCCATGCTTTGTTTTTTCCTTTCGATCTGTTGAATGAATCCGCAAGAGAACATATAGATACCCCTCTGGCTTCAATACATTTCTTTTTTGAGTTAATAAGAACACATGTTGTAAATGCATTATTAACAAGCGGACTATTAATATAATAAAACGAAATTTTATCAACTCCACTTTCTTCTAAAACTTTTTTTATGTTTTCATTCATGGTTTCAATCCTTATCTGTTGGGGGTCCGAAGACCCCCATCAGTTTAATTTAGCAGCCTTTCTTGCCTGCTGGTTTCAGGAATTCCAGGTTGTCTCCGTTTTTAAGAACATAATCGGCATCAACTTCTTTACCATTAACCAGTCCGGTGGACAGACGATCAACGTTCAGAACTTCACGGAGGAAGTCCCCAACGTCTTTTACTGTCTTGCCTGCAACTGGAAAGTTGCCTGAAGATGCCCCACATGATACATGGATAGTTGTGGTAGTACGACTACCAAAAGGTGCTTCCGGTTTTGTCAAGGTGCTCTGACCTGTAAATGAAATACCGGTCACTTTCTTTACCTCTGGAGCTTTAGAGATTGTTGCTCCTGCTGCCTTTGAACCATACTTTGCCATAATGGCTCTGATAACCTCATCCTTGGGTTTCTTTGAAACACCGACGATACCAAGTTCGTCAATACACATTCTCTTAAGATCCTTAGATGTTTGTACTTCTAATCCTGCTTTTGTAAAAGTTGTCATGGTAAATCTCCTTTATTTCACGATTCTGATTTTTGCATCTGTGGTCATATTAAGCATATCAAAATATACCTCAGATCGTTCATACTGTTCTTTCACAACGACGTTGTAGAAAGACCAACACATTAATGTAGCGACCCCCAAATTTGTAAAGTATAGCTGGGGATCAGAGTTCGATAGTTCTTCACAACTCATTTCTTCGGGTAATTTATCATCGGGATTTGCAATTTCTGGATGATATGCACATAGGTCAGGAGTTAAATCTTTTCCGTCCTTCCTGACATAGATCTGTACATTACCATCTGTAAATTCATTTCCCCCAGAAATTAAGGTAATATTTTTTAAATTTTTACAGTAATTGGAAACTATCATTCTGGTTTTGTGATTGTCAACGCATAGAAATACAATTTCACCTTCTCTTATAGATTCCGCAATGTTTGCTTCATTTACAAATGCTTCATAAGAATCAAAACGTAATTCTTTAAATTTCATTTGTAGTTCAGTAGCTTTAATATCAGCTTTGTTTCCCATGCGAATAAATTCTTGACGTTCATAGTTTTTTTGCTCATAAGTATCGCCATCAACCAATAGAATATCTGCAGTTATATCTTGAGCATAGTTTAGAAATCTACATAATCTTTCAGAAAGAATAGATCCTACTCCACCGAGTCCAACAATAGTAATTCGTAATCTATTAGTCATCTCGTTCCCCCATAAATGCCTTTTTAAACATTGACATTAGCATTCCATCCCTTTTCTTTGAAATAGGGATAACATTAGAATTCGGTTCTTGTATTCTCTCAATAGTTTCATCTGCTTCTCTTGCTGCTTTAAGAGCTATGGCATTTATTTCTTCTTGATCCGGAGTTAGATATGCTCCTGAATCTGTAAGCATTTGATTTTCCAGCGTTTCTTCTGTAGACTGTAATTCCTGGTTTACTGGAGTTTGACAAAAAGGACATAGTGCATCATCATCAAACATATGAAATCCATTGCCACACATACTACACTTTATATAGTTGGAGTGAGTAGCTTGATCTTTTTTATATAGATAATCAAATTCATCGGATGGAGTATAATTATTCGTTAAGTTTTCGTCAGTTATCAAAACCAAATGCACATCCGTTTTACACTGGCTGCATTGTACTTCCATTTCACTTTCGTCATCTATTACTAATTCCCCACATTGAAGACATTGATACATATCTTCATCATAGTCATCTTCCTCTATTTCGCTTGTCAGCTTACAAAGTCTATGAGCACATGTCGTGCATGGAATAAATTCACCTTCTGGTGTGTGTGCAGGAAATTTCAAAGGTTCAACTTTTACACCAACATTGTATGGAGACGTTTTTGCTTTTATCAGCGTTCCACTTATACCTGGTTTTGCTACTGGTCTTCCTATCTGCCCCCATGCATATGGATCATAGTTGTCACCCCATCCATATCCACCATAACCGCCAGCCCCATAAAATGTTTGCTGCTGACCGGCACGATAACTTTTGTAAGTATAGACACCCTTTTCTACCATAGCCATCCATTTTTTATTGAAAATTTTATCTCGATCAGAAACAAGTACACCATAACGTCTATCAAACTTTTGATATCCAAACCCATATGTAAATTTTGATGTTTCTTGTTTATGTATAACCAGCTTACCATCTTCAATTTTATAGATTGTTCTTACAGGTTTATTTTCAACTTGATTTGTTTCAGACATAAGAACTATATTGGTAATATACTCACTTGGTTCGATCATGACTCGATGTCCATTCGCCACAATTGATGCTGACATGCTGGGATGTTCATCATCAAGATCACCTAATGTAATATGAAGCCCATCAAAATGTTCTTCATCTTTATCATCAGTCCCTGAGTGAAATGCTGACATGCTTCCATGACTATGAATAGTGCCAATCATTGTATATCCTTCAATAGTAATGCCTTTATCATAATCACAAGATGCTCCTGCAACTTTTTGCATTGGAGGAACAATTTTATGTTTTCCTGTTTCTTCGTTATAAAACAAGAGCACAATAGCTTCTGATCTATGTTCCGCATATACTGCTTTAAAGAATTCCATGACTTTAGCAATCCATTTACCGGGTATCGGTTCAATGTGCATTTTAGCCATGCTTGTAACGCTTTCCAAAATAGAGATTTTGTTTACTGGAGCAAGACTTTCCATCACTCCAAGTTTTTTCTTTAAATAAACACCTTCTTTTGCAATTATATAGTATATATCATCATCTGGCATTTCATTCTGACCATCATTCAGAACAACTTTGAACATTTACTATACTCCTTTCATCATTTATAAACATAAGCGCAGACGCATCACATGTAAAATAATGTCCATGTAAATTTGGCCATGCTCGGCATAGACCTACGCTGTTTTGGGTTTTAGGACTGATTCTTGGATTTGGAATACAATCCAATTTTGATTTAGCTGCCGTATATCTATCCAAAGTATAATAATCAGGATATGATGCATAATATTTTAAATCCAATATCTTGGGAGTGTTTGTATCATTTGATTTACATACCAACCATCCGAGCTTATTACCATAGCTGTCTGCTTTCAAAATATCTCCGGCTTGAAATTTAATTTTAGATACATCAATTGGAGCGTGTTGTAAGTGTTTCCATTTCTTTGATTTCATTGAGATTGTTTGAAATTTTTGTGATATATCGCTATACCATACAGTACAACAATTTGAACATAACACTAATGGGTCTGATCCTCCAGTATCAGTTATAAACCCAATAATTATATTTGTGTCTTTCATTGGGAAATGAGGAATACTAGATTCCTTAGCTTTAATCTTTGTTCCTGCTGTCAAATTACCAAAAGAATTGGTTATCTTTCGTATTCTGCCAACAAATATACTTCCTCCCTGACCATCAACATACCTTTCTTGATACAAGGTTCCTTGTCGATCAGCTAATATAAAATAAATATCTCCACATGATTCGTCAAATTTAAATCCCTGAATAATTTTAATTGATAACATATTAACAGGGTTATCCCAATCTGCAACAACTACTTTATCTCCTATAGCAAATTCAACATCCAGATCAAAACTTTGAACATGAAATTTATCATCTTCTAATAAATATTTTTTTAGTTGCTCAATAGTTGGTTTACTTGTTCGATAGTAGCCATCAATTAAAATTCCTTTATCACTCCCAAACACCACTTGTTTGTTGGTTGATATTTCTTTTAATTTGCGACCATGTCTAAAAACCTTAGGTAGTGGTTTGACTTCATTTAAAGAATAAAGATCCTTTTTGGGGATTCTAGGTGGGGGACTTAATATAAGATAATATGGTTCTTCTCTGACCTTTGAATCTATATGTTTTAATTCGATAACTACTTTACCCAAACTGTCTGTATTAATTTTGTTAAATTTAACAACGGATCCATTACAATAAGGCATATTTGAGCTTGATGTTATTATAACATATTGACTTTTTATGTTCAATTCAATACCATTATATATTGGTTTTGATACATCGAATATTGTGGCTTCCGTATTCTCCAAAATATAAAACCCATCACCAAATCTTCCTTCATGAAATCCTTCTCGAGACTTACGAATAAAGCTGACTCTCTTATATGTGTCGTTTCCAAAAGCATTTTTCATAATGAGAATATCATTTTCTTTGATGACTACTCCATTTTTAAGAATACCTTCTGCTTCATATCTTAATTTTTTACATTCTTGTAAAAGATAAGCTTTCAACGCTCTAGTATACTTATGTGTGATTAGCCTTCCATCATCTCGTTCGACTCTTATATATTTTATTTCTCCACTTTCTTCCATGAAATTTATAAATGAATTGACATGACAAACTTGTTTGCCATGTTTTATATAAAAAGGATCTCCAACATGAATATAAAAATTGTGAGATAAGGAAATTCCTTCTGCAACATCATAGAATAATCTATATTTTTGTTTTGATCTTGGAGTAGGTGCTTCATCTTTACCTGTATCTAGCGGCACAGAGAAAATGTCATGTATATTCTTATATTGCAGTAAATCAGAACTACTTGATAATTTGTAATGTCGTTTAATTTCAGATACAGCTTCACCTACACTCATCGGAATTTTAATCCAATCCACATCGTAAATAAACATTGGGTTTATTTGAGATAATGCTTGCCATTCCATATAAGAGTTAACGCCTGCTGTATTTTGATACGCTTTATAGTTATAAGTATAGTCCGTATTAAATTCAGCACTCCAGAATGCATTGATTGTTTTCTCGACTGCCGCGTTTAATGATTTTGCTTGACCGTGTGTTTGACTTCCGAAACATATGTATTGGGAGTCAGCTATATTTGTGAATGGTACTTTAAGTAAATAGTCTGCCATTCCTACAAGTCTCGCAACTCTAAAGAATATTTGGCCAGCCGTTAGTTCGTTGTAGTTATTTATATATAACATAAAAATTGAATATGGTAATGCTAATGTCAATGATACTGGTTTATACATTTCCCCATCACGACCAAAGTTTTTATCATACCCATATTCTTCCAACTTTCCTTCACTTTGTAATCTATTAATTTCTGCACTAAACCCCATAGTTATACGAACTGTTCTAAATGCCGGAGGTTCCTCAATAACTACAAGAGTTCCCTTTTTAAATTTTTCAAGGTATCTACAATTCGGAGGAAGAACTGATGCAGATGGAGCTCCGAAACCAACTGCCATTCGTCTTAAATAATCAGGTGTTAATAATACCTTTTCATTAATCTTGGGAATTGATTCTTCTTTTTCGGTGCTGACATAATCAGCACTATAAAGATGTGCATACTTATCATTGATTCTTATTTCACTTTTGAGATTGAACATTTATTCACCCCGTAAGAATTTGTATCGTTTTGCATATTCGGTTAATATTTGAGCTGGTCTATGATCAGTGATCTCCCAAACTCTTTGCCTCTTTATTGAAGGAGCTTCCTTCTGTTTTATAGATTTTTGAAATTCTTTTTCACTTGTTACAAATAGAACCGCTAAATATAAATCCTCGCTTTCACGTTCTAATGATAAAAATGCAATTTCTCCTTTAATTCTGCCGGGTACCTCCAATGAAAGAAATATATTGGGACCCTTTGGAAGGATTGATGTATGTACAACATTTTCAATTTCCTGTTCAGATATTTGATCACACAGACTTCTTATTCTCTCAAGAGTAGAATCAGTTGATTCAAGTTCCTTGAGGAGTTTCTGTAAAATTCCCACTTATATTCTCCTTTATGGTTGTTTCTTTGTATAATATCGTCTATCTTTTGTATCCATCCATTCTACTCTATCAAATGGAACTGATCTCCAAGCTTTTTTATTCAGATCATAAACATGCATAATTTTATTTTTCTGAATAAGACTTAAGATTCGTTGAATGTTTACACCTTTTGGGTGATCTTTCTTTGGAATTTTTTCAAAGTCCAAAGTACATTTCATAAGTCGAACTGATTTGTCCTGCTTCACGAATCGAATTATTACTTCTTTTTCATCATACACCTTTTTCCAGAATTGTACAGCACTGACTATTACATCAGTGTCTAATTCTTTTTCTTTTTCTTTAACATCATCTGCCATACTTACCTCCGTTTATCTGAGTGAATTAGAGTATCAACTTTTTCTTCCGTTCTGTCGAAATGTTGACTCATCATCAAACATGAGTGATTACATAATTTACAATAATCCTTTTTATCTTTCTTGATCGCATTAAACACATCAGAGGAAATAAGACTTGGATATGTTGAATCAAACAAATTGGTTACATTAAATGTTGGAGTTGTTAAGCCCCTGATTCTTAAACATAACCTAATTGTTCCGTCAGCATCAATTGTAATATTATGGAGTCCTTGTTCAAGCTCACAGTCAAAATTTGATGGTAATGTATCAAACATCCTTGGTATAAGAATCTCCTTCATATGAACCAATAATGAATCATCGGTCACAATTTGAATAAGTTGATCAGCTACTGTGAGCGTTGGTTTAACCAATTCGTTTTCATCATAGATATTTGAAAAATCATAGTATCTATTTTTTGCAATATCAACGAATGTAATATCGCTATATATTTCTTCCTGACTTAACTCTTTTACAAGTTTATATAAAAGATGCTGATTGTGTTTCATAACTGTTATTTCCGCTACAACATCTTGAACTTTACCTGATGCTTGAATCTCTTTGAGCTTTCTCAATCCTTCAATACTCTTTTTAACTCGATCCTCATTTACTCCAATCTCATTAAATATTGGATCAACTGAACTTGTAAATCCAGAAATATATTCTGTTTTATCAAATAGTCTTTTAATTGCTGGTTGTATTGCAGGAGTATTATTTGAAATGATTGTATAGTGAATTTCATTATCATTACAATAATTTATAATATCAGGTAAATCGCGTCTTAATAAAGGTTCGCCGCCATAAAATATATGAAACACATCCGGATTATGAACCTTGAATCTTTTTAATGTATTAATAACAACACATGTTGGCATTTCATATTTAAAATAATGTTTCATTGCAGGATATTGCCTTGGCATCCCTCTATAATTTTTAACGATAGCACAATACTCACATTTCAAATTACATTTTCGTGTGAGTAACCAATTTACAATTCTTACTTTACTCATAATTATCCCCCACTTTCATAAATTACTTTTCCGCCATATTTTTCTATAAGGTTGAGTAATTTATGTTTTCGTTCATACTTATTATCCACCACAAGACGAATTACAAATTTACCATTATCTAAAATTTTGGATGCCACTTCAAAAGATGTTTCCCCCATATTCCAATATGTACTGGGAACACCTGTTATGTTTGTAATCCAATCAACGTCAGCGGCTTGAGTATATTGAACAAGGCTTCTTTTATTATTAAAAAATCTGAAAGCTTCACCATAGTAAAATCTAAATTGTTTTTCTATATCTTTTCTCAATAGTTTATTTTCGATTTCAATAATGAATGAACTTGACGAACTATTAGTTACAAAATCGCTTTTTATTTTCATTAGTCATTACTCTCAACAATATGATCTTGCCAAGTATCCACGAATTTACCACTTATATTATTATTAATTCGAACTTTAGCAGCAACATGCCCATCTTCAATAATTTTTTTACAATTTTCAAAAGTTTTTTCTTCTAAATTGAAAAATTGCAAGCCTCTTGCTTGTGCTGCCCAATCATATTCTCTTCCGTTTGTATAGTCCAATAAACACTGCATATTATCGCATACGAAATAAATATGGTTATCACCTGGTACGCTGCTATGATGTTCTTCTAGTTTCTCAATAAATTGTTTAAGTTTAAAAATCTCATTCGGATCTATAGACACAATGAATGAAACTGACGAACTATTAGTTACAAAATCGCTTTTTATTTTCATAATTGTCCTTTAGTGCAAAGTCAACACTTCATCGGTTTCAAGCTGATCTTCATGTCTATGAGAAATGAGATATATTGATTTACCAAATTTTAATTTGGACAAGACTTTGGATACATACCCAATATTTTCTTCATCAAGACTATCAAATATTTCATCGAATAATAAGATATTTATTGATAAATCTTGAATGGATGCTTGTAAATCTCCAAGAGTTAATATTGTAGCAATATCAATTATTCTTGTTTGCCCACCTGATAACTGAACTCTTGAATTTGCTCGAGTGTGTGTATCAACAACGTTGACTGAAATCTTGTCTCTGAATTCTCCAGCTTTTGTAGCTGCTAAAGTATCAAATGAAACAATGTATCTGCCATTTGTAAACTTATCTAAATATTCAGCAACCTTTCTATTCATGAATGGAATTGCTTCATCAATTAACATTGATGGTATACCAGACGATGAAAATCCAGTTTTCCAAAAATCTAATATTCCTTGTTTTCGTTCAAGAGCTTCACACCCTACGGAAAGAAGATGTACTTCTGCTTCAAGATCCATCTGTCTTTTCTTATATGAATTCAGTTGAGTCATATCATATGTTTCAGCTTCTTTAGCTTGTATTTCAAACTCTTTCCGCTTAATATCATTATTGATATTCTCAATTGTTTTATCAATCTCATCTATTTTTTGTTTGATTGCTTCTTGTTCTTTTTTCTTTTCCAACAATGTTAATGTTTGCGATTCGAGTTCAGCTTTAGTACTTTTTGTTTCTTCTTCTATTTTTTGTATTTGAATCGTTGCGAACTCATTGATCTTTTCAACAGCAACCTTCCACCTGGTATCAATGTCAAATATTTTTTCATTTTCTATTTTCTGTATTTGATTGTACTCATTCGTAAGAGTAGAATTTTGCATGTTAAGTACATCAACCTCATTAGACATTTCAGAATTGATTCCCTTCAATTGTTCTTTGAGCAAAGACACTTTCTCCAAAGCTTCGTTTACATCACGATCATAATGTGCAACTTTTTCACCCAATAGATTAAGAGTTTCATCCGACACCGGTTGTTTACAAAGAGGGCATTCTGCAATTCCAGCTTTAATAACATTCTCATTAATTTCATGAGACTGCTCTTGCCAATGTCTTATATTAGATTCAATATCTTGAATTTGTAACTCAACTTTATGCTTTTTTGCTTGAGCTGTTGCAATGAGATCATTTAATGTTTCTTTTAATTGTGCTTGTTCATCCCGAATTCGATCATGTTCTTTTTGGGATAAATTGAACAACTCGCTTTTATTTTCAGTAACTTTATTTTTAATTTCAAGTAATTTGGTTTCTTTTTGTTGGTTCATTGATTGAATAGCAGAATTGAGGTCTGATTGAATTAAATTCAATTTCGTCTCAATGTTTGATAATTTTGCATTGGTTGATATAATATCTAAATCTTCTTTTTGTAAAACTGTCAATTCATCTTGCCATTCTTTTAAAAGTCTTTGGTTGGTGTCAATGGATTGTTTGAACTCTACGAGTGTAGTTTGTTTTTCCTCTTCATATTTTTTCTTTAAACTAAGAAGAATTTGAATTTGTGTTTGAGTGTCGGCTTGAAGACTCTCGTTAATTCCTTTTTTCTTTTCAATTTCATTTAAATCAGATACTATCTGTTTTACCCGTGTATCAGTTTCTTTGTAGAATAGTTGATATTGTTCCAATGCTAAAATTTCACGAAAGATTAATTTTTTATCAGAATCAACTAAATCAGTAAAGAAGTTTTTCACCTTTTGACCAAACATCAATGTGTTCATAAATGCTCTACTTGAACATATTAATTTTTCAATTTCCGGCAATACTTCCATATGCCCTTTTTTAATATCCACATTGTTCTTATTTAGAACAACTGTATTTCCGAGTTTTGAATATTTTTGGTATCGGGTAATAAGATATTGATCATCATCTACACTAAACTTGACCCATGTTTTACAATTACGACCAACTATATTGTTTACTACGTCATCTCCTTTTGCACCCTTACTTGTTATTCCGTAAAAGGTAAATGGAATTGCATCAAGAGACATAGTTTTTCCGACGCCATTCGGTCCGGTCATTAATACCATAGCATCATTTTTAAATTCTAAAATCATAGGATCAAGATATGGACCAAAATTTTCCATTCCCACTTCTTGAATGTTTGCTTGTCTCATGTTATACCTCACAATTCTGAATTATATCAAAAGCTTCTCTTGCATATTCCTCTATAATATCCTGAGGAATTTCTTTAATTTCAAGATAACGACGGATTCTATCTTCTTGAGACATTGAACTGGTGATGCCTCTATCTGTTATATCGGTTTCTGTTTTATCAACAATATTAAAATCACCTTTAAATTTTGTCAGATCAACCTTTTCCCTCATAACAACTTTAACATGATGACCTGCATCCTTAGCTTCCTTAGCAGCTTTCAATGCGTCATTTTTATTTTCGTTGTTTATTTCAATCTCAATATGTTTTCTATATTGAGTTATTGGAATTGAATCCACATTAAGTGTATCTGTATCAACAATAAGAAATCGTTTTATTTCTCCCTTTTCGCCCCAATCCAATTGAATTAAAGAACCGGAATAGTAAAGACTGATATCTTCTCTTATGATTTCTTGTGGTTTGTGATAATGACCAAGAAGCACTAATTCATATTTTCCAACTAAGTCTGCAATGCTTATATCAGATATAATGCTCATTCCAGAATTTAAAATACCTTCGCTTAGTCCAAAATGTGAAACTAGTATTCTTGCTTTATTTTCTTTAACAACTTGTGGAACATTATATGAATATGGAGCCAATAATATATCCCCATCGCTGATCCTATGTGTCGTATTGTGGGGTATCCACTTAACACCAGGAATTGATTGTATGGACTTTAATGCTGAAACCACATCCTGTCCTTTACCGGATAGATCATGATTTCCATCAATCACAAAAATCTCTACGACTTTTCCATATTCGTTGAAAAATTCTATCATTATATCTTGGGCGATTGCATAGATAATAGACTTTCCATGAAGAATATCCCCACCAACTATTAAGGTTGGAATACTATTTTGAATACAATATACAATTACTTCTTGTAAGGCCATATTTATACTATGCAATCTCTCAGGAAGATTCGTTTCATCTTCAATTTTATCCTGCCCATATCTCGAGAGATGAAGATCTGCAATAAATGCGAATTTCATAATTTTTTCAATCCTCCCTTCGGTTTATTTTGTTCGGTTGGATTTGTTTTTGCAGCTTCTATATTTTGTTTTATATTGCTTTTCATTTGAATTAGCGTTTGCTCTTCTCTTGCCTTTTCTCTATAACTAATAACATTAGGAATAATAATAGCAGCAAGAATTCCAATCATAGCAAGAACAATACACATCTCAACTAAAGTAAAACCTTTTCGATTATTCAATTTTTGCAGTAACATTTTCGCCTCCTTTTCGTATTAGTTTAAATATTGACATTAAATCTGCATTCTCAAAGAAGATGTTTTCAACCTGTTCTTCTTTCACACCTTGAATATAAGTATTAAGTTCTCCATTCATTTGCAAACTTGTTAAAACGAAGCCATGATTTTCACAAATACCAAGCACACTATAAAATATTTCATCGCTATATTCGCGTGTAAGAGAATCTCCTTCTTTTAAGAGCTCTATACATTCAGGCAATTCTTTATAAAGAAGTTCGTTTGATGTAATTATATCATTCTCCTCTACAACTCGTTGATGTTCTTCTTGTAGTTCATTATCATCAGCATAAAATGCATTTGGTATCAATACTACATAAGCGGTTGAAGAACTATTTGTTACGAAGTCTGTTTTAATTTTCATTTGCTTAATAACTTTCGCGTTTTATGTGTTTATCTTTTATACCAATTTCATTCAACAAGCTCTGCATATCAAAGTTGTCCATACTTGTCCATCCTGATATTTCTGTTTCTGTTTCCTTAATATCCCACCCACTGCGGTTTTCGCCTTCCACATAAACTGTAGATGGTTGATGATACAGTTTAGCAAATTCAAAATGATTTTTAATTATGAATAATTGAATATTACTTAGATGTTTTTTCTCAATCACAAAACTAGATGATGAACTATTAGTTACGAAATCGCTCTTGATTCGCATCTTCTTTATTCTCCTTAATATCATTAATCTTTTCAAGGACAAAATCTTTATATGGTTGACATGCTCCCAAAGGATGTAGCATCGACCTTGTGCATGTCATGCTTACAAGACAATTAAGACATGGGCTTCCTTCATATTTAGAAATATGTTTTGTATTATGAATGGTCATGTTCGATGTGCTCATCGTCAATCCCAATTTGATTAAGAAACCATAACATATCAAAATTATCCATTGAAGTATATGCTTCAATTTTGGTTTCTGACTCTGTTATTTGCCATGGATCTTGATATATGTTAATTCCTTGTTCATCAGCAAGAATTGATGCGATTTCAATATGTTCATGTATCATACTAATTTGTAAAGATGTTAAATGTTTTTTTAATATAATAAATGATGCTGATGAACTATTGGTTACAAAATCTGTTTTCATTTTCATATATTTTACCTCAGATACTCATTAAATCTCCATGTGAAATTTTCAGAAGATCCCCCATCCCTAAGAATATAGTCAAACACCTGACCAATCAATGTTCCATCTTCATCACCAAATACACAATATTTTCTTTCACCAGATGAAAAAGACATATTCTCTTGTGCAGCAGATACAAGCATATTCCCTTGATTATATTTTGGATCATCATCATAGTCATATTCTTTAACAAACATTTCAACCAACTGGGGATTCTCTTTTACAAAATCAACTAGATCTTTTGCTTCATCACTAGTATTTGTAATTATAAATGCGGTTGAACTGCTGTTGGTTACAAAATCTGTTTTTAGTTTCATCAGTTGTTCATCCAACAATCCTCAATATGACCAGGTTCAACCTCTGCACCAAGTTTTTCTTTGATTTGTTGTTTAATTCTGCCCTTAAATTCTTTCAATGTTTCATCTTCTTTCATATTGGTATAACACATTCCCACAGATACGTCACCATCATATTCATAACCAAATGAATAAGATAGATCGCTTCCTTCTAGAAGCATATCCATAAATTCATCTGGATTTTCTAATGCTTCTTCAAATGTCACACCACTTTCTTTTATCATTTCTTTAAAAAATTCCGATGATATAGTACTTGGGTCTATACTGGATCCCATAACCACAAAAGATGATGAACTGCTATTTGTTACAAAATCTGTTTTTAATTTCATACTTATTTCTCCTTATCTTCAACAATAATATGTGATATCTCCATTTCTACATTACATTCTGGGCACATCGGAGGACCATTATAAATTGCTTCACTTACACTACAATGTTCTTTTGCGTTACATTCATCACAATCAAAATGAGATATAACTTCCTCTGCTTCATATTCCATTACTCACCTCTTAAAATTTTATGTGTTATCTCTCTATCAATCGGTTTCAGTTTATTATTTGCATATAATAGATATTGAACTGGCCACCCTTTTTCGTCATAAAACTTTTCACGCTTATAATATGTATTTGCAATATCTTTACACCCATAATCAACCATATCTATAATAATGGGAGTTTGCTTATTTTCGCTATCTCGTATGATCCTACCGGTCAACTGTTCGATATTGGATATAGGAGATGTCATAATAACTGAGTCTTTCCAAGGTGCATCAATTCCGTCTCTACATTTTCCGGGAGTTGCGAAAGTTGTTTTAGAATTAAGAGTTTCAAGTCCTCCTTTTGCACAAAATTTTGCTTTGCTTTTTGTGGGCATCCATTCGTGTAAGGAGTCAATTAATTTAATTCTTTCAGCTATACATATCAGGTCCCTTGTCTTTAAGCGTATCAACAAACCCCTCATTGCTTCTAAGAACGGTTTTGATTTCTGCATTAGATTAAGGTACCTTGCTCTTTGGAAATCGCCACCCCACCGTATATACCTGTATCTAGAAGGTATATCTATTTGATAATCCAACAATACTACTGTAACCTTTGCCCCCATTGTGCCTTCTATATCATCATCTGAAAATATATCTCCAAGATGAAATTCAATTATATCCCCATTACCATCATACCGATATGGGGTTGCACTTAAACCGTACACATATTTTGAAGGCATATGAACTGAACATTCTGAAAATGTTGGTGCTCCGACTGATGTATGAACTTCGTCAGCAACAAATATTCCTATATTTGCTTGATTCAATTTCATTAAGAAATCTTCACGATTTCTTTTTAATAATGATAAAAATGTTTGAACTGTTGATATGATAATCGGTTTGTCTAAATCGCTTTCAAATGTTGCAGATGACAATCTTGAAATTTCATCACCCTTAAGATTTGTAAATTCTTCAATTCGATTTTTCCATTGAACTGCCAGTGGATCTCTATGAACTAATATTAAAGACTTTCTTTTTCTCTCAGCAATCATATAAATTGATATAACAGTTTTTCCTACTCCTGGCGCCAATTGCAGTGTGGCATTTTCATTCTGCATGATATGATTAATAGCTTTTTTCTGAACGTCACTCCTCGGAGTTATGTTGTGTTCAATATCAATAATTTCGCCTTCATGACTAATATCTTTTATATTATAATCAAACATAAATTTCTGAATCGGAAAATTCCTCGGAAGTAAAAGGAACTTTTCCGATTCAATATAAAATGTATTTACAGTATAGATAGATGAGTTATAAGCCTTTACTCGTCTTTGTAAAAATTCTCTGATTTTAATATAAAAATCTTCATATTGATATTGTTTGGGAATGAGTAATCCAGAACGTTTTATAATTTCCATTATTCTTCGCTATATGTCGCCTTTGAATTTTCATTCTCATATACTGTTATATATTCAACTTCAAATGGATCATGCTCAAATCTTTTTGTTAAATCGTGAAATAATTTTTCTGAAAGTCTTTCAGCTGTTGGATCATGATCTTCGTAATCAAACACTTGTGCTCTTAGACATAGTTCTTTTGCTAATGGTGTCATCCACAATGCATCTTTTTGATTGACCAACAATGCATGATCATATTGATCAATCACCTCATTAACTCGACCTTTTAAAGCTGAGAAGTCAATGATCATATCATTTTTATTCAATTCAAAATGTCTGAGTCCAACAAGAATTGTAAAATTATGTCCGTGGATTGAAGCACATCTTCCTTTGTGTTTGCTGAGTCTGTGCCCAATTGGTATTGTAAATCTTTTTTCAATTCTAAACATATTATAGTGTCTCCTATTTTACACTTAAATGTTGGGATAAAATCTTGATGCATAAAATTCTGCTGAATCACGCGTCATCTTTATATCTACATCAATCATTACACCCACTTGAAATCCCTGTTTTCTTATTTTATCAACGAGCACTTGAATATTTTGCATTGCTATATTATATACAAGTTGATGATTGGGTGGGTCATTTGTATAATAGTTCATAGCATTAGACACCCAATCTGTCTTTCCTTTGCCTTTACAACGAGGACATATACACCTTATTTCAATCACATCTCGTATAGCTTTATTACCGTGGCATACTTTACAATCACATTGCCCATCATCAGATGCCATTATATTGCTCCAATACAAAATTATTTAAGTTGTTTAAATTAGTTGTTAACTCTTTTATTTTATTATCTATTTCTGTTGTATCCGTGTTTAAGGTAAATAATTTATTTATTTTATATTTACTAATTAAAAACCTTGCTGTTTCAGCAGTAACGGTTGTTGTTCTTTCAATTTCGACAAGTGCATCTTCAATATTAAAATCTTCACTAATATTTTTACCAAGAGGTTTTCTGATTATTTCCAAAGCGTTGTATTCATCAATGAGTTCAGTCAGTTTTCCGGTTTCGTGTTTTAACATTTTTTCATTTGTTGATAAAAACATATTGTATGTATCAAGTAACATATTATCTACTGGTTTAACAATTACCTTTTGATCAAGATTGGTAAGATTTATTTCAAATGATATATCGCCTTTAATAGCATCTTTTAATTTTTCAACAAAATCTTGATAGATTTTGTCTCTATTTCTTTCTCTTAAAACCTGAAATTTTATTTCAGTTTCAGTGACTGAAACATCTGTGAAACCTATAAGCCCATCTGCCAATTCTTTTGAAAATTTATTAAGAAGTGATGCAAACTTTTTTCCGGGAGGCCATGATTTCAATGTGACTGTATTTAGTCTTGGTTCTTCTATCAATATGCCCTCTACCGAAATTTTACTTTTACCTACCGTCAATAACTTTTCAATATCTTCTTGACTTGCTGTTATTGTACAGTTGGTTATAGGGGCAATAATAGGTTTCCTTTTTCTAATTCCAAGTAGCCATAACAATCTTTGTTTAAGATCATTTTCTTCATAACAAGGAATAACTGTTTTAAATCCAAATCCAATTCCTTGAGTGTAGTCGGTACCCATAAGACATGCTGGATACATGATCGGTAAGAATGATGGTTCCTTTTCTCCAAATTCATTAGTTACCCAATCAACATACTCAACATATTTAAATGCCATATCAATTGTTTTTGGACTAATTTTACATTCAGTATAACGTGGGGCTGCCGGACCAACCGGTTCAATCCCCACATTTGTACCGAAGTTTCCTTGACCAATGAGAAATCCCTGTCGAACTAATTGAACAACTGTTCCATAACATTCGCCATGCGGATGATAGTGCCCAATTGTGTATGCATCGACTTGTCTTGATTTTACAAACTTGGCTTTAGCAATTTTAAATGCTGATAACAACACTCTTCGTTCTACTGGTTTTAACCCATCAATATCTAACGGAAAATTTCTATAGTTAGAATATTGTCCATAATCTTTATATAGCTTCGGTAGGTTGATATCCATATTGGTTTAATAGCTCCTCCGTCGATTTGACTGCTTGCTTCAACATTGTAGGGAAATGAACAACATTGTAGGGAAAACTTGCATAGTCGAGATCCTCTCCCTGAACTACTTGTAGTGGATCGAAAAGACTTCTTATCCCCGGTGAGTATGCAAACACTTTATTCATCGTGAAAATATATGAATAGTCAGTCATACGACTATCTGACCAAGGCCATGGCCAAGCATCACCATTTTTTCTTATTGCTGAATCTTTTGATTCTAAAAAGTCCATTGTGAGTTCTTCAAACATCACGGGATTTATTTGAATCAATATATCAGTTGGTATATTCCACGGATGACCATCTCTATATAGACTACCAATCCACTCTATTTTATTATTTCTATCAATGTAGAAATCAGCTCTAGTTCCCATTACGTTCTCCATTTATTAAACTGTTTTTTAAGATTCATCCCAGTCATACTTTTTTTGTTTTTCATCATAATCCATATGCTTTCTGTTACCTTCGATTATAGCAATAACATTTTCTGCTGTGTGTCGAAAGCCATGACCGAGATCGGAACAGCATCTCAGTTCTTCTGTAATTACATTTATTAATGATTCTCTTTCCATCACTTACCTCTTTAATTTACAAAATAAAGGTTTCTTTCCTTTTTGGGGATCTAGTCTTTTATTACCTTTTCCCCAACCACATACCATTTGACTTTCATCATTCACTTTCATAACGTTACATGATGCACAATCGCTAGTTATTGCTTTAGTTCTCATAGGCTTCTCCCTTTTCTTTTTCTTTGATAGGCTCCTATTTTATCTGCAAAATTATTATAATATCGTTTGATTTTTCGTTCAGTATCCATTCTAGCACTATACTCTGTAATATGCTGTTGAATGAATTTTGATGCTGTTTTAATAGTTTGTCCTTTAAATTTCACATCAAGAACCTCTTCAATATCTCTTATAAATCTAAGCTGTTTGCCAGTTGGTCGAATTTGTCTATTGTGACTTCTCTCAAATTTTCTATTCTCTTCGGCATGCTTTTTTATAAATATATCAGCATCAACTCTTGTATTTTTTCCATTAAAGATAACATCCAAATTAGACTCAATATCTTTAATGTAATTTTTTTGTAACTTTGTCATGATAGGCATCAGTTAATCCTTTATCTAATACTTTTAGTCGATTCCATTCTAACTAATTTATATATAGTTGGAATATCGAGATTTTTTTGAAAGTCTGCA
>Ga0307377_10002284_pt1 | contig 22832 bp, 18 predicted proteins | sample TR3MG_FD_202535 | JGI IMG/M metagenome (GOLD analysis project Ga0307377, IMG submission 202535) | Soil microbial communities from Risofladan, Vaasa, Finland - TR-3 | ecosystem: Environmental > Terrestrial > Soil > Coastal area > Acid sulfate soil | place: Finland: Risofladan, Vaasa | collected...
TAACTTCAATCGGATATAATCCTTTGACTTTTTCCATTTCATCTTGAATCAAACCTATAACTGATTTCCATTCATTATCTTCGCTTACCTTATATACTCCCATGCTAAAAAAACCAATTGCAGGCTTGATAATAAATGGTTTAATAATCTTGCTTGTATCAACTTTTGATAGATGGTCGAATGAAACTTCTCTGAATAAGAAATGAGGATAAATCTCTTTAACTAATTCACGAAACCTTACTTTATCCTTGAACAGCTCAATTGCATTGGGAATTCCGGTATGTTTGAGATTTCTATATATCCATTGAAACGAATTTTCAGAATTACAATATAGTAATAATGGTGATTGAGTTTTGGCAATTTTTATGAACTCATTTTCATTTACAGTTTTTAGAGCTGTTAATGATATCAATTCACGATCATCGGAGCAGTTCATTACAGGAATGCCCATATCACACGCTGTTTTCTGCAAGAATGTTGAAACATATGGTTCGTCTAAAATTATCATATATAACTCCCATCTTAAGAATAGTTTTCGCCATCGATAATTAATTTATCTTTATCAAGTTTGGGTCCGATAATCAACCCTGTGACACTTTCATCAAAACAATATTCTCCGTTTTTGTCCAGATTCCTCTCTGACATTCATTTACCTGTTTTTATGTTTCAATATAAAATGATATAACTAGTGTCTAATTTTCATAAATCCAATCGGCAGGATATGAATTAATGTGTGAGACTTCTTTTATTCGCAAAGAAAATGGAGAGATGGATATAGATCATTCACAACTAGCAAGCTAAATCGGACAGATGAGAAACGGACGTCTCCGGTACCTTCGGGTCATTGCGCAACCGCGACAAATGTAGCACGGCCATCCAGATGATGGCAAAACCGATCCATTGGCCTAGGTCGATGGTCTGGTGCAATATAAGCCAGTTGAGGAGTAAGCCAGTTGCAGGAAAGGCGAGCTCTGCAATAGTTGCATGAGAGGCCTTGACCCCATTCAACCCTCGGTAATAAAACAGTAGACTCAATAGACTTGGCACAATGGTTTGGAACAGTAGGTTTGCCCAAACTGGTGCCAAACTTAGTGCCTGGCTGAGGCTGTGCCAATTCGGGTGTTGTACTAGGATGATGAGAGTCAATAATGGCAGCGCTACAGGAACAGCGCGCATCAAAAATACCTCGAGAAGTTTCTCGAGGCAGCAAGTTTAACCAGGAAAGACGTCTTAGTCTAACCCAGTTTGTTCCTTCTCTCATCCGGACTATACCGTCGGCCTTGGAATTTCACCAAGTCAATCGGCGCAACAATTATGGTTACGTCGAGTCGCGGGCTGGATTGCACGGGCAATCGTCACCGCCGGTAGGGAATCTCACCCTGCCCCGAAGGTTCATATTCAGTTAATGAAGTATAACATAATCTGAAGGACAGTGGTAGTAGATACTTGGAGCATGTCGCCCAAGCCATACCTGAATGGCTCGTTAGATTATCTGCCCAAGCAGAGGGAAAACTCATTACTCGGCGGAACATGCTAACGGGCTGTCATTTTTTGTCGTTCCGAGTAGGTTCCAGGACCCTTTGCGAAACGACAAGTTTTGCCGAGTAATACCTTAGCAATTTTTGCTGAATTGGAAAAAAGCCCTGAGTACATGCACACTTACCGCATCACCCCATTATCCTTATGGAATGCTCTCTCCAATGGAATTGCTGTTTCTGACGTCTTAACTGGTCTTGAGCAATACAGCAAATTTCCTCTGTCCGCTGCGGTGCGCACGGAAATCAAGCCGAAAGACAATAAGTCAACGAATGTGCCATTATATGCAATTAATGTTTTATCCAATATTTTAAAAAAGAAAACGCAAAATAACACCTTATCCCGAATTCGAGAAAAGGTGTTATTGTTTGAGAGTACGCTCTCTCACTTACAATTATTCTTGCTTTATCGGTTGTTCTGAATCCTTGCATGACTTCAGAAGAACAAATTCACTGTCCTTGCTATCTAAGTACATTTCCTCTGTTTGACGCTGTATCTGCTGAATTTCTTCAATGATATCCGTCATTTTGTTGAATAGTATACTATACATCTCTTTATAATTCACCAATGTTCGTCACCTCAATAGTGGTTTACTCATACTATTTTATGCGGTTTTCGCATAAAAATCAATATGCAATTATCGCATACTGTAAAATAGTGTTGGGGTGAATACTATGTACCAACGATTACGTGATTTACGTGAGGACCGGGATTTGACTCAGCAAGAGCTTGCCACCTTACTGAAGGTAAGCCAAACAACCTATTCAAGATATGAAAGCGGTGCCCTTGATATTCCTAATACCTCGCTTATTAAACTTGCCGAATTCTATAAAACTAGTATCGACTATCTGGTGGGACTGACCAATAATAAAAAACCCTACCGCTAAAGAGAAACACTGGATTTTTCCTTCAAGCTCTCGTAGGATTTTCGCGAACAACTTGCTTTGCCCATAAAATATCGAGCCGCAATAAATATCGACCGTAATGCCGAACACTATAAAGAATCCAGACATTAGCAGCGCTGATAACGGCAAGATGATGTTCTGAAGATAGAACTGGAAGACGTGTCATTTGAGCGGATAACCAAAAAAAGGAGTGAAACTAAGTGAACCTTAGGCTTCGCTCCTTTTATTGATATGATTAACATAGAAATGTCTGAGCTGAGTGCTATGATTTACACAGAATATGCAAGGCGAGAAAGACTATCAAGCAAAGAGTCCTTGCTAATAGTGTGTAATTTCAAGAATATTGTAAAAATAAAAAAGTTGTTGGCAGGGTTTTACAGAATAATGAAGAATTTAGGATTATTAATAGGGTTTGCCACAAGGCGGTTTGTATTTGATTGAACTTCAAAGAGTTGAAGTAGTTTCTTAATTATAGGATTGATTTTAAGCCAAGCGATATCGGAGGTTAAGCAATGCATTATATTGGAATTGACTTAGCGTGGACCTATACCAAAGAATCCGGGATTTGTATTATCGATGACTTTGGCAAAATAGTATATTGTGAATCCAAAGTGTTCACCGATGAGATGATCGCTTCAATCGTTGAAGAGTATGCCCAAGATGGGGCAATCGTTGCGATTGATGCGCCACTAATAGTGAATAACGAAAAAGGTTCTAGATACTGTGACGGAGCTCTTATGAGAGCGAAAATCCATGGTAGAAATATGTCGCTTTTCAATTGCAGTAGAAGTTTTATGTTAAACCACTACGGTATCGTTCGAGGAGAAGAAGTTGTCAGAGCTATCAGAAATAGGATGCCAGCTTTTTCACTCACGGGTGACCCACGCAATAAAAAATACGTCATTATGGAAACCTTCCCAACGGGTATAACGTTAGGCCTTTTCCCTGACGCGTTCCCAATTAAATATAAAATCAAAAGTAAGATTGAATTCGGAGTAACAAAATCAGAGCTGGGTCGTATGGTAGACCTTTTTAAAAGGTTGAGTGAATTCAATCCTCCCGTTCATAATGTTACGGATTTCTTCAATGATTCATTGGGTATTCAAGCTATGTCTAAGAAAGGGTTTAAGAACTTGGAGGACAAGCTGGATGCCTTTTTATGTGCCTACGCAGCTAACTGGCTCGCGAAAAATGATGGGAAAGTTTTCGGCGATGATCAGGAGGGTTTTATTGTACTACCAGTAATCGATGGGATTAGAGTCCTTGTCCCGAGATCAATGGGTGTAAAAGTCTACAATAAGCTGGTACGAGATAAAATACCACAGATCATCGAGCAAAGTGGAAAACAGGCAATCATAGAGAAGCTCTCCGGTAAGGAGTACCTAGAATCATTAAGCACAAAATTAGGTGAAGAACTTCAGGAATATCTAGACAGCCAGAGTATTGAAGAGCTGGCTGACTTAGTTGAAGTCGTTTATGCGATCTTGGACGATAAGAACATCTCCTTACAGGAGTTTGAACTGATCAGGAAGCAAAAGGTTCAGGAGAGAGGCGCTTTCAAGGAGAAGCTGTTGCTAAAAGAAGTTATTGACGGTTGAGGGGTTGAATTAATGACAGAAAAGATGAAGCAGAAGGGAAGTCTGGGTAGTGTTGCTGAAGATCTCTTTGTCGAGCTGTTTTGTGACACCTTTGGCCCGGAAAAATCAGAATTTCTTTTTCTCCAGTATCCCTTCACCGATATTTATGGCAACAGGCGCTCCATTGACTTTGCACTGGAAAGTGAGAACTTAAAACTAGCCATAGAAATTGACGGAGAAACCTATCACAACCCCAAAAAGGTTTCCCCTAATAAATATTTTGACGATCTCACCAAGCAAAACAGCCTCATCTATCAAAACTGGAAGGTTTATCGATGGGTTTATAATCAGTTGAAGCAGCATCCGGAGAAGGTCAAGGATGAATTGCGTATTTTTGTGGGGGAGATCCCAGCTTTTAAAATGATCGAGGATTATCTGCCCAAGCAAAAAGGAAAACTCATCGAGCTACATGAGCATCAACAAGCGGCCTTAGCTAGTTTACAGACCATGCGCGATCAAGGGGAGAGCATCGCCCTTCTCTATCATGCCACCGGAGCAGGAAAAACAGTGACCGCTGTCAGTGATGCTAAACGGCTTGGGAAAAGAACCTTGTTTTTGGCGCACACCAAAGAACTAATAACCCAAGCCCAAGGCACCTTTGAAACTATATGGGATACTGCGGAGACTGGCTTGTATGTTGCTGAGCAGAAAGATAATGATGCGTATGTCGTTTGTAGTAGCATTCAGAGTATTTCCAGAAATCTCGATCAATTTAAACCAGATGATTTTGGCTACGTCATTATCGACGAATGCCATCACGGAGCGGCAGACACTTATAGGAAGGTTTTACGCTATTTCAAACCAGAATTCACATTAGGGCTTACTGCGACCCCGGATAGAAGTGATGGGGAAAGTATCCTTGAAGACTTCAAAAATGTCGCTCATAAGCTGGATTTGCAACAAGCGGTTGAACTAGGCGTGCTTGTCCCCATCAGATGTATCCGGGTCAAGACCAATGTCGATCTTTCCACGGTAAGAATTAATGGGGTGAAATATTATGCACAGGACCTGGAAAGTAAACTGTTTGTGCCGGAGAGAAATAATATCTTAGTAGAAACCTACTTGAAGTTTGTTAATGGCAAGAAAACCGTGGTTTTCTGCGCTTCTGTTCGTCATGCCAATGAAATATCGGAGCTATTTAAACAGAAGGGGATTCAGTGTGAGGCAGTATCTGGATCGATGAAGTCAGCAGAACGATCAAGAATCCTGGATCAGTATGAAAATGGGAATATCCAAGTGTTATGTGCCTGTGACCTTTTAAACGAAGGGTGGGACAGTCCAAAAACTGAAGTCCTGTTTATGGCCAGACCGACGCTGTCCAAAACACTTTATGTTCAGCAACTGGGCAGAGGGATGCGTAAGTCTGAAGGCAAAGACTACATGATGGTCTTCGATTTTATTGATAATGCCAGTATGTTTAACACGCCCTACTCCTTACATAGGATGTTTAATCTCAAAGAGTATAAGACTGGGGAGTACGTTGTAGCTTCACAGCAACAGTTTCAGCTTGATTGGGATTTAATAGCTAGAGGGGAGAAACCTTCTGTTTTTCTAGACTTTCCGATGGATGTTGCTGATTATGAGCTGATTGATCTATTTAACTGGCAGGATGAAGTTAAGGATATGATCTCCCAGCTTGAGTTTGTGAGAATGGTCGATGTCCAAACGGAAACCATTGAAAGATATATACGTGATGGGAAGATAATAGCTGATTTAGAGGTGCCGTTTGGGGACAAACGAAACTTTAAATATTTTAGAGAAGCAACAATCGAGAAATATGCCAAACAGTATAGTTGGGACATTATTACCCCTGCCAATATGAAAGACAAGTTTATGGATATGGTCAAGACAATGGATATGAGTTTCTCTTATAAACCCGTGCTTCTCAAAGCAATGCTGGAGCATGTTGATGAAAATGGCAGAGTATTGGTCGAGGATCTTGTGAATTACTTTATAGATTTTTACAGTACCAGAAAAGAAAAAGGACTTGTCGTTGAGAAAAAACAAAGCCTTTACTGTAAAGATGGGTATTCAAACAAGGATGTCGAAAGAAATATCTTTATGAATCCATTTAAGCGGTTTGAGGATATGCGGTTTATGAGTCGGTGTAGGGACATTGAGTATGTGGAGTTTAATAGGCATGTTTGGAAGAAGTTGATGACTGAGGAGAAGGAGTGGATTGTTGGACGATGTGATGAGAGGTTGGAGGAGTATTATAGGAAGAGGATATTGAATTAAGGGGGAATATGAGATGAAAATTAGTCCAAGTAAAATTCGCGGGCCAAAATTTGGTGGGACTGACCAGTGTACTGTTATTGACTTTGCCGATAACATACATCGACTAGAGCCTTCATTAGCTTATGCTCGTTTTTCGGACTATTGGAGTAGCGAGGAGTTTCAGTAAAACTTTTACGAATGGTGGTCAATAATGTTCCAATGAACAGCCATCAGGAAGGAATTATAACTATGAAAATTAACCCGATTAAGCTTATTGGTGAGTGGGATGAAGGGTATGCTTTAGATAGACATACAATATCTAGTGAACCCATAGGTGAAGATGTGTATGGACATATGCAGTTTGAAACGAGAAGAAGTGAACTTGGTGAGTTATTGTATGGTTTTAAATATAAAGGAAAATACAATGATTTGGAGAATATTATGAATGGAATCAAACCGTTTTTAGATCAATGGTCAGTACTCAAAACGATTGATGTCATTTTGTCCGTTCCACCGTCGATCCAAAGACAATATCAGCCCGTAAATGAGTTAGCTAAAGCAATTGCAACGTACTTAAATGTTTCTTTTACTGACCAAGTTTTACAAAAATCTTCTAATGAGCAATCGAAAAATATGGATAGAGATCACAAGAAATTAACTGGCACTATCATATCCATGAAAAAAGCAAAGAGACCTTTTAACATATTACTTGTAGATGATTTATATAGTACGGGTGGAACAATAAAAGAATGTGTGCGAATATTAAGACAAGACAAGAATTTAAAGAAAATATATATCTTGACGATGACAAAAACGAGGTGATTCTAAGTGAATGTATTTATTGCCGGACCTAGGGCTATTTCTAAGCTTGATAAACGTGTTGAGGAGAGACTTAATAATATATATTCTATGCAAATGACAGTTATTGTCGGTGATGCGAACGGTATTGACAAGGCTGTTCAAGAATATTTCTTTCGTTTGGGATATCAGAATGTATTCGTGTACGCAAGCCAAGGAAAAGCAAGGTGCAATGTCGGAAGTTGGAAAGTTGAAAACGTAGAAGTCGAAAAAAAGCTTAAAGGTTTTGACTTTTATGCGGCCAAAGATATAAAAATGGCAGAGGAAGCTGATTATGGTTTTATGATATGGAACGGTAAAAGCAAAGGTACATTGAACAATGTTATTAATCTTACTAACAGAAATAAGAAGACTCTAATTTATTTCACCCCAGGAAATGAATTTTATACAATAAAAAGTTTAACGGATATTGAAAGTATCATAAGTCAATGTGATGAGGAAACAAAAGAGTTATTTATCAAGTTATCTCATATATCTAAGAGTACTCAACTGCTAAAAGAAGAAACAAAGAATTACAAAACAGAAGAGCAACTTTTATTTTAAACTATGATAATTCTGCTTATAGGCGGTGCTCAATGTTACTACATGAAATAGAGTATACTCTCCAGCGGGCAATCAGAGAAATCAATGACGGAGTACGACGCCATCGCCTGATCATCATAACAAGTTGCCAAGACATAATAGAGAAACAAACCCAATTTACTGGAGTTGTCTTACTTAATCTGAACCTTGAATTAAGCGAAAAACTTATGGATATTACCCAAACTAAAAGAAGCAGAGCCATTTCGAATGTAATCAATGAAATTATCGAGGACTACCCTAAAGATCAAGTCTTATTGGTAAATCACTTTGAACTACTCTTTTTACCAGAGCTTGAGCAAGATCCAATCAGGTTGTTCGAAGATTTAAGTAGAGAACGAACCCTTGTTTTGTTCTGGCCTGGAGCTTATGAAAATGGTGTGTTATCGTATGCCCAACCCTGGCACAGTGAATATCGAGAATTTGCGAAGGTCGATGCCAAGATGATCTAATGACAATGCTATAACAAGTACATACTATAACAATGGATGGAGGCAGAACGGATGAAATACTGCGAATTAGTTCACTTTGAACCCATTGAATCCATCGTCCAATTGAGAGAAACGTCTAATATGGACTATGCTTATAATTTGCTTGATACATATGTCATTTCTGAACGCATGGCAGAAATGATCAACGAGATTATTATCGAACAGCTTCAGTACATAAAACCCGCTGACAACAAAGGACTTTTGATAGTCGGCAATTATGGAACCGGTAAATCCCACTTAATGAGTGTCATAGCAACCATCGCCGAAGTTGATGGCACGAGTGAACGAATTAATAACGCTTCAGTTGCCGCGAAATCCAAAGAAATCGAAGGCAAGTTCAAGGTTATCCGCTCTGAAATTGGTGCAACGACGATGTCACTACGTGACTTTATCTGTGGGGAAGTTAAAGATAGCCTTCAAGATATGGGCGTCGATTTTTCCTTTCCACCTCTCGATCAAGTTCGGAGCAACAAGGATGCCTTTGTGGAAATGATGGGGAAGTTCACAGAAATCTATCCTGAACAAGGACTCCTTCTCGTAGTGGACGAGCTCTTAGATTATTTACGTACTAGAAATGGTCAGGAAGTCATGCTTGACCTGGGTTTTTTAAGAGAACTTGGTGAGATCTGCCGATTTACGAGATTTCGCTTTATTGCCGGTATCCAAGAAATGCTCTTTGATAACCCGAAATTCCAATTTGTCGCAGAGCAACTGCGGCGAGTCAAGGAACGGTTCGAGCAGGTGAACATTGTTCGTGAAGATATTGCCTATGTCGTCTCGCAAAGGCTTCTGAAAAAAGATGACAAACAGAAGGCTCTGATACGAGAACATCTTCAGAATTTTTCTGCGCTCTATGACAAGCTCAGTGAACGCATGGAGGAATATGTTGCCTTGTTCCCAATTCACCCCGCGTATTTGGCGACCTTTGAAAAAGTTATCGTCGCTGAAAAGCGTGTCATCCTTAAAACCATTAGTAGTGAAATGAAAAAGGTGCTGAGTCAAGAAGTTCCCTTGTATCAGCCTGGCTTAATTTCCTATGATAGCTATTGGCAGTACATAGAGAATGATTCTTCGCTTAAGAGTAGTCCGGATATTCGCGAAGTGATGTTGAAATCGAAGATCCTCCAGGATCGGGTGCAAAATGCCTTCACGAAGCCAGTTTACAAACCGATAGCCTTGAGAATAGTCCGAGCTTTATCCGTCAACAGGCTGACAACGGGTGACATCTATGCGAAGCTGGGCGCAACCTCAGAAGAACTGAGGGATTCTTTGTTCCTTCATGTGGAGGATCTACCTGAACATGATGCCGAATTTTTACGCTCAACGATTGAAACAGTACTTAAAGAAATCCTCAAAACAGTAAGTTGGCAGTATATTTCATTTAATGAGGCGAATGGTCAGTATTATATTGATATCAACAAGGATATTGCTGTGGATGACCTGATCGAACAAAAAGCTGGAACCCTGACTAACGATCAGTTGGACAGGTACTATTATGAAGTGATGGAACAGCTAACGGATCGATCTAAGAACACTTACATAACTGGGTATAGTATTTGGCCTTACGAACTTCCATGGTGGAATTGTAAGATTACACGGCAGGGTTACCTGTTCTTTGGGGCTCCAAATGATCGTTCTACAGCACAGCCGCCTCGAGATTTTTATATTTATATGCTGCAGCTTTTTGAGGTGCCGAAATATAAAGACGAAACACGAACTGATGAAGTTTTCTTTCGCCTAAAGGCGAAAGACGAAGTATTTCACAAATCACTGAAGTTGTATGCCAGCAGTAGAGAATTGGCTGCCACGGCTGCTTCAGGAACAAAAGGACTGTACGAGGAAAAAGCCACGAAAGAATACTTGCCTCAGTTGACAAAATGGCTGAGGGACAATTTCCTGAGTGCCTTTGAAGTAACCTTCAAGGGTGTCAGTAAAAAGGTTGTGGAGTGGACCAAAGCTCTGCCTCCGCAAGCCAGCGTTCGTGAAATCCTGGAGAATGTGGCAACAAGTTGTCTAACTGAGTGCTTCGTGGAGAAATATCCAGATTATCCTCATTTCTCCAAACTGTCAACAGTTATGACCCAAGAAAATAGATCAGGGTATCTCCTCGACGCCATGAAGTATCTTGTGGGAAATAGAACTAAAAGCGGCACGGCCATACTAGAAGGATTAGTCATACTTGATAATGAACAAATCAAGGTGGATGGATCAGGTTACGTCAAGTGGGTGACTAAATTGCTGGAGGAAAAGGGACAAGGTCAGGTCGTGAATCGCTCAGAAATTATTGAAACCATCTATACCATGCAAGGGACTCAGGATGTGGAACTAACGAGAGAATTCAAGCTTGAACCTGATCTTCTCGCTGTGGTACTCGTAGCTATGGTCTATAATGGTAATATTGTCTTAACCGTGAGTGGAACACAGTATGATGCCATGAAAATGGAGCCATTGATTAAACTCCCCTTGGGTGAGATCGCGAATTTTACTCACCTGAAGCGACCGAGTGGTCTGCCCATACCCGCTTTGAAGGCGTTGTTCGATTTACTGGAGATTAGCCAAGCTTTCCTACAGCAACATCAGCTCGTCGCCGGAGTGGTTGAAATGAATCAGAAAGTAACCAAGTTGTTGCAAGAGATAGTGACGACGGCGCCTCTGGTCCAATCTGGTATTCAGTGCTGGGATGGGTCAGTGTTATCTGCGGTGGAACAACAGCAATATAGTGAAGCTCTGGAGAACTTGAAAAAGTTCATGGATGGGTTGCAAATATTCAACACATCTGCCAAACTGAGTAATTTCCGCTTTACGGTCGAGGAGATTAATGACCAACTCGCTGGTTTGGAGGTTTTGAAAAAGGTTAAGCTGCTACAACAACGCGTCTCAGAGGTTCTGCCGTTAGCGAATTATCTCGTGATTGCTAGTCAGTATTTACCGATGGAGCATGAATGGCAAGAAGAATCGCAACTTGCGCTAGAAGATTTGCTAGACGCTCTAAAACACTCAGATAGTTCACAAAAAGAACTGGTCATTGTTAAAGAGATGAAAAAACGATATATTGACCGTTACATGGAATTCCACGCTAAGGCGAGACTTAATGCATCGGATGATAATCGCAAGAATGCTCTGCTACATGATCAGCGCTTTACGGCGTTAAAGTCCTTATCAATAGTAGAATTGTTGCCGAAAGTACACTTTGATAGTTTGGTAAAGGGTCTGACTGGTCTGCATACGTGTTGGAGCGTCACTAAGGACGGGCTGGAAAAACAGCCCTACTGTCAGCAATGCAAATTCAGACCCAAAGATGAAATAGGCATCAAAACAGCAAACCTAAGCGGATATGAGGAGCAGGTCCAAGAGATGCTAGAACAATGGACACAGCTACTGCTGAACAACTTCAAGGATGCTGAAGTGCAGGCCAATATACCCATGCTGGATAACGACCAGCAAGCTGCTATTAAGGAACTACTCACCCGGGGAGAGTTTAGTTTGCCGATCGAGTTTAAATTACTTGAGGGTATCCAACTCCTACTTCAGGGTATTGAGAAAGTTGAGATAAAGCAAGAGGAATTGCAATACATGATGGGCAACGGTAGCCCTATGACCATAGAGGATGTTCGCAAGCGATTCGAGGAATTACTTAAGAAGAAGGTCGGTAATCAGCCCAGCGGACGGGTTCGCATGATGCTAGAGCATTAATAATTACTAGACTACCCATGAGAAAGGTCGGTCGTATCTATGAATAAAATCAATATACAAGAATCGTTTCTAAATCATGATGATGACTTAAAAGTGGCAGGACCCGTTACTTGTCTCGGAATGACTTTCGCCAACGATCAAGAGAGACGGACCTATTTTACAGAGGAACTAAGAAAGAAACTGCAGGGATTAAAAAAAATTGAAGGATTTCCTCTCGGTGAGGATGAAGACATTCTAGCACTATCCGATCCACCATATTATACTGCCTGCCCTAACCCATTTATTCCAGCGTTTTTCGAACAATGGGAAAAGGAAAAGTCCGTTATTTATGGTTCCGAAACGGAGAACTATCATCGTGAACCCTTTGCCACCGATGTGAGCGAAGGGAAGAATGACTCGATATATAAGGCGCATTCTTATCATACCAAGGTGCCGTACAAAGCGATCATGAGGTATATCCTTCACTATACGAAGCCTGGAGATATCATCTTTGATGGATTTTGTGGTACAGGCATGACCGGCGTGGCTGCACAAATGTGCGGAGAACGCCATACCATTTTAGAGCTGGGCTACCAGGTTAAACCTGATGGTACAATTTTACGCGAAGAGACGAATGATGAAGGTAAAACCATTTGGGTACCTTTTTCAAAATTGGGTGCGCGTCGGACAGTTTTAAATGATCTTTCTCCAGCAGCAACCTTCATAGCTAATAACTATAATACACCTGTTGATGTGCAGGCATTTGAGCGGGAAGCGAAAAGAATTCTAGCCGAGGTGGAGCAAGAGTGTGACTGGGTGTATGAGACCAAACACTCGGATGGGCGCACCGGTAAGATAATCTACACCATATGGTCGGATGTTTATGTGTGCCCAGAGTGCACGCGTGAGGTAATCTTCTGGGAAGCTGCGGTGGATAAAGAGTCTGGAAGCGTGAAAGGTGAGTTCACTTGTCCCCATTGTTCAGCAAGTTTAACGAAGCGTAAAATGGAACGTGCTTGGGTTACCAAATATGACAGTGCTACTAAAGAGACTATACGTCAGTCTAAGCAGGTGCCAGTACTTATCAACTATACAATTGGTGGAACGAGGGCTGAAAAAACGCCGGATCAGATTGATCTAGCGGCAATTGAAAAAATAGATAAATGTAAGGTGCCTTATTGGGTCCCGATAGTCACTATTCCTAAAGGTGATAAGACAGGTGAACCTCTACGTATTGGGATCACACATATACATCATTTTTATACAGGTAGAAGTCTATATGTAGCAGCTAAGTATTTGAATATGTGTAAAGACTTAAGTATAGAAAAAAATCTGAAATTTTGTTTTACAGGTGCATCCTCAGCAATTACAAAAATGTATAGATATACACCTAAATATGAAGGTGGCGGCCCTTTATCAGGAACTTTATATATACCTTCAATATACAGAGAAATTAACCCCATTGATGCACTGAAACGATTTGCAAAGAAGTTAGCTATTGTATTTACTAAATTGAATTATATCCCTGATAATGTTGTAGTTCAGACTTGTGATAGTAGTATAATTGGCATTAGTGATAATTCTGTAGATTACATATTTACTGATCCACCATTTGGAAGTAACATTATGTATTCTGAATTAAATTTTATATGGGAATCCTGGCTTAAGGTTTGGACAAATAACAAATCAGAAGCTATTGAAAGTAAAGAACAGAGTAAGGGCCTATTAGAATATCGTCACTTACTTGCAACCAGTTATAAGGAAATTTATCGTGTACTAAAGCCAGGTCGTTGGATGACCGTAGAGTTTTCAAATACAAAGGCAGCTGTTTGGAATTGCATTCAGACCGCTCTTACAGAAGCAGGCTTTATTGTTGCGAACGTTTCTGCATTAGATAAACAACAGGGCAGTTTTAATTCAATAACAAACACGACATCCGTTAAACAGGACTTAGTCATATCAGCCTATAAACCGTCTGACGAAATGAAATCCGCAATCACAAACACTCAAGATACGGAAGAATCTGTCTGGTCATTTATCAGAGGTCATTTGGGACAGCTTCCCGTCTTTATCGGGCAGAAAGGTGCTGCAGGGCTAATAGTTGAGAGAACTGCGAGAGTTTTATTTGACCGAATGATTTCCTATTATGTGCAAAATGGATTTCGTGTGCCTATCTCATCAGGCGATTTTCAGGCAGGGATAGTGCAACGGTTTCCGATGAGAGACGGTATGGCATTTTTGGAAACCCAAGTCGCTGAATATGATAAAAAACGTCTACTTGCAAATGACTTTATACAGCTGAGTCTAGTTGTTTCTGATGAGAACTCTGCCATCGAGTGGTTAAGGCAACAACTCATGAAAAAGCCACAGACGCGTCAAGATTTACACCCTGAATTTATGAAGGAAATTCAACATATCTCCAAATATGAAATTCTACCAGAGTTGGATATTTTATTAGAGCAGAACTTTTTGCAATACGAGGGTACAGGTCCCGTGCCCAGCCAAATTCACGCTTATCTGAGTACCAATTATAAGGACCTACGTGAATTGAATAAAGAGGATACTGCGTTACAACGAAAGGCTAAAGAACGTTGGTATGTGGCTGATCCCAATAAGCAAGCAGACTTGGAAAAACTCAGAGAAAAGTCTTTACTACGAGAATTTGGAACATATATTAACGAGATTAAAGGCTCTAAGAAAAAACTGAAACTATTTCGTTTGGAAGCTATTCGAGCAGGGTTTAAGAAGGCCTGGAGTGAAAAGGATTATCAAACAATTGTCGAAATCGGTTCAAAGATTCCTGAGGCTGTCTTGCAGGAAGATGATAAGTTATTAATGTACTTTGATAATGCACAAACTCGCTTGGAATAGTAAAGATGGGTCTATTAGAGGAAGTAACGGGGAGAAGGAGAACGTTGAAGAATTGGCGCGATGAGATCCTCAAACATTTCAGTGAACCGATACCTGCTCTGACGATCGTTGTTGACCCGGATGAGTTGCTTTGTGATGAACGTATTATGCAGGGCTTGAACGAGAAGGGTATCAAACTGGTGGAATATCAAGAACCCGTCTCTTTTCGGTACTTATTTGAAAGCGTTTATAGGGATGCCTTAGCGAAGGCATCCCTATGTTTGGTTGTGCGAACAAAGCTTGCAACCCTTGATCAAATTCCGTATGATCTCCTAGCGAGGAGTGTGCAACTTCGTTTCAGCGTCAGCGTCTTGTTTCCAGGCCTTTCGCGAAGTATTTTAAGTACCCTTGATAAGGCGGATTATGAGCGTTTGTACGAGGTTCGTGATCAATATCAAGGCACGGGTAGCGATTCGGAAGCTATGGAATTTCTTATGAACCATCTTTACGGTGTCTATATAGCTTCAGTGAACTCCAAAACGAGCTTACTAAGAGTGTTATTGTCGATTCATTACGCTGATCACAAAATACCTGAGCTAATCGCAGATTACATGAGCAGCAAATGGAGTAAAATTAGTGCACTAAAAGGACTTCCCTTGAAGGAGTGGATTAGCGCCTCAGGTTCCTTTTATAATTACCTTCAAATTGAGTGGAATAACTTTATACAAGGTTTGGCACTCAAAGGACAAGCCATTAAAGAAATAGAGCTGGAGCAAGTTGTACATGAAGGTCTGTCTCCCTTCATGGAGGGCGATATCCGGAGCAGGGTCGATAACCTGTTTGCCGAGGGGAAGTTAAGACCCGTCAAAATTAGACCTGGGAGTTTGCCCAAATGGGTGGCTTTTGGAATCGAGTCGGATATCTTTGGGCAAGCGCGCCTTCGCTTATTAGAGCAAATTTATCACATGTCTGAGAAGCTTGAAGGTAAACTGACTTATAAAGATTGGATGAAGTTAGCTCTGCTTTATGGAGAGATTAACCAGAAGGGGTTATTGCTTAGTAATGAACGAGAAGACGATCTGCCTACAGCATTGAAGCAGCTCCAGATACAAGTCGATCGCCTATTTCATTCCTGGGTGTTGCACAATTTTCAAAATCTAAGTAATTTGCCGTATTTACCATTACCAGTTATGGTCCATCATATCCCACACTTTTTGGCAAGCCAGTTGAATGGAAGTCGGATGGCTTTGCTAGTCCTTGATGGAATGAGTGTTGTGCAATGGGCTCAGATCAGGGAAAGTCTCAGTCCATTGTTCGATTTCCAACAAAATGCGGTGTATTCTTGGATTCCGACTGTAACCTCGATTGCCAGGCAATCGATCTTTGCCGGGGAAATGCCTATCTACTTCTCACATTCGATTACTACAACTGCGAAAGAAGAAGCTCATTGGCAACGATTCTGGGCCAACTGTGGGCTTGGGAAAATGTATGTGGATTATTTGCGCATTGCCGAGTATCCAGGGAGTTATGCTAAATTTCAGCGCCTTCTGCCAAAGAATAAGGTGCGGGCAATTGTCGTTGATCTGATCGATCAGCTCGCTCATAGCGCACTACAGGGGCAGCGAGGGATATACGAGGAGATGAAATTATGGCTGGACTCCGGTTTTTTGCAGGATATGTTAAGCTCCCTTATTGATGATGGTTATCAGATCTACATCACGTCAGATCATGGTAATCGGGAATGCACAGGCACGGGTAAAATATCTGAAGGAGTATTAGCTTATACTAAGGGTGAGCGAGTGCGTGTTTATCATAGCAAAGTACTACGCGATCAAGCAGCCTCTCAGTATGGAGGTACACCCTGGAATAGTTCGGGACTTCCTCAAAATATGCATGCACTATTAGCCTTAGAAGCTGGAGCCTTTGTCACCAAGGACGAGCAATTGATTAGTCATGGAAGTATGTCTGCCGAAGAGGTTATTGTCCCGTTTATTAAAGTATTGCCAAGGGGCCGGAAGGAACATTAAACGATGTCTAAGCCAGTCGGTTTTGATCAGAAAATACAATTCAAACACTTGAATTTTACGGCTAATGAACTCCGATTTACAGAGCGAAAAGATATGTATGTCAAGCTCGATGAATATTTGGACGATGATATCCGGGGGCTTAAATCAAGGAAAAACGCCATCACCATGCTAATGAAGATATGGTGCTTGGTGCAGTCGGAGCATCAAGAGCTTCAGAAAACAGCCTTGAGCAGGTTTCCAGAAGCGACGCAAGAAGAAAAACTCCTCCTGCATTGGGGAATGATCCTCTTGGCATATCCTTTTTTCAAGACTGTCGCGGAAGAAATGGGTAATTTTTTAAAATTACAAAGTGAAGTTCCAAGCCAGCAATTGGGTCGCCAGATCAAGCTTCTATATGGAGATAGACGGAGAGTTGAGGTAGCGCTCGGCGCAGTGCTTGGTAGCCTCAAGGCGTGGGAGGTCGTTCAGCGTGGAAAAGGGAATATCTATACACTTCCGCGTAGAGTCGAAGTAACAGATGTTCGATTAAAAAATTGGCTAACAGAAGTAACACTACGCGTATCTGAATATAAGTCGATGCCACTGGCCATGCTGACTTCGCAGAACGTGTTTTTCCCGTTCACTTATAAGATGAACATTGCAGAAATTGATACCAAGAAGATGACCATCGATCGACAAGGGGTCGACGTATTTATGATAAGTTTAGCGGATGAAGATGGGTGAGGATATGAAGTATAAGGCTGGAGATGTGATTCGAGGAATGCAGTTTCCTGAAACTGTTGAAATCAAACGGTTTGAAGGCTTGACGGGGGACTTGTTCATTATCGAGGCGTTAGGTCGTCAAAGTCAAAAGTATTATGAAATGGTTTTGGATGCCCAGGAAATCATGAACTTAGAATTACTGAACGCCGTCTCGGAAGACAGTGAGACAATGACGGCCAAGGATATTCAACATTTTCTACAGTATCAGGCCTTCGTAATTGATGAGAAATACTCGGGAAAAATGGCGTTAGGCGGGAAAAATCTAATCCCACTTCCCCACCAGATTGAAGCAGTCTACGGCAGAATGCTTCAGATGCCGAAGACCCGGTTGCTATTAGCGGATGACCCTGGTGCTGGTAAGACTATCATGGCAGGAATGCTTATTAAGGAGCTACTGGCACGACGCGAGATCTCCCGCATCCTAATATTAGTGCCTCCCTTGGTGTTAACACAGTGGCAAGAAGAATTGCATGAAAAGTTTTCCTTGCAGTTCACGATTATCAATCGTGAGACTTTAAGAAGTAAAAAACACAATCCGTTTGTTGAAAACGACTATTGCTTAGCCTCGATGTTCTGGTCGATCAGAGATGACGTCAAGGTGCTGATCAATGAAGCGGATTTCGATTTTGTCATTATAGATGAAGCTCACAAAATGGCTGCCTATACTCACGGAAAAGTCAAAAAAAAGATCGCCCGTACTAAGCTGTATCAGATGGGTGAAACCTTACTTCGTCAGGTGGATAATTGCTTGCTTTTGACGGCTACACCGCACAAGGGGGATGTTGAGAATTTTCGCCATTTTATGGCGTTGCTTGATCATGATGTTTTTTCGGAAACTGCCGTGGGTGAGTCACTCAAGGATAAAAGTAATCCTTTTATTATCCGGCGCTTAAAAGAAAATCTTAAAAACTTCGACGGGACGCCGTTGTTCCCAAAGAGAACCACAAAATCTATTGAATATAACCTATCGGAGGAAGAAAAAGAGCTTTACGAGATGGTGACAGACTATGTGCGTTTCTATTTCAATAAGGCCATGAATAATGGGAACAATAGCACCGCCTTTGCCATGATGCTGTTACAAAGAAGATTAAGTTCGTCTATTCAAGCCATATACCTATCCCTAAAGAGGCGGCGAGAACGACTTCAAGAACTGCTGGAAAAGACGATCGAAGATAGAAAGAAACACTTGTCAGCGATTGAAAGTACAGACTTCGATGACTATGATGAGCTGGATTATCGAGAGCAGGAAGGCGTTGACAACCTTGCAGAGTCTGCAACGGATAGCCTTGATTTGGATGAGTTGAAGACCGAAATCCAAGTATTGTACGGTTTAGTCCAAAAAAGCGAGTCGCTGAAGTACGCCTCCGTCGAAAGAAAGTTTCAGGAATTGGAAAAGACCATATTCGGTCAAGAGGGACTTCTCTCGAAAGGGGAAAAGATTCTGATCTTTACCGAATCGGTCGATACTCTGTTGTATCTGGAAGAGAAGCTACAGGCTCGATTCGAACGGATTGCCAAAATCACAGGTAGACTTTCGATTGATGAACGTAGAAGACAGGTAGAACTATTCAAAAAGGATTATCCGCTTATGCTCGCGACAGATGCCGGCGGAGAGTCGATCAATCTCCAGTTTTGCAATCAAATGATTAATTATGACATACCTTGGAATCCGAACAAACTAGAGCAACGCATGGGTCGTATTCATCGTATTGGTCAGAGAAATGAAGTCTTTGTATTTAATCTGATTGCAGCCAACACCAGAGAAGGCGATGTCATGCTTAGACTCTTGAACAAATTAGAACTAATGCGCGAAGATCTCGGGGCAGATCTGGTGTATGACTTTATCGGTGAAGTTCTGGAGGATCGGTATTTTGATCTACCGACGCTGATGCAACAAGCCATACTAAATCGGGAGAAATTGGACGAAGTCATTGCAGGTATGGAAAGGACTTTGTCAGAGGAACACAAGCGGCTGTTACAAATATATCAGGAGGAGAGCTTAGCCAACAACGTTTTGGAACTCACGAGCCTGCGCAAAGAGCAATATGAGTTAATGGTGAAACACATCCCAGTGCGCTGCTATGCGGATTTTTGCACGACCATATTCAATAAGAAGAAAATTCGATTGCATGCTGTCAATGAAGGTAATGTGACACGGATTGATCGGTTGCCGAAGTTCATCCGAGATTTCGCCAAAAAGAATAAAATCGTTTTAAATGAGAGCGCTGAAGCGTATAAATACACGGGCTATACGGAGCAAGAAGCCGAGGACGTTGCGCTTATCGATCAAAGTCATTCCCTATATAAGCTGGGGCTGGAGCTGACGAAAGTAGAAGCTGAGAAATTTGCCTTTCAACGCTACATGATTAGGTATCCGTGCTCGGAAAATATCGAGGTCTATGTTTATAATCTCGCGGTTGCCGATGGAACAGGAAAAGAACTGAACAATCAATTGGTCTATGCCGCACTGAGAAGTAATGGCAACCTTGAAGTCCTCGATCCCTACTGGATCTTTCAGGCGGAATTTAAGGGCGAGGGTGTGCAGATCAATGATCACTCGGAGGGGACTGTTCTTCCGTATGTGTACAAAGTGGCATTAGAGATGAAAACCAAAATCAAAATAAAGAGAGAAGCCCAGTTGGAGAAAGTCAGTGGCTTTCTTGCGAAAACGTTCCGACTCCAATATAACGATGTCATGGAGAGATTGACGGGTTACCAGAAAGATAATAAGGAGAATAAAAACGGCGTTCTGATCAATCAAATGAACGCTAATCTCGTTGATATCGAAGTGAGAAAGCTAGAGCGTCTTTCAGAGGTCGAAAGGCAGCGCAATATTGTCATGAAACCGCCAAAGAGAGTGGCACAGTTGGATCTTTATCCAGACGGAACCTCCACGAGGGTGTTCCCGTCTGATTATTTTTATCTCATTGAGAAATATGAGCATCAACACGGCAGAAACGCTTTGAAGATGTTCGAGGCCTTTGCCCTGGTAGACTTTTATAGCGAACGCTACAACGGGGAGCCACGGTTTATCATTGTCAAAGATAAGCCGGATATTGTTTTTTCCAGAGAGTATATTGAAGATCTTCGCGGGATAGTGGAGCATGCTTATGTGTATTATGTTGACAAGGATCAGAGCGTGACGGAGTATGCAGTGAAGGATAATTGGATGTTGTTGTTTAGTTAGGGTAGTAATCTGTAATAAACGAAGGTATTTGCTGAGGGTATGTATCCTTTAAACTCGAAATATTATCCAGGCTTAAGTCGTTGAATTGGAGGCACGTATGGATAATTCTTTTGTTCCGAGGTATAATTTTCCTAACAACAAGGTAACAACTAAGCTTAATATTTTCTCAAAACTTTTGTACTGGCCTGTAGAATGGGGGAATTATAGTGAGTGAGGTAAAATATCCTGAAGAGTTTGCGCTTTTAGATAAATATTTATGTGGGGACAAAAAAGCTGGTGAAGAGTTGTTCGGCTCCGCTTATCCATCCGTAAAAAAATATGTTTTAGCTTGTACTAAAAGTGACACAGTTCTCTCTGAAAGCGATAAAGAGGATATCATCTCAGAAGCGATGATGAGAGCCGTTGATAATCAGTATACATATAACGGAAGTTCAAAATTTCAAACGTTCATAATCGGGTATGTAAAGAATATCATTTTAGAACAGCGCCGCAAAAAAGCTAAGGAATTAACAAAGATCGTTTCCAGTGCTGATATGTTGAAATTAGAGGGTATTGGTCTTTTTGATAATCCTCTAAAAGTGATTGTTAAAAAAGAACAGCTTGAAGCGGTGCAGCAAGCACTTAATATGTTGCCAGAAGAACAAAGAACGGTATTAGTACTAAGAATTTTTAACGATATGCCTTTTAAACAGCTAGCCTCGCTTGTTGGAAAAAGTGACGATGCTGTGGACTCACTATTTCGTAGATCGATAAGAGCATTTAAAAATAATTTTGAAAAAATCTATAATGGCGCGACGGATTTTTAGTGTTTTCGACATTAACTTATAGGGGGGAGACGAAATGATTACTATTGATTATGCTTTACGTATTTACACGGATATGCTGAATGCTGGGGATAAAATTGATATAGTCTACTTTAAGGGAAATCTGAGCGTCAAGGATTTTGAAGAGTTCCAAGAGCTTACTCCATTTATAAATCTTCTTAAATCTTCTAGTGTGACACAGAAATTTCAAACTGTATTTAGCAGGGTGGATGCCCACAAAGAGTCTATATATAAATTGCAATCTGCAGCAAATTTTAGGTCCCAACGCAATTCGAATTCTGAAGAAGCAAACAAAAAGCTTAATCAGATATTCGATGAGGAATTTGGTGATGAATAAATCGGACAAAGGCCTTTTAACTGCTTACAAACTTAGACAGGATTTGGGAATAGCCCCCAGTGAGTGCGTTAACCTGAACGATGTTGCAGAAAAATTAACGATAAGAGTAAAACGAAAGGATTTGGGTGCTGGTATTGAGGGCGCTTGTAAAAGCAGTGGTGTTAAGCGGCTCGTTGTCCTGAATCCTAATCCCTCCAGCCCACAAAAGGGAAGGTTTACTTTTTCACATGAGATAGGGCATCTGCTTATTCATCAGAGCTCCTATATATGCATTGAAGATTTTTTTCACACATATAAAACCCAAAATGATGAAGAACAAGAAGCCAATGATTTTGCCGCTGAACTCTTATTACCGCGAAGAGCGATATTAGATATACTTACGCAGAAAGATTTAACATTCAGATTGATTGAGCATGTAGCAGTTAAATATTGCACATCGTTATCGGTTGCTGCGATACGACTAATCCAGACATTTAACGATAGCGCAGCATTAGTATGGCATAATGGGCAGCGTTTATTATGGAAAGTTAAGAGCGACCATTGCAGCTTGAAAATATCAGATGTCATTTCGCCAATGGCTTTGGCTCATAAGACCGATGATAGCAAATGGGATATTAAGGGCAACATTGACCCTCTGTACTGGATTGATAACGAAGTGGATAATTTAATTTGTGAAGAGGAAACACATTATTTTACAAAGATAAAGAAATATTTAACCATACTAAAATTCTATGAGGATGATTAATTAATGTTATTTTTTAAACAGCCAAAAGGCTGTTTTTTGTTGAATTAATATTATAGCTCATAACATTTGCACATAGGCAACCAATGTCGTCAATCTAAGCAACCATAAAATTCCATTCTGTATCGAATAGGAAATATTATTCAAAAAATGCTCAAAACCCCTTGACATTCAGAAAATCATCCAATAATCGAAGCGGATACCTTTT
>Ga0307377_10002285_pt1 | contig 22818 bp, 41 predicted proteins | sample TR3MG_FD_202535 | JGI IMG/M metagenome (GOLD analysis project Ga0307377, IMG submission 202535) | Soil microbial communities from Risofladan, Vaasa, Finland - TR-3 | ecosystem: Environmental > Terrestrial > Soil > Coastal area > Acid sulfate soil | place: Finland: Risofladan, Vaasa | collected...
CCAATCAGATTGAATCTCTTCTAGGAAGATAACCTTTTTTTGCCTATTCTCTTCATTTAAACTTTCTTCTAATGCTTGTTGATATTCTTCTTGAGCTTTTTGATAATTTGCTCTTTCTTCTTCTGTAAGTTCCCTTGTTGTTTGCCCCAAAATACGAGTAATCTTTTGAAGATCTCTTTTTTTATCTTCATATTTTTTAGTCGCTTCAGGATTAGCCCCTTCGTATCTGTCATTAAAACGCATATGAACTAAAATGTTTTCTGGAATCCCACCGTATTCATCATCACCATAATGAGTGTCACTAAAATAAGACTTACCTTTTTGAGAAGGAAGAGTTAAAACTATTTCTTGATAATTCTTGCCTCCAGACTCAGAATATGATTCCCATTGATATTCTTCTGGAAATCCAATAACCGTTTCATGTTCTTCAGCATATTCTTGAGCTACATTTTGAGCATCTGAAAAAGATTTACTTTCTTCGATGAAATAACCAGATGGGTCGATTATACTATAACCAACTTCATCATTACCAGTAATAGAATATCCATATTCATTATCATCATAACGATATTCATAGTGATCAAAATTAATACTAGCTATTTCTACTGCTTTTTCTTTTATTTCTTCTTCACTTAAATCGTCTTCATCATCTCCCCAACGAAGAAGTTCTTCTTTAGCTTCATCCATATAATATTCTGCAATTTCTAAAAAAAACTCTTCATCAGGTATAATTGCTTCACCATCTGAAAAACTTAATGTTATTTCAGGTTTTTTTCCAGGAATAAAATCTTTTATTTGAACTTGATTTCTCTTTAAATAATTAGCAATATTTTCATCAGTATAACGTTCATTAGGGGCATTTGTTAAAAAGTCGGATAATCCAGACCAAATTAATTCTTGCATTCGCACCCCTTTGCTAATGGCATATTTGCTGGTTAACCTTTGTAGCCATTCAGATGCTAATTGTCCTTTTCCATGATTTCTACGAGGATAAAGATGACCATCTCCATTTTCTAATAGTTTAACAATGGTTGATTGAAAAGATGTCATGTCTTTATTGTCAGTATAAATCCAATTAGATCCATCCCATTCCATTTCTTTTTTAGATTGCTTATACCAATTATTGCTATGAGCAAACAAAGGCTGACCCTGAGACAATATTTCTTCTTTCATCTCTGATGGAATCATCAATGAATGAACTTTAGGAATATCTAATCCTCCCAGAATACCTCTCTGATTTGTCTTAACCTGGGTCATCGTAGGCTCTACTCCAAATTTCTTACCAATCTTTTTTGCTATTGACGGCAATAACTTGTCATAAAAATAACTCATTCCTTCATCTGGCAATTCCAATTCACCCCTATTATTATCTAATGACCAATATCTTTGACCACTTTGATTCGACGATGGAGGATTAGCAAAAAGCCTTTGAGTTAATTCAAATCCAATATAATCAGCTATTTGATTTTTTTTAATATGAACATTTACTTTTTCATCATTGTCCTTCTTGGCAATAAGAGCATATATTGTTTGTGACTCGTCCTTATTAATTGTTTTTTCTATGGCTAAAATCAAATCTATTTTATCCGAAAAATTATATCGTTCAGATTGCTGAGACCCCGTAGTCCATGTTATTGAATTCATATCGTTTTCTGCTGCCCAACGAATCATCCTTCTGAAAATCAATCCAGCCCAGGATTTTACATCAGAAAAGGGAGCTTTATTTACAGCTCCTAACTCATTTTTATATTTCTTTTTCTCATCGCTTATTTCTTTAAACTGATTAAGTATTTCTTTGTCTTCTTCGGTAATGTAGTAAGATTGTGTATCGCCATAAGAATAGTCTACTAACGAATTGTAAACTTGACTAACATTAAGACGAGAATCGCCTTCGAAGCTTTTTACTATTCGTTTTGCAATTTCAATAATCTTACCGTGAAGATCTGTGAATTTTTCATCAACTTCTTTAGGGGGTCGCTTTATGTATCCCTTTTCTCGACCTTCTTGATGCCAATCGCTTTGTAATTCTTCTAGAAACAGTGTACTATCGCCATTAATATCTTCCCTCGTCTTAAAACGAACATGAGCGAAAACATTATCTTCGTTCCAATGGCTTGAAGAATAACCTTCCTTCATGCTGGGAAACGTGAATAACAACTCTTTATAATTACTTCCTCCCGGCATGGAATACTCTTCATATGAAAAATGGGGTTCTGGTCGATGATACTTATCAGCATCTTCTTGAGACATTTTTTCGACAGACCCGAAAGAAGAACAATGCCCAATGAAATTTTTATCAGGATCATAGACACTAAACATTCCCTCATTGGGGGAAAATCTAGCCTCATAACCGTGTGTATCCTCTTCGTATCTCGTATCAGCATCATCCAATGCAGAATAATAAGCCCTTTCATTGGCCATTTCACTAAGAGATTCATCATCCATTTCAGGATTCTCTTCTTTTAATAACTCTAATTCATCATCATAATAAAAACTTAAATCATCCGAAGATGGTTCTACTTTTTCTCCAGAACTTTCGTCCCAATAAACGTCAGTCGCATCCTCTCCATGAGGATAAGTTTCTTCTATTTTGATTCCATTGGAATCCAACGCTTCTAATACAGTGTCTTTTGAGATTTTTCCACCTTCTTGTAAATCTAACCACTCCATTATTCCAGACCACTCTATCTCATCTTGCTTTACCCCGAATTTAGGCGATGTGATTATCTGCTTTATTTGGTCGATAGTGGTGTAATCAGGAAGCTTTTCTTCTAATTTCTTTTGTAATGTAGAATAAAATAAAGGAGGACTATTTTCATCACCATCAACATATTGATAACTTAATGCTTTTTTAATTTGAGAACGCTTAGAACTATCTTTAAGAAAATCACCCTGAATGCCGTCCTTCTCTTCCTGAATCCGCTGATCTTCCTGCTCTTTTTCTCTCTTTTCTTTCTCTTGTCTTAATTTCGTCTCTTTTTCTATCTTTAATTTACTTACTTCAGCCATAATAGAATCCCATACTTCATTATCAACTGAAACATTAAACCTTTTAGGATCTATTTTTGAAGGCACCTTGTTAGATAATTGATAGTCTAATGCAAACCCCCAAACCATATCCAAACCTTCTCCAAAACCTATTGCATATCCCCCTTTTTTTGGGGATACAATAACATTTTCTAATTCCCCACGACCTTCAGAAGAATCATTGATTTTATGAGCATTCATTATTTGAACATTATTAGGGTCATATATCCTGTATGTATTTTCTTTTCTGCTTGGTAATAATAGACCATCATAACCCATCTCTTTTAATTCTTGTGTGCCAAATCTGTCTTCTTCTTCCCACCCAGCTAATTTCATAGCGCCTACATCAATAACGCATTCTAAAATATAACCCTTGCCAGACGCACCAATCTCACCTTCTCTCGCTTGAGATAAACTGTCAGTAAGCCAAATAGTCCCGTCTGCTGATTTATCAAAACGATTAAACTTTTGGGACGTTACATGATAAACTATTTTAAAATTAGATGCGGCTGATTTATACCAATTGTTTCCCGAAGCCATGATCCCACCACTAAATGACGTTCCTGGATTTGGCGTTGCCCGTATCCACGTTTCTCCATTTCTATCGGCGGCTGTTGATCGATGAACCCCATCTTCAACCAATAATATAGAAAATCGTTTATCAATTGGTTTATCGTTTAACTTTATCCAAAATTTATCGTCTTTTCTAGGAGGTTTTGATGTCGTTTTCCCAATAACTTCTTCCCTTTCGTCCATTTCCATATATTCTTCAACGCCTTCTTCATATACGTCGTTCCAATCTTTATTGGGAATATAAACATTAGATAATGGGAAAAAGGCAGAATCATTTAAGTATTTGTCATCACTGGAATAAAAACGGACATCATCAGGATCAAAACCCTCTATATCCTTTTGAGGCAAATGTGGTGGAGGTGTTGGATCTTCCCCATCGATAACTATCTTAAAAATCCGATAATGATCGGGGAAAAATTCTTGTGGAATTTCTCCTGATCTTGATATCAGCCTTTTGAAAACTCCCTGTGTATCTCCAGATCCATGAAAATTAAATCCTAAAGAGATCATTTTATCATTGATTTCTTCCCACTGCTCTTCAGTGACATTAGCAATGTCTTCTTCTGTTATCGATGGAAAATATTGTGCCGTCTTAATCCCAAACTCTTCCTCTAAATAATCAGCAAATAAAGCCCGATGATCGTCAGCATCATCCAAAATCTCAGGAATCTCATCCTTATCATAATATTTATTCATCCACGGAATAAAACCTTCATCACGCTTCTGCTCGTCACTCGCCAGCCTCGGTTCCAATTCGCTCTCTAATTGAGCCTGTTTCAGCCAATCTTTATTTGTTTTATTTTCCATTTTATTATAGTACTCAAAAATTTATTTTTTAAAGTTTTGTCGATCCCACTTACTATTGTCCAATTCGCCCCCATCAATTATGACCTCAGTCAACTCATCAATAAAAGCCTCCGCTAACTCTTTATTCTTAAAAGACCTACGAAATATAGAAACACGACCCTCATCTAACGCATATACCCGTATAACTCCATCCACTAAGGAATGGGCAAAACGACAATTCGATCCATTCCTCCGCAAAACCCCCAATGCATTACGATTAAAATGACCGACTCGTTTCAACTTGAAAGGGGGCCGAAATCCACCATCAATTAATTTGCGGGAAACCTTCATTCGGAAAGAACTGGACGTGTCATTTAATAATCCATCTATAATAGATTCTTTCTTCATTTATAGTCTCCTGGAAGTCCATAGGTAATTATACTACTTTTCTTCTTTTTTTACCTTGAATCAAGGTATTTCTATTTTAATATTCGTATAATAAATAAATAATAACGGGAATAAGGTGCTAAAAAATGGAAATATGTTCAATAAGTCACGAGGAATTAAAACAAAAATGGAAACTTTTAATTGAAAATGACCCCGAAACGTACAATCGTGATTTTCTCAGAGGACGATACCAAAACCGACGCTTACAGGAATTCCTCGATTATCAACAAGAATTGTCCCTAGAAACCGGAGAGCCCTTCGATCCCGTCGAATCCATTCAGAAATTCCAGGAAGAACTGAAACGTTTTCCCGATGGAGATCTGTCAGAAGCTGATGAAATAAAGTTGGAATTCATTAGAGAACCAGGACACGAAAAATGGGAAAACGTCATTAATGGCGATTAACGGCGGTTTTCCCTTGACTTTCATAATCCTCCAATGATAATCCTCCAATGATAAGGTTCCACCAGATCATAAGGAGGAAGGCAATGAACCTATTATATCGCATTACAATACATTTCGTTCCAGAAGAAATCCAAAAAGACCAGATTCAACATCAAAATCTGCCTATTACAGTAGATGAACACTTCACCGAAGTCGATGACATCACTGCCCTTATGAGTTGCTTACGATATGTTAATTATCGTAAAAAAGCCTTTGAAGAATGTGGTCCACTAATACCGATTGGAGTATTCATTCGACGAGCCGAATACCAACAAATCACAAATTCTGGCTATATCCCGTCTTTCATTAAACCATTCTATTATGAATGGTATGGAAAGGGAATAAGCAGTTGAAAAAGAAATAGACACCATGCAAAAAAAGGAGACATAATGGGAACCCGAAGCGTAGTAGGATTTAGAATCAATAACCAGGACAAACTGTCCTACAACCAGTACGACGGATATTTCGAGGGCGTCGGAGCCGATGTCGTTTTATCGATCCGAAAACAAATTACCAAAGAATCCCTGGAAGAAATAAAAAGAAAAGCCCAAGATTTAATTTTGGTCGATAAAGATTCCACGCCAACCGATGAACAACAAAGAACCTTTATGGAAGCCGGACTATACGATGGATCAGTCTCCAACCAATCCCCAAATGACTGGTATTGCCTATTGAGACATGCTCAAGGCAAACCCTTTATGCTCCTCGATGCCGGGATTATGCTCAAAGCCAATGATTTCGTCTTCGACTCATTGTCCTGCGAATACGCCTATATCATTAATCTGGATACAATGAAATTCGAGGTTTATGTCGGGGGCATTAACTCCAAACACAATAAAGAACGATACGGGAAAGAAAGAGAAAACCCCGATGTCGATGGATATTATCCCGTCGCACTTATCGGAGAATTCGACCTCATGGATATTCCCGATTCTTGGATCTCATTGTGTGAAAGGTAATTAACGGCGGTTTTCACTTGACTTCCATCATGGAATCAGTATTATCCAATTAGATCAATTGAAAGGAGACCATCATGGGCTGGGTTCATATTCGCATAATGCATGGTCCGGGACATCAGGGGAAAACGGACTACTATAAACACTTCTCCAAAGCAGGAGGAACCATCAAAGAACAGGTCGAAGAATACGCCGACTATATGGCCAATATCAATCATATGGATTGGCCCATCATGACCTGGAAATCGATCCGGAAATTACCCGCCTCCATTCATAAGGATCGCATGGAGGACTTGCAGTGGATGATAGAATCCGCCAAAGCCGATTTGGACTTGTTGAAGAAAACACCAATATTCACGGTTGACCCCATTATTAAGGCCAGGGAAATCCGAAGACGAAAATTTGACCGCTCCATGAAAAAAAATCCAGAAAAAAAATAGAGAAAGGGCAAATGCATAATGGACGCATTCGACATATTAACTCTACTATCGGGAGCTTGCTCCCTTGGCGTCGTTTCCTTCTTCGCCTATATGACGGGTTCTATCGATAATCATGACAGGAACCTGTATTATCGATACATAGCTGCCATGATCAATCAAAAAGAATCGGAGTATATCGAGTGTGAATCCGGCCTCGACGCCGAAGCCATCTTTTTATGGGATGAACTGTCTTTTTGGAAAAAACCTGCACAGAAACCCCATAAATCCCTGTGCAAGTTTTGCCCATAATTAATGGGACTGACCACGACTCCCAATGCGCCCCCCAATGCGCCCCCCAATGCGCCCCCCATTGCTCCCATCACGATTAATGGGGCGACTTTCTTTTATTGCGTTCTTATGACCCTTTCTATTAATTTTTGTGTCCCTATTAAACCTTTTATTGGGTACCTGTTTCTTATAGCCATCCGAACGAAACACACCTCTTTCCACACGAAACCTGTCTCTTTTTCCATCATAATGATTCCTATAATCATTCCCATAATCATTCCCATGATAACCTCTATCCGATTTTACAACAATCACCTTGGGTTTATGGGGCTCAACTCTACGAACCGTGGTACAACCTAATGGAAAAATAAATACCAATAATGCTATAATTAACCTTTTCATAATTGTTCTCCTTGTACCTTATGGTACCATAAGACAACCTAATTGCAATATTTGTTCCAATATAAATTAATTGTGATCCCAATAAGAAGTCTGCCTATGATCCGGGACAACTTGCCCCCCACCGCCGATTGGGTCGTCTTTAATCTCAATAGAAGATCCATCACTCAAACTAATTGTTTGACTTAAATCCTCCTCTTGGGCTTTCTTATTCATTAGATTAAAAGCTTTTTTCATAATTATTTTACCTTTAATGATAATTCTAATTGGCATGTTTTACAGATTTTGGTTGGATTATTCATCCATTAATATACGATAAATAAAAGTTATGGGAAAAAACGCAATTTTTCGAAATTCAAAAATGGGAGTCCCATATTCCCCATAAAAAAAGTTATGAAAAAAATGTAATTTTTCGAAATTCAAAAATGGGAGTCCCAAGGAGCGCCCAATAAAAAAAAACTGGGAAAAAACACAATTTTTCGGAATTCGATTTTGGGAGTCCCACCAGGGGGAGAAGAAAAAATAATTAACGGCGGTTTTCCCTTGACATCCAGAGGAGAATGTGGGAACATCAATAAGATGAAAATTGGGAGAAAAAATGAATTTTTCGGAATTCAATTTTGGGAGTCCCACCATTAGGAAGAATTAATATCCGTAAAGGGGGATTTTTTGTGGAGCGAAAATTTGGTGAAAAAACATCAATCGACGATTTTCGACTTTAGGGGTGTCATAATATTAGGGTATGGGAACCCAATAGAAACCCCCCTCCCCCTCAGCTTAGGCATTCTGGGTTTTGGGGCAGCGAGCCATTACATTCTGGGTTTATTTTCAACGTATATGGGTAGAGCCCCTGGGCTGGCTGGCATCCCCATAACATTCTGGGTTTGTAATAAACCAACAAGGCTGGAAGAAGCAAGCGATAACATTCTGGGTTTATTTTGAATCCATAAGGGTATCAGAAGGCGAGCAGGACAACGCCTCAATCTCATAAGGGAGCATGGCTATGGAAGTCACCCGCAACATGACGGCGGCAGAAGCCGCCAACAATGCTGGAAGTATCAGCGAAGCAATTCAGTTATTGGCAGGAAAACACGCAGGACAAAACATGGTTCGCTTACATGGCGACTATGAAGCGGAAGCGGCTGGAAATGCTTTCGCTCGTAAAGCCGTTGGTGAGTCTGGAAGAGGCCAAGGCTTTGCCGTTGGCCAGCAGATGATCCGAAAAACAACCGGAACGTCCTTTGACCCCAAGGGCAATAAGGCGACAGTCATTGTCGGCTGGAAGGATAAAACTTCCAGAACGTCAGACGGAAAAAAATTTGCCTTCAGAACCTACACGGTTTGCGACCTTGGCGACCCGACCAGGACGATCACAAACCTGGAAGTTTGCCAGATCGGTGGCAAGTGGGAAGTGGTTTCGTTTGAGGGCAAAGCGTTTTTTCCCGCTCTTCCCGTCGAACTGGAAGAGGTTTTTCAAACCGAACGGATCGACCTTCAGAGATTAGGGCAGAAAATCGTCGTCCTAGTCAAAAAAGCGGACTATATCAAGACAAAGGTTCGCAAACTGGACGATCCGACTACAACGGCGGCGGACGGTTCAAAGGTACATTACGCCCCGCCCAAGGGCGATGTCATTAAAATCGTCGTTGCCGAAACGGGCGAGAATATTCCGACCGTCAAACGAGAAGTTTTCAGAATTCAGTTGGCGGTTGCTCTTCCCGCCCTGGATGTCGAGCTGGCTTTTCCCGCCGACTGGCTCGAATTTATCCCCAAGGCTCTACTTAAGAGCGGCAAGAACAAAGGGCAAATTAAGGCGGGAACGGACCAATGGACTCTGCGAAGCGACCTGGAAATGCTTCCGGTCTACATGGCTGAAATCGACCGACTCCGGGACGAATACTCGGACCGTTACGAAAAGATTCGCCATTACGAGCTGGGCGTCATTGAACGGTCGAGAGACAGCGAAGGCGGGACGTTTCCTGAAACGGTAGTAGTTGGCGGGACGGTCTTCGAGATAGAAGTTAACACCGCCTACGAATCCGACCAACCGCTTGACACAGCCGCCAAAATCGAGAGTGGGGAATATCGGAAGGACTCGGTTCCGACCACAAAGGGAAAGTGGATTCAGACCCCGGCCCCGATCACACAGAAAGTTTAACGCTCCAACCAACCGAGGGGGCTTCGGCCCCCTCAAAAAGGGGATGACACCCCCATTACATTCTGGGTTTATTTTAAAACCCTAATGAGGGAAAACGGTAAAGAAAGGAATAAGTCAAATGGACATGAGCAAACTTGATATGGACGAGGTTATGTCAGCCGTCGAAGAGGACAACAACACGGGCTTTTGTTTGGCTTGCGGCGAACAAGCGTATTGCGTCGAGCCAGACGCACAGCGTTACGAGTGCGAGGCGTGCGAGGAACGGCAAGTTTACGGAGCTGCCGAAATTCTCTTGATGTTTTGTTAGTCTCATAAGGGGGGCTTCGGCCCCCCATTACATTCTGGGTTTATTTTAAAACCCTAATGAGAGAAAACGGTAAAGGAAAGGAAAACGAAAATGAGCAAACTCAATAACGACACTTGCACTTGCATTTTTAAGTCAAAGACTCTTGAAGAATTATCTCGCAATTACAGATGGAGAAAATGCACCCATTGCGATAATGGATTCAATCTTCCGCTTAATCTTTGGGAAAATAGAGTAAAGTGCAAAGTTTGTGATGGTTTTGGGGGTCATTGGGGACCTAAATAGAAATAAGGTTATCGACACCCATTGTCATCTGGGATTTATTAAGAGGAAAATCATGTATATTCAAATCACAACAAGATGTAACATGGAATGTGACCATTGCGGAATGAACTGTACCGCAGAGGGAGAGGATATGTCCTTCAAGACGTTTAGGAAGGCTTTAGATTTATCCGAGGGAGCCTATATGACCCTTGGCGGGGGCGAACCTACCATTCACCCAGATTTTAAATTGTTTTTGATTGAGGCTATCGCCTCCGATGCCGAGGGTGTCCATATTATCACTAATGGGAAACACAAACGAAATGCAAAATTGATTGCCAATCTTATCAGGAAGGAAGTCATTGATGGGGGATTGTCTCAAGACTATTTCCACAATAGTATTGACGATGAAACAATTCAATTTTTCACCGATGCAAATGCAATTCACGACACTTCCAATGGAGGAATGAGAAATCCCATAAACGCAGGTCGAGCCAAAGAGTTCTATGATGAAGAAGAGTTGCTGCAAGAATGTATTTGCAATGGCTATTTCATCAAGCCTAATGGGGATGTTCACCTTTGCGGCTGTGAAGATTCATTGTGCATCGGCAACATAAACGATGAGGGTTTCGAGTTGCCCTATGTGGAAAACGAAGAATTTCAAGATTGTGAGTGTTGGAGTCAGATAAGCCCAAACGGACAAAAAGAAATCAAGAAGGAGCTAGCGGGGGATTTGGTAACGGCATAATCCACGAGTGGCAGGCTGGCATCCCATTACATTCTGGGTTTATTTTGAATCCCTAATGGGGGAAGACCGCAGGGAAAGGGACTAAAATGCCAAAAGAACTAATAAATGCCAGTAGCCCACGGGGAGCCTCTATGGGACGCCGGAACCATATAACGGAGCCCGATTTTCCCATAAGGTTTCATCTGGTCAAGTTGCGTTGGGTTGACGGAGATTATGACCAAGGCGGGGCCTATTGGGGTAATTCAGGCGGGACAGACATTTTCCATGCCTGGGGCGATGGAGCGGAAGAAGATCAAGAAATGTTCATTCGGGCGGCGAGTCGTATCGAAGCCCGTTGCGAAGTTCGCAAGATGTTTCCGAATTGCCGATTTTACAAATAGAACCTGAAAGGATAAAATCATGATATTTCCAGTTCTCAAAGCCCTAGTTGAATCCGAAGGGGAAGATTTCATCAAAGACCTTCTCCCTTATACCCAACTAGATATTGAGAGTTTCATCCTCTTCGTCAAAGGGAATTTTCCCGATAATGATTCAATTACTAGGAAAATCACCCTATTCAAACAAGCTCGAGATTGGAACCTTTTGTATAGGTATTATACCTCAATAAAAGCCGCAAAAACGTATGTTGATTATTACTGGACTCAACTGCAAGCGGCGTTTCCAAATCTCCATTAGTCAAAAAGGGGATAGATCCCATTACATTCTGGGATTATTTTGAATCCATAAGGGTATCAGAGGGACAGAAAACAAAGGGATCTATCATGAAAGACACAACAAAAACTTGCACGACGACCAAAACGAATCGTCGAATTTCCTTGAACTCTAAGGATATTATGACTTTTCTCTATCAAGAAAACATTGTGACCCGTGAAGAAATCGAAAAATTTCCAGATGTTTTCGTTCATTTTGCCATCCCTTACTCCGGCAATTTCAAATGTGGGGACTTGATCCCCCTGGACGCTATGGAAAACGGTTTGATAGTCGAAATCGACATGACCGAGGGCGACGAAGTTCCCGATTACGAATAACCCCGCCATTGGCGGTTACATTTTAGGAAAGTTGGATCGTATTATGAAAATCATTCCTTGCAAGAAACATGATGGACAGAATGTCAAAGGCATCATCACGAAGGCGCAAGCCCAAACCGCCATCGACGCTGTTCGGCAAAGCTTGCCCGCCCATAAGGCCCGAAAGATCAACATGCCCGAAACGCCCGGTTTCACGGTCTGCCTGACCGAACTGGTCGATCTGACCCGAGTGGCGATGAAGACGGGAGCCATCAAGAGTCGTTTGGCCCTGGTCGGCCCCCGTCATGCGGTCGAAGAGTTCGCTTCCGCCCTGTAATGGGAGGACTATCCTGGGGGGCTTCGGCCCCCCAAAAGGATACCATCATGGTTGCCATCGACCTGGAAAAATCAATTTCAAAACATCAAATGGAATTAGACAGAAATGGCGTTGTCACTATTTCCCGCCGAAAATATGATTCTATTATGATGAAGTCTATCGGAGTAACGAAGACAGGTCGAACTATTCAAGTCAGTGCGACTTACGCATTTAGTCCTGGCCTATCCTTCTACAATGTAACGGATGGCTGGTGGATTGATAAGTGGGAGTGGGAAGGGCTTAGAAGTTGTTCTCTTCCCGTTACTCATTTTTCCGGCACACAGCAAGGATGAAATGTCAGGAGACCATCATGGAATTGACTCAAGAAATGCACACCGCCATTAACTGGCTTGATCGAATCGAGCTGGAAAACATCTTGACATCCATCAGCATCGAGTGCTATGGTTACGAATCGGATGATCAATTGAGGGATTGCATTCGAGACAACATCGAAGACGGAACGCTTGACGTTTCCATTCTGGAGGTTTAACAATGAGCAAGAAACGCCATACAATCGAACTCAAAAACGAGCAATACAACAATCTGTGTGAAGCTCTGCGGAGGTTTCTCTGCTTTAGTAAACGCAGAGACGGCAAAACGGTTGCCGACCTGGAAACCTGTTGGACTGGCTTAGGTCCACGGTCCTACTTCAAAGAGACGGCAGAAGCTGGACTAATGCAGATTGTTCCAGGTCATTCTTACGCTTCCCGTTGTACCTGTTGGTGGAGTCTAACACCCTTGGGAGCTGCGATTGTTCGCCAGTGGATTCGTAAAGGGTATACGAAAACATCGAGAAAGAGAGAAGTCGGCGGTTTGCTACGATCCAGAATTGTTTGGGATTGTTTTGAAAATCCAATTCATCGAACTCGGACAATGGACGTTAGACCGAGAAATAAAGTCACGGTCTATGTTTGATGACTTTGAACTCTTGGAGCGAGCAAGGAAAAGGATAAATCAAGAAGCTGGCTCATGATTACATTCTGGGTTTATTTTAGAACCATAAAGGGATCAGAGGCAACAAACTTTCGGAGGATACGATCATGATGGAAGTCAAAGAAATTCAAGAAGGAATCAATCATTTTCATGGGACGGAAGCCTATCATCGGATTATCATGTCCCGGAAATTGCTTGCGACTGACGGCGTGGCCTGGCTTTGCGAAAACGCCGAATCCTACTGGCTCATGGATGCCATTGCATCCCATCAAAATAAGGCCATGAAAGACTCGATGCTTCAGGATATGCAGTTTTGGACTCTCACGAAAAACGTCGATGGCAATGGGGCGGTTTTAATCTGTGAGCGTGACACGGACGACGTGGCCATCAAACAAGAAATCGAATACTCCTCTTTTCCTCTCGACGAAATCAAGATTTGGGTCGAAAAGGGATACGTTTCCGAAGGGGAAGTTATGATAGCGATGCTTCCTTCGGAACGATAATCCATCCTGGGGGGCTTCGGCCCCCATTACATTCTGGGTTTATTTTAAATCCATAAGGGAGTTTAGAGATAGGGATAAAGGCATAAGGGCAGTTCGTCCTCTCAAGGTCATAATCCCGAAAAGTTTGCCCCCTGGAGTTGTCGAGACTTGAGATTGTAAGGCTAAACGAGACAACGTAGAAGGGGGGCAAACCTTCTCTTATTATATCAAGAAAGGCGGGAAAGAAAATGAGCAGTCAATCGTGGGGAAGTAGAGGGCATTTACTCGAATTCACCGAGGAAAACATGTCCAAGTTTAAGCTGGCCGATGAGTCCAAGTTTTTGTTCGACATCATCGCCGAAGCTGGTCCTCAAGCCATTGAGAATGGCGATCCCGATGTTGAAGAGTTTCTGGACGCTTTCAAAAATCAATTTGGAATCCGTCCCGAATTCGTCTACATCGACGATGAAGTCGAAGGTTGTTCCGACAATATCGAAATCGACACCCTCTATCTGTTGTTTGAGGATGAGGACAAATATATCAAGACCATCCAACCGGAGTGGAAAGCATTACCCGTCGAGCCCGATGAATCCTCCTGGACGTTTTTCGGTTAAGAAGTTTGGGGCTTGGTGTACAAATACGGTGACTTGGCCGGGAAATCCGTATGCCTCATTAGATTAAAACCAAAGTTCGGCCATTATTCAATGAAAGGAAAAAACAATGAATAATTTCATTATTAGCAAAGACAAATTAGAAAACGATAATTTATACAAATATATTCGTCTTTCTAACGATGAAATACGTTTTACCAACTTTATGAATAACCATTCTGATCTTGTGACAGAAGACGAAAAACCCAATGTGATTTCAGCTGGGCTCATTGGTCTAATGGAAAATACATTTATTTTTACGGATTACGGGTCTATATCTCTTGGTGTTGGTTGGGATGATGTAGATACAGAAATTCTTGAAAAATTGTTATCCAGAAAAGAAGCCGAAAAACGTTATTGATTAAGACTACCAGAAGCCATTACATTCTGGGTTTATTTTAAATCCCATAAGATAAAAAACGGAAAGGAAAGACCGATGAAAGTTTTCTCGTACACCTGGGATGAAGGGAAATATGGAGATGGACTTTTGATCGTTGCGGCAAATAACTGGACCGAAGCTGATAGTCTAGTGAAGAAAGAAACGAATTTAGTTTTTTATAACTGGCACAGACATAAGGAAATGAAACGTCTTTCGACCAGTTACAAAAAGCCCCAAATCATCATCTATCGTTCCTATCAGGAATAAGGAAAAGCGGGACCATTCCACTCTCATTGGAGGTTCTCTCATGTTCTTAGTCGTCCGCATTCTCCTGGAAGAAATGAAAGACTATGGTGTTTGGAATAAGATTTGTGAAGTTCTCTCCGTCGCATTCATTGGGATTTTGATTTGGTTCTTCTGGTGCGTTGGAGCTGTTTCGATGTAGCTTCCTTTCTCTGGTTGCTCTGTTCCTATTGGGGAAGGACAAAAGCCTTCCCCTTCTTTTTATACATCTACAATAACATTACATTCTGGGTTTATTTTAAATCTATATAAAGACCATGAGCAGGACAAAATTCTATCAGAAAGGTTCTATCATGGCAACCAGAACCAGAAGAATTACCCCCCGTAAGAAATCTCCGAAGATTGTCGAAGTCGATCTTTGCGAGGTTATCGAAATCAATGGTCAACCGAAATGAAAAGGAGAATCATATGTTCCCAATCACTTGGAAAGAAAAAATAGCAAAATATGCCTCTGGAGAATCTGTTTATCTTGGGCGATGGAAAGTGGGAGATTATTATTGGGACTCTTGTCAATACAAAGACGGGGAAGATCTCCCTTATGGAATTTCCATGATGTTGCCTGGGTTAAAAACCCGACTTAAAAACCAAAAAACTCCGGAGCTAGCTAAAGCCAGTATCGAATCCGCAATCAAAATGTGGCTAGAAGAAGCTGAAAAAGAGATTGACTAGCTGGCTGGCACACCCTATGAGCCAACATCTCATTACATTCTGGGTTTATTTTGGAACCGTAAAGGGATTATATTCAATGAATGGAGACTCATTATGATCGAATCTTATGCTCACGCTGGCTTGACCGTCGAAATCCATGCCGACGAACATGCCGAATCTCCCCGTGAATGGGATAATCTATCCACAATGGCTTTTTTCCATACTCGATACAGCTTGGGCGATACGGATCATGGCTATCGTTCCGAGGACTTTGAAGGTTGGGACGCCATGGAGGCTCGTATCATGAAAGACCACAAGCCTGCGGCTATCGTTCCCGTCTACATGTTCGATCATAGTGGAATCTCGATTTCCGCCGATACCGAACGTTTTCGGGCTTTCGATGCCCATGGCTGGGACTGGGGGCAAATTGGTTGGGCTTTTGTCTCTCGTGAAAAGACACTGAGCGAGTATGGCGGGAAGAATCTCACCGCCAAGAAGATTGAAAAAGCTCTGCAAGTCCTTCTCGGTGAGATTGACACCTACAATCAGTTTCTTCAGGGCGATGTTTATGGCTATGAAATTTCCGACCCCAACGACAACGATTTAGAGCTTGATGCGGTGTGGGGGTTTTATGGACTCGATTACGCCAAGCAAGAGGCGAATAAAGCGGCGGAATATGAAGCCAAACAAAAGTTCATAGATTCGAATTGCCCTCATTGGGATAGTATTTTACCATGCCAAAAACTATCCAAAAACTTCCTTCAAAAATTCCGAAGTAATATCAATTGGAATTATGTTGAGGAATATGAAACCAAAAAGGACAAAGCTTGCCCTCATTGCAAAGAAATATGTGATAATGGGCTTGTTATTTGTCAACATTGTGGTCTAAACCGAAAAAAACCTCCGGGCGATATAACCCTTGCCGAACACGCCGAAGCATGGTGGACGGAGCAAGGCAATACGGTTCCCAATAAGGAAACGAAAGAATACGATATGATGTATGAAAAGTGGCATACTTTCGCATTCAAAGATTTTGGGAAGAAAGGGAAGAAAAAATAATGATGAATGAAGAGTCGGAAGATAAAGCGAAATACGAAGATTATGTCAATTTGTACGATGAAGCAACCTATCAAATGGTTAGGTTGATAAAAGAAGGTCATTATGCTATCGTTGCCGAGCGTTTGAGCGGCATGGGTCCCGAAACTGCTTGCATCGTTATGGTTCACTTGGTCCGCAAGATAGATACAAGGGAGCAAGACGATTTGGCTGAGGCGTTATGGGAGGAAAGAATCACTTCCAAAAGAAAAACAGGAAAAAAACTCTTGTTTTCTGCCATAATTATGGTTCTTTCCATTGGAGGAATGATCTGGATATTGTTTAGATAAAAACTCAAAGAAGAAAGGAAATGATGATGACAAATGAAGAGTTTGTGAACCATTGTGCCCATCAATTCATGGGAATTACCATTGACGATCTAACTGCCCTTGAAATGAATCTTGTCCAGCGCCTGGAAAGGATGAAAAAGATCAAAAGGAAAGAATCCGACTATAATGGGATAAAAATCATCGAATTAGTCCTAGCTTGATTCCCATTACATTCTGGGTTTATTTTAAATCCATAATGGAGATATAAGCAGCAAGGGCATAAGCCCTGAAAACCACTTAAGTCCCCAAATGGGGCAAGGAGAAGAACAATGAAGGGACGTAAAAGCACCATTGCCAAGATTCGTGAGCATTTTGACGAGAAGGACGTTTTTCCGCAGCTGGAAGAAATCGCCGTCAAGGCCGTCGAAGCCAACGATGGAAAGGTCAGCATGGCCGTCGTACTGGCCGCCATCTGCGCCGCCACCGATCTGAGTTTCGGAGCCATTCCCCTGCGTAACATGATCTCCCGTTACGGTCAGTTCGGCAAGGTTTCCAAAACCTCCGTCCTGGGTCAATTGGTCCGTATCGGTCGGGGCGCTCCCAAGGGTTCCTGCGTCGGTCTCGTCCGTAACCCGCACGGTCGCCACGGCGATCCCGCTACGAAGCGGAGCCGAGCCGCCAAGAAGGGGGCCGTCACCCGTGCCGCAAAGCTCGCCGAACAAACGGTGTAATCAATGAGAGGGAGGGGATTTTCCCCTCCCTCACGGCGGTTTAATCTTGACATAGCCTCCATTATCTCGTATGAATGAATTAGAGATAAAGAACAACCAAGAGAATTAAAAAAGGAAAAATTATGAGTTGGACTCTCATCAAAAACGAGACAGACTGGATAAACTATCTGCACTCTTTACGCAGTCTTAGTCACGGCGGTTATATCCCCGCAAAGTCGAAAGATATTTGCGTTCCTCAGTCTCTTCCATGTTTGGTGGACTTCGTTTACATGGAGCCTTATGGAAAATTTCTATTCGTGACAATTCACGATTCACATCGACTAATTGAAGCTGATAAGGTTTCACAGGGAATATCGGATGGATTAAAAGAGTATGACTAGCTGGCTGGCACATCATGGGGGAAACCCCATTACATTCTGGGTTTATTTTGAATCCATTATGGAGATATAATCCAAAGGAAAGGTGGAACCCGATCATGGGTCAGTACTACTTTATCGTAAATCTCGACAAAAAAGAGTTTATCCGTCCTCATAGGTTCGACGACGGGCTGAAGCTGATGGAGTTTGGCTGTTCGGGTGAGGGGACAATGACGGCGTTGGCAATCCTGTGTGCCGATGGCAACGGACTCGGCGGGGGCGACATCTGCCGAACTGTCACAGGCAAAACCAGGATTAAAAGCTGCGAAGAGATTTCTCATTCCTGGGAACGAGACGGGAAACAGCATCATATCGTCGTTCCGAAGATCGCTGGACGTTGGGCGGGGGATCGAATCGTCATCGCTGGAGACTATGCGGAACCGGGATCGCACATGACTCAGAGAGACCGACTCAAATATCGGCGTGAAATCCTGGCGATGATGCCTAGCATATACCTTTCTCATGAAAACAGCCCCGATCAACGACAACGGGCCGAGAAGAATCTGAAAGAAGCTGTTCGGCGGACACGGGCTAAGGGAGTCAACCTCTATGAGGTATGCTCTTATGGGTTATTCACTGACATTTCCTTGCTGGCGTTGGAAGGAATTTGTTGCGACTCCTACATCAGAGAAAGCTTCGTCGAGACCTTTGCCCGCAGAAATAATTTCGGGCGGGATTGTCCGAAGTTTCTTCGCCGGGATGTCAAGAAACGTGTCGCCGAAGAGGCGTGTGAAGGTTTGCAGTCCGTCTAATGGAGGATTGCAAAGCGGGGCAACTCCGCCTAATGGTCGTTCCCCTAACGTCCAGGGCGGAGCCCCCGCACCATCATGGAGAATGACGCTATGAGCTGGCTACCTTATCCACAAAACATCCCGCCAAACGATCCCGAAGGGGACTATGGTGCATGGATACAAAGCGAAAGAGTCCTGTTTACTAATGGGGAAACTGTTGATTTGGGGTATTTAATGACATGGAAAGATGATGAATATCCCCCTCAATGGAAATATGAAGGTTGTGACGGATACAGCTTTGATGGCATCGTGACTCATTGGATGCCCTTGCCGGAATTGCCATAACCCATTACATTCTGGGTTTATTTTGAATCCCCATAAGATATACCATATGAAAGGCACTTATTATGAGCCGTGGAATACAATCAATCCGCTCGATCATCGAAGTTAAACATGGGCCATTTTTCGATCTGATTAGGAAGCATTGCAAAAAATGCGCCGATAAAGAATCGGCTTGTGTGGCATTGAACGCCGTACTTGATGGGATCGAAATCAAACCGCAAACCTTTTATAATACAATCGTTAAAGCGTTGGAGAAAAAAGACGACACCCTTTCCGACGACGATTTCTTCGTTAAGTGGGTCTCCAATAATGGGGGGAAGAAAGCCAGAGGGAAAAAGTCAATCCGTTCGATCATCGAGGAAAAGCATGGCTCATTTTTTGATCTCATTAGGAAACATTGCAAAGACTGTACCGACAAAGAATCGGCTTGCGAAGCGTTGAACGAAGCCCTTGACGGGATCGACATCAAACCGCAAACGCTTCAGAGTACTATTTCAAAGGCGTTAGAGGTGGGAGAGATTTCCGACAAGGATTTCTTCGTTGCGTGGATCGCTCCCAAACGCCGAGGAAAGAAAAATCAATCGTCCGAAGACTCCGCTCCTGCGGCTAATAAGGTCACTGTCGTTGTTAAATGTGTCTGCCAGAATTGCGGAGATATCAGGAAAATGGTATACGACGAGGAAAATCTGAAATTGATGGGAGTTGGCGTTAAGGCCCTCCGTTGTAAGGGTTGCGAAAAATGGGCAACCTATAAGGCAACTTATTTACTTGATGGAGAAACGAAACAGGAGAAAGTCGAAAAATGGAGGGAATTCAATACAAGGGGGAGATAAGATCCCATTACATTCTGGGTTTATTTTGAATCCCTAATGGCATAAGAAGGAATTGAAAGGAAACGATTATGAGTCTCGCATGGGAAACAACCGAAATCGACGTTGAGTGTGAAATGGTTGGGCAAGTCCTTTCTCTCAAACCTCAATCGAAAATGGAAAACGAAAGGAATGAACATTGGAGTTTCCGCTACAGTAGCCAACACTCCCCCCATAGACCTCAAGATGGGAAAATGCCTCTCATCGGGAATCTCCTTCCCATTTCGGTTTGGATTTTATTCTCCATTCCGCAAGGAGAATTAAACAGAAATGAAAATCGACTTGCTGCCACGAGAGCGGTTATTCACAGAGCTCCGCTAGACGCAATGTTTGTGAAGATGAAAATGCTTTACAACAACATCATTTATGTTTCATATTCCCAGAAAAACGATCCTGGGTTTATCCCCATTGAAAATTTTCAAGTTATTTAGGAGAAACAATCATGTGCGACGAAGGCGACGAACTATAGCTGATTACATTCTGGGTTTATTTTGAATCCCCATAAGCATAAGAAGGAATTGAAAGGAAACGATTATGAGCTTCGAAATCGAAACAGGATGTTTTAACGTCGTTGTAACTCTTGTAGATAAAGAAACGAGAATCCGACCAAAAGATGGAAAAGAGATAGTCCAGTATAATGGCGGATCAATTTCTTCCAACCTTCACGCCTGTCTCTATAATCCCGACAAAGAGACTGGGTGCCAAGATACGAAAGGAGTCCTCTAGAATGAGTTTAGCTTTAACAGTTCTCTTCTTTATTTCAATAGGAATTTATATATTCTCTTTGAGACATTCTTTTCAAACAGATGAGGGAACAAGCTCCTTCCTTTTCTGTGTTTCTTTCGTCATTTTCCTTTTTAGTATTATTTTGTTAATAGGATTTTTTGTTTCATTTTTCTCCTATGGAAGTTACGTTATCAATAAAGGGGAAACCCTCTATCCCCCGGAATATTCTATTGTTGTTTGGGGGCATCTCCTGAAATTAATTTCTCCAATTTCTCTTACGCCGGGACTCATTATTATGTATCTTTCGTTTTTGTGTTATATGAAAAGAGAACCGTTCTTGAAAAGGCATAGAATTAAAATGAAGAAAAAATAAATTTCCATGCAGTCTAACTTTTTAAGGACGATTGTATAGAGTGCGATGTATGATTATGGAGAGAATGGATGGGAAGCGCCCCATTTTGTAATCTTTATTCCAAAGATGTATTAACGGAAAATCGAAAAGAGAACTGAATATGTCATATATGCAATTACAGGCTCGATTCCCTCATGTTCAAATCTTCAGTAACCATCAAGGATCTTCTGTATGGAAATCGGTCATTGAAATAATCTTCCCCGACTATAACATTCAAGCGGAAGAAATTGACTTGATGGACTATGGGATAAAGATGAAACGAACGTATGTCGTATTGTTTTATATCGGCAAACGTCTTCCCGATACGGATCAAATTAAAACACTCGTCGATGAAGCAATGGAAAGGAAGAGAAAAAATGCTTGATTTATAATTACTTTCAATGGGAGTTGTAGGTTTCATTATCGGATATCTCTATTGCCTATGGTCCGCTCGAAAGATTTAAAATCAACCCAAGTGAAAAACCATAATCCCATTACATTCTGGGTTTATTTTGAATCCCTATAAGATATACCATAAGGAGGTTTAACATGTTATACCTGATTATTCTGTCTGACGGTTCAATGTTTGGTCCTTACTTAGGCTCTACTCCTCTCGAAGCCTATGAGGAATATCTTGACGGAGAAGCAACAGAAATTCCAAAAGATGTCTCTGTCGAGGAAATCCCTCGTGATGAAGAACGGTGTTGGATGGACGATCCAAACGACTGATGAGACTCTGTTAAACCCATTACATTCTGGGTTTATTTTGAATCCCCATAAGGCTCAGAGGACAGGGCAATGAAGAAACCTAACATTCCCAAACCACGGCGACCTATGCCGCCACCCAATAAGGTGATACCTGATCCCAAAAAAGACAAATCCAAAAACATTTGTCGAGAAAAGGTGGACAAAGATCATGAATGAAAATGGAAAAGTATTTACATTCTGCGCTAGAGTTACTATCTTTGCAAACGAGATAGAAGAAGCCCGTAACATTTTGCAAAAGAGGCTTGACAATGGAGATTTGATTCCCAATGATAATGAAGACTGGAATCTTGAAAAAGATCAAGAATACGAGTTCAACCATGTTTCCATCAACAAAGAAATCGTTTTCAATTCGGTTCATGTTTCCCCAGCATGTTTGGATGAAATGACCAAGTATATTGACATAGGGGCATCTAAAGATCATTACTTGGATGCTCATTGCATTGAGCAAACAGACTTCGGCTTCAGGGTTTTTACCTACTTCGATACCGAAGACGAATTGGCTCCTACCGGCTGGCCCGAGCTCGATAGGCTCCTGGCTTTTGCCAAACTCAATGGCTGTAAATGGCTTGTCCTGGATTGCGACGGGCCGGAGTACGAGGATTGGTATAAGTTCGATCATTAAGGACAATAGAATCAATGTCCTAATTATGAGGAGAAATGAAATGACGAAGAAGAAAGAGACCAAGGAAGACAAACGTATCCGAGAAAGGGTCAATGAGGAATCCTCTCGAACCGTTTATATGTTGGAGAGTATGATGCGAGGGATGACGGAAAGTGGCCATATAAACCGTCTGTAAAGCCGTTGCCCGTGGGGACAACGATAGGAGTAGGAGCCTAGCTTCCGGCATTAGATTCGGAGAGTGCGGGTTTCCCAAACAATCCCCACAATCTAT
>Ga0307377_10002287_pt1 | contig 22802 bp, 17 predicted proteins | sample TR3MG_FD_202535 | JGI IMG/M metagenome (GOLD analysis project Ga0307377, IMG submission 202535) | Soil microbial communities from Risofladan, Vaasa, Finland - TR-3 | ecosystem: Environmental > Terrestrial > Soil > Coastal area > Acid sulfate soil | place: Finland: Risofladan, Vaasa | collected...
CAAAGCCGGTGTCGACGTCGACCAGCAGCGGGGTGTCCACGACGTCGGTGATGCGGCGCACGTCGGTGAGCACGTCCTCCAGGTTGCTGATGCCGAGGTCGGGCACCCCGAGCGAGCCCGCCGCCACCCCGCCCCCCGAGAGGTAGATCGCCTTGTAGCCGCTGCGCGCGGCCAGCCGTGCATGGTAGGCGTTGATCGCGCCGATGACCTGCAGCGGCTTTTCCTCCTTCATTGCGCTGCGGAACTTCGCGCCTGCCGACATCTGCTTGGTCATATCTGCCTTTCAAAGGAAACCAGGTCAAACGCGCTAGCCTACGGCGATCGCGTGGCGGACACTTTAACCCAAGTCAAATGCTGGCGTCTTAGCCCGGACGGCTACTGTCGCAGGGGGCGACATTACGCCAGTGCGGCGGCCGGAACACGCTTTCTCCCCGGCCGCGCGATCCACCGGCCTACTGGATCCGGCAGCAGCCGGTTTTTTGCGTGCTGTGCAAAACGCCGCCACCGGGCGCGCTGTGGCGGTTGGAAACGGAATTCAAAATCGCGAACGCGAGCGACGGCATTCGGACGGCTACGCGTGAAAATCCAGCAGGTTGATCCGGAAACGAACCACGCGGTTTCCGGATCACGCTTTGACTGTCGAAGTGGTCTTAGCCCAGCAGATGCTTCACGCCGTCGCGCTCTTCATGCAACTCCTTGAGCGTGGCGTTCATGCGGGTGCGGGCAAAATCGCTGATCTCGATACCCTTGACGATCTGGAATCCGCCGTTTTTGCAGGTCACGGGATGCCCGTAGATCACGCCCGCCGGAATGTCGTAGCTTCCATCGGAGGGGATGCCCATGGAAATCCAGTCGCCGTCGGGGGTTCCCATGGCCCAGTCGCGCATGTGGTCGATGGCTGCGCTTGCCGCGCTCGCGGCCGAAGACAGACCCCGCGCCGCGATGATGGCGGCGCCGCGCTTTTGCACGGTCGGAATGAAGTTGGTTTCCAGCCAGGCTTGGTCATTGATCATCGGCCAGACTTTCTTGCCGTCGGCCTCCATCTGGAATAGATCGGGGTACTGGGTGGCGGAATGGTTGCCCCAGACGATCGCCTTGCGCAGGCTGGTGACGGGCTTGTTGATCTTCGCGCTGATCTGCGACAGCGAGCGGTTGTGGTCCAGGCGCATCATGCCGGTGAATTGCGTGGGCGAGAGGCTGGGCGCGTTTTTCATCGCGATCAGCGCGTTGGTGTTGGCGGGATTGCCGACGACCAGGATCTTGACCTTGCGGCTCGCCACTGCGTCGAGCGCCTTGCCCTGCGGCACGAAAATCGCGCCGTTTGCCTCGAGCAGGTCCTTGCGCTCCATGCCCGCGGTGCGTGGGCGCGCGCCGACGAGGATGGCGTAATCCGCATCCTTGAACGCGACCATCGGGTCGGAAGCAGCGGTCATGCCGGCGAGCAGCGGGAACGCGCAGTCGTTGAGCTCCATCATCACGCCGGCGAGGGCTTTTTGCGCCTTCTCGTCGGGGATTTCCAGCATTTGCAGGATGACCGGCTGGTCCGGGCCGAGCATGTCGCCGGCGGCGATGCGAAACAAAATACTGTAACCGATCTGGCCGGCTGCACCGGTGACTGCGACGCGTACGGGTGGTTTGGACATGTTAGGACTCCAGTAAATGAATAAGGCGTTAACGGAAAGCGACGAATTGCGCGAGGAAAGTATTTGGTGCGAAGACGGGCTGAGTCGGTTGGTACGCTTGGATTGCGCTGTACAAACGTCGCAGGGTATCCGCGATTAGCGTCGAAAATTCTAAGTTTAATGCGCCCGAGTGTCAACGCGGTTTGACACTTGTTTGATATTCGTCAAAATCATCGCCTCATCCCACAAGCCGCCACCCGCGTTCGCCGCCGCGGGCGCTGTGGCCGGGATCCCCGGGCCAGAATCACCGTCGACATTGATACAAATCAATTGTTGCTCGCGTATCTGCGGTAAAAATCAGTAACACTCGAGGTGGAGCAAGACACGCTGACGGCTGCGAAACTGCTGAGACCGTACCGCTTCTTAATGTTCAGGCAATTTCCCCAATAGACTCCCGGCTTTGCCCGGGGCGTGTAATTTAAACTCAGCAAGCCATAGGAGATCAGGCACATGACACAATTACTAGACAAGTTGTCGGAAAAGTCTCAATCGCAAGGTTCAGGACAAGCGGAGGTCAGCCAGATGACGCAGCTAAAACAGAAGTTGTCGGAAAAGGTTCAAGCGCACCGTCCGCGCATCGCCAAACTCACCAAGGAATTCGCGGATGTCGTCATCGACAAGGTGGATGTCGGCCAGTGTATCGGCGGCGCCCGCGACGTAAGGTGCCTGGTCACCGACATCTCCTATCTCGATCCGCAGGAAGGGATACGCTTCCGCGGCAAGACTATCCCCGAAACCTTTGCGGCCCTTCCCAAGGCTCCCGGTTCGACTTATCCGACCGTCGAGTCGTTCTGGTACTTTCTTTTGACCGGCGATGTTCCCACTCCGGCGCAGGCAGACGAGGTCGCTGCGCAGTGGAAGACGCGCCAGGAAGTTCCACAGTACGTGTTCGACGTGCTGCGTGCGCTGCCGCGGGACAGCCACCCGATGGTGATGCTCTCCAGCGCTATTCTGGCCATGCAGAAGAACTCCAAGTTTGCCGGGTACTACAACTCGGGCAAGTTCAACAAGACGAACGCCTGGGAATACGTGTACGAGGATGCCAGCGACATCGTGGCCCGCATCCCCGTCGTCGCCGCTTTCATTTACAACCTTAAGTACAGGGACGACAAGCAGGTCGCAATCGATCCCAAGCTCGACATGGGCGCCAATTTCGCCCATATGATCGGCCAGAGCGAGCAGTACAAGGACGTGGCCCGCATGTATTTCATTCTCCACTCGGACCACGAATCCGGCAACGTCTCGGCCCACACCACGCACCTTGTGGCCTCGGCGATGTCCGATCCGTACTATGCGTACTCTGCCGGCCTCAACGGCCTGGCAGGCCCGCTGCACGGCCTGGCCAACCAGGAAGTGCTGAGCTGGACCATGAAGTTCCAGGAAAAGTACTGCAAAGGCGTCGAGCCCACCAAGGAATTGGTCACTAAAGCCCTTTGGGATACGCTCAACTCCGGCCAGGTCGTTCCGGGCTACGGTCACGCCGTCCTGCGCAAGACCGATCCGCGCTATATGTCACAGCGCGAATTCTGCCTCAGGACTCCGGGCCTCAAGGACGATCCGCTGTTCAAGCTGGTCTCCATGATCTTCGAAGTTGCGCCAGGCGTACTCAGCGAGCACGGCAAGACCAAGAACCCCTGGCCGAACGTCGACGCGCAGTCCGGCGTCATCCAGTGGTACTACGGCCTCAAGCACTGGGACTTCTATACGGTTCTGTTCGGCGTAGGCCGCGCCCTGGGCTGCATGGCCAATATCACCTGGGACCGCGCTTTGGGCTATGCGCTGGAGCGTCCCAAGTCCGTCACCACCGACATGCTCGAGAAGTGGGCTGCCGAGGGCGGCAGGAAGTAGAAGCAGCCCGATTTGCCGGGACGGGCGTCGCGGTTCCTTAACCGGAGTCCCTGCCGGTCGAGGTTATGCACGACGCCGCCGCCCACCCATTTAAGGCGGAAGGCGAGCGGCGCGGTGGCTAACCGGGTTCGCGTCACGCTGCCCGTTGCAGGCGATCAGTTATACTAGTTCATGCTTCACGCTGCGCCCCAGCCGCTCAATCGACGCATTGTCGAGCCAGCGGCCGTCGACGCCCACGCTGATGCGTGGTTGAATTGTCTATCGTTGGGGGCTAAACGGTGACGACAGATCGACGTATCGTTGCATTCCCGGCCGTGGTGGATTACGCGGAAGGAATCAAGAAGGAAGTCGCCGAGGTCAAGTTCCTCATCCACGACCTTCGTGTCGAGGGATTCTTCAACGACATCCTGCACTACCATGTGACCCTGAACACCGACCTCGAGATCTACAACATCGAGCAGGCGCAGGTTCTTCACGGTGCGGACGTCCAGGACCTGAAGGCGAAGCTCGGCGCGCTGCGCAGGTCCTACCAGGACTACTCGAACGCGGTGAAGAGCTTTTCGCCGGACCGAACGATTCTGCTACTTGGACGCCGCTACGTCGACGCCATCCATGAAGCCTGCCATCTCATTCTAAGCCCGCTGTGGGGACGGTCGGATCAGGTGCTTTCCTTCCTGCCCAAGGAGGCGCGCTCGGTACGGTCGCGGCGCCACTACCGCAACTGCATCAGCTGGCTTTACGGCGTGCACCTGCGCATTGCGGCCTTTCGCGAGGAGGCGAACAACCCAGGCGCACAGGATGAGTTCGATATTGCCGAGGATCTCCGCGACTTTACGCAGGATGTTGTACGTGGATACGTAGTCGAGAAGTCCGAGGCCCGCGTGGAGTTGCAGCTCGAACGGATGGAGTCGGCGGTCATCGCGGGCAGACGCCAGCGTTTCCGGCGCATGTACTTCAACCTGGTCATGAATGCTGTCGACGCCATGAGCGGGCGCAAGGCTGGTGTGGTCCACGTGAGTACCACCGTCGAAGGCGAGCGCGTGGCGCTGCGCGTGCGCGACGACGGTGTGGGCATATCCCCGGAGAAGGTCGAGCAGCTTCTCTCCGACCGCCAGACGCTGGATGGCGAAATACACTCGCTCGGTTTCGTGTTTGTCCGCCAGACGGTTGCCGAGTTCGGCGGCGAACTGTCGATAGAGAGTGCGGTTGGCAAGGGCACGACCATGACGCTGCGCCTGCCTTACCTGAAGGGCAAGATTCTGCAGCCGAATCCCTCATACGGGACCAAATATCGCCTGCCGGAGAAGTACCGGTCCTTTCCGGTGGAGCTTGACCGGGCAGAGACCCCGTCGGCGAGCGCGGCGGCCGCCGGTGCCGCCGCTGCGGCGCCGCCCCCGCCGAAAGAAGCGCAGACGGAAGGGGCCCCGGCCGCCGGAAGCTACGACCAGAAACGCCCATGCGGCAAACTCGTGCTCGAGTCCTACCGCAATTCCAGGGCGCAGTTCCCCGGCTGCATCTTCGCCATCGCCGTCACCGAGGAGGACCGGGTCGAGATGTTCACGGTCAAGCCCTACGAGCGCGACTGGAACATCACGCACGAGGACCTCTCTCCCATGCACTTCCTGGCGACCCATCGCGGACGCCTGGAGGAGGACGAACTGAAGAGGCCCGTCTTGATCCTCAAGCCGCCGCAGGACATCAAGGAGTACTTCGAGTTCAAGGAGGTGCCCGAAGCCGACCGTGGCCCCGAGCGCTTCACGCGCATGGTGCGCGACGAGTGCATCCGCATCGCCCGCAAGCTCATCGCGACGGGACTCGACTCGCAGATCCAGGTCCACCTGGCCAGCGCGCGCCAGTTCTTCCCCGTCCCCCCCGAGTTCCATGGGACCGAGCCGTTCGCGCTCGATCTGCTGGCGCGCCAGAGGCTGTCCTCGGAAAACCTGAGCTGAGGTTGGTGCGCTTTGCCGACGGGCGCGGCGAGCATCCGGCCGCGTTTCAGACTCTTTTTGAATTATACTCAGGCCGACCTGCTGGACCTCATCCGCGCGCGCCACGTGCCGCGATACGCGACGCGCCGAGCTGACGGCTTGGTCGCGCAATGCCTGAACCGTGCCGGCTCCGCCCGTTCGATTAATGTTTGACCAATGAAATGCAAAGGAGATGATGATGGAGGCTACTGGTAAAGCCACGCTCACCTACGGTGCTGGCAAGTCGATCGAGTTTCCCGTCTACAGCGGAAGTATCGGCCCCGATGTCATCGACATACGCACGCTTTACGGCAAGACCGGCATGTTCACTTACGACACGGGGTTCCTGTCGACGGGGGCGTGCAATTCGAAAATTACCTACATCGACGGCGACAAGGGTGAGCTGATGTATCGCGGCTACCCGATCGAACAGATCGCGGGGCATTGCGACTTCCTTGAAACCTGCTATCTGCTGCTGTACGGCGAGCTGCCGGACGAGACGCAGAAAGCGAAATTCGTGAACCTGGTGACGCAACACACCATGGTGAACGAGCAGATGCAGTTCTTCCTGCGCGGATTCCGCCGCGACGCGCACCCGATGGCGGTGCTGACGGGGCTGGTGGGCGCGATGTCGGCCTTCTATCACGACTCGCTCGACATCAGCAATCCAAAGGACCGTGACATTTCGGCAATCCGGCTGATCGCGAAGATGCCGACGCTGGTCGCGATGTCGTACAAGTATTCCAACGGCCAGCCGTATATCTATCCGCGCAACGACCTGTCTTACACGGCCAATTTCCTGCGCATGATGTTCGGAACGCCGTGCGAGGAATACAAAATCAACGACGTGGTGGTGCGCGCGCTGGACCGCATTTTCATTCTGCATGCCGACCACGAGCAGAACGCATCGACCTCCACGGTGCGGCTGTGTGGATCCTCGGGGACGAATCCGTTCGCCGCGATCGCTGCCGGCGTCGCCTGCCTGTGGGGGCCGGCGCACGGCGGCGCGAACGAGGCGTGCCTGAACATGCTGCAGGAGATCCAGGCGCAGGGCGGCGAGGCCAAACTAGGCGAATTCGTCGCCAAGGCGAAGGACCCGAACTCCGGCACGCGCCTGATGGGATTCGGACACCGCGTGTACAAGAACTACGACCCGCGCGCGAAGCTCATGCGCGAGACCTGCTACGAGGTGCTGGATGCGCTGGGCCTGCATAACGACCCCTTGTTAAAACTCGCGATGGCGCTGGAAAAGGTGGCGCTCGAAGACGATTATTTCGTCAAGCGCAAACTCTACCCGAACGTCGACTACTACTCGGGCATCGTGCAGAAGGCACTGGGCATCCCGGTGTCGATGTTTACGGGCATATTCTCGCTTGCGCGGACGGTGGGCTGGATTGCGCAGTGGCAGGAAATGATCACCGATCCGGAGTACAAGATCGGCCGTCCGCGCCAGCTTTATTCCGGACCCACCAAGCGCGACGTCAAGCCTATCGACAAACGCTGAAAAGGCTGACAAGATAAAGCTGAATCCCGAAGGGTACGCAGGGAGCGCCGCTGGCGTTCCCGCGTAGCCTTCGCGTTTTTTGTGGGTTCTGAACTCCTCTCGGAATCCGTAACAAAAGCCATTTTGTTACGGCCTGGTTTAGGGGAGGACGAGGGGAGGTATTCCCTCGTTTAGTTGCACACTTTCATCCGCGAGGGAGCCGCCCCGATGCTGAAACATTTCCAGAGCAACTCCTACCTTTTCGGCGGCAATGCGCCGTACATCGAGGACCTGTACGAGTCCTACCTCGACAATCCGGGATCGGTGCCGGAGCAGTGGCGCGCGTATTTCGATCAGATGCAGCTCGTGACCGCGCCGGGCAAGGCAAGCGAGGATCGCGACGTGGCGCATGCGCCCATCGTCGAAGCCTTCGCCCTGCGCGCGAAGCAGGGCACGCTGCGCCCGTCGGCGACGCAGACAGATCTGACCGTCGCGCGCAAGCAGGTCTACGTGCAGCTGCTGATCGCGGCGTACCGCGTACTCGGTTCGCGCTGGGCTCAGCTCGACCCGCTCCGGCGCCAGGAACGACCGCAAATTCCTGAGTTGGAGCCGGCGTTCTACGATCTGACCGAAACCGACATGGACATGGAGTTCGATGCCGCCAGCCTGTATTTCGGCCAGGAGCGCATGACCTTGCGCGAAATCATCAAGGGCCTGCGCCAGACCTATTGCGGCGCGGTCGGGGTCGAATACATGTACATCAGCGATCCGGCGCAGAAGCGCTGGCTGCAGCAGCGTTTCGAGTCGATCCGTTCCGTGCCCACGTTCTCGGCCGAGACCAAGAAGCATGTCCTTGACCGGTTGACCGCGGCCGAAACTCTGGAAAAGTACCTGCATACCCGCTACGTCGGGCAAAAGCGCTTCTCGCTCGAAGGCGGGGAGAGCCTGATTCCGTGCGTCGACGAACTGGTCCAGCGCTGCGGCAGCCAGGGTGTGCAGGAGATCGTCATCGGCATGGCGCACCGCGGGCGCCTCAACGTCCTGGTCAACGTGCTCGGGAAGACGCCCAAGGACCTGTTCACCGAATTCGAAGGCGTCCCTGCCGACGATCTGCATTCGGGCGACGTCAAATACCACAAGGGGTTCTCTTCTGACGTGTCCACGCCGGGCGGCCCGGTGCATCTGTCGCTCGCGTTCAACCCTTCGCACCTGGAGATCGTCAATCCGGTGGTCGAGGGGTCGGTGCGCGCGCGCCAACGGCGCCGCGGCGACAAGGACGGGACGCAGGTCATTTCCATCCTGCTGCACGGCGACGCCGCCTTTGCCGGCCAGGGGGTGGTGATGGAAACCCTCAATCTGTCGAACACGCGCGGCTACGGCACCGGCGGCACGGTGCATGTAGTGATCAACAATCAGATCGGTTTTACAACGTCCGACCCGCGCGATTCGCGCTCGACGCTGTATTGCACCGATGTCGCCAAGATGGTCCAGGCGCCGATTTTCCACGTCAACGGCGACGACCCGGAGGCGGTAGTGCTGGTGACCCAGCTCGCGCTGGATTTCCGCATGGAGTTCCATCGCGACGTCGTCGTAGATATCGTCTGCTTTCGCAAACTAGGCCACAACGAGCAGGACACGCCTTCCGTGACCCAGCCGCTGATGTACAAAAGTATCGCTGCGCATCCAGGCACGCGCAAGCTCTATGCCGACAGGCTGGTGGCGCAGGGCGTGATCGCCGACACGGAGGCCGACGAGCTGATCAGGACCATGCGCTCGGAGCTCGATGCCGGGCAAATCAGCGCCGATCCGGTAATTTCGAATTTCAAAAGCCAGTACGCTGTCGACTGGGTACCCTTTCTGGATCGCAAGTGGACCGATACCGCCGATACCGCGGTGCCGCTGGCCGAACTGCAGCGCATGGCGCAGCGCATCACCGCCATTCCGGCCGAATTCAAATTGCATCCGCTAGTGGAGAAAGTCATTGCCGACCGCAAGGCGATGGGCGAGGGCCGGCTGCCGGTCGACTGGGGCATGGCCGAACACTTCGCCTATGCCTCGCTGGTGGCGAGCGGCTATTCGGTGCGCCTGTCCGGCCAGGATTCCGCCCGCGGCACCTTTGTGCACCGCCACGCGGTGTTGCATGATCAGAACCGCGAAAAATGGGATTCGGGCACCTTCATTCCGCTGCAACACGTCACCGACAAGCAGGCGTCATTCACGGTGATCGATTCGGTCCTGTCGGAGGAGGCGGTGCTGGGCTTCGAGTATGGCTACGCCACAGCCGAACCGAACGAACTGGTCATCTGGGAAGCGCAATTCGGCGACTTCGCCAACGGCGCCCAGGTGGTGATCGACCAGTTCATCTCTTCGGGCGAAACCAAATGGAACCGGGTCTGCGGCCTGGTGATGATGTTGCCGCACGGTTTCGAGGGGCAGGGGCCGGAGCACTCCTCGGCGCGCCTGGAACGTTACCTGCAGCTTTGCGCCGAGCACAATATGCAGGTAGTGGTGCCGTCGAATGCGGCGCAAATGTTCCATCTGTTGCGCCGGCAGATGATCCGGCTGTTCAGGAAACCCTTGATCATCATGACGCCCAAGTCGCTGCTGCGCAACAAGGAAGCCATGTCGCTGCTGGCAGAGTTCGCCAAAGGCCAGTTCCAGACGGTAATCGGCGATGCGGAACATACCGACCCGGATTCAGTCAAACGCATTATATGCTGCAGCGGCAAGGTGTATTACGACCTCACGGCGGAACGGCGTGAGCGCGAGATCAAGGGCACCGCCATCATCCGCATCGAACAGCTCTATCCTTTCCCGCATAAGGCGTTTGCGGCGGAAATGAAGCGCTACCCGAATGCGAACCAGGTGGTGTGGTGCCAGGAAGAGCCGCAGAACCAGGGTGCCTGGTACCAGACGCGGCACTATTTCATCGAGAACATGCGCGCGGACCAGAAGCTGTTGTACGCCGGCAGACCGTCTTCGGCCTCGCCGGCGGTCGGCTACTATGCCAAGCATCAGGAGCAACAGAAAGCGCTGATCGCTGCGGCTTTCGGCAAATTCAAGGCGCCGCCGGCGTCCAAGTAGCGGCGGGCGGGTCTGCGGCAGGCCGTGTAATATCGTGATTTTCCGCGCAGCAGTGCGCGCGGGGTGGAACGGACAGTAACCGGGCGCGAAACGCGCACTTGTTTTTGCGGTACGCCGCCGAAGGGCTACCCGACGGCGGCGAAAAAACGAAACGGAGTCGTCATGTTAGTCGAAGTCAAAGTACCGCAACTCTCGGAATCGGTGGCCGAGGCGACACTGCTTAGCTGGCACAAGAAGGTTGGCGACGCCGTCGCCCGCGACGAAAACCTGATCGACGTCGAGACCGACAAGGTGGTGCTCGAACTTCCGGCACCTGCTGGCGGCGTCATCACCCAGATCATCAAAGCGGACGGCGGCACTGTGGTCTCGGGCGAAGTCATTGCCGTGATCGATACCGCGGCCGATTCGGCCGCTGCTGTGGGCAAGGCCGCCGAGCGGCCCGCGGCACCGGTGGAGCAAGCGGCAAAACAGCTCGCCGACCAGAGCAATTTGATGCCGGCCGCGCGCAAAATGGTCGAGGACAACAAGCTCGACCCCAAGGCGATTGCCGGCAGCGGCCGCGACGGCCGCGTGACCAAGGCCGACGTCATCGCGCACATGGAGGGGGGCACCGCCGCGCGGCCTGCCGCGGCAGCGCCGGCCGCAGGGTCCGCTTCTGCAGCGTCGGCTGCCGCCAAGCCGTCGCTGCCCGGGGTGCCGGCTCCGATCAATGTGGACAAGCTGCTCGCAGGGCGGCCCGAGCAGCGCGTGCCGATGTCGCGCTTGCGCGCCCGCGTGGCCGAGCGCCTGCTGCAGTCGCAGGCCAGCGCCGCGATCCTCACCACTTTCAACGAAGTCAACATGCAGCCGGTGATGGATCTGCGCAGCAAGCACAAGGAGATGTTCGAGAAGGAACACGGCGTGAAGCTCGGCTTCATGTCCTTTTTCGTCAAGGCCGCGGTATATGCGCTCAAAAAATACCCGATCGTCAACGCTTCGGTCGACGGCAATGAAATCGTCTACCACGGCTATTTCGATGTCGGCGTGGCGGTGGGCAGCCCGCGCGGCCTGGTGGTACCGGTGCTGCGCGACGCCGACCAGATGACGTTCGCCCAGATCGAAAAGACGATCGCGGACCTGGGCAAACGCGCAGCAGAGGGCAGGCTCTCCATGGAAGAGCTGACCGGCGGAACTTTCTCCATTTCCAACGGCGGCGTATTCGGCTCGATGCTGTCTACGCCCATCATCAATCCGCCGCAATCGGCGATCCTCGGCATCCACGCCACCAAGGAGCGCGCGGTGGTCGAGAACGGACAGATCGTGATCCGGCCGATGAACTATTTCGCTCTGTCCTACGACCACCGCATCATCGACGGACGCGAGGCGGTACTGTCGCTGGTGGCGATGAAGGAGGCGCTGGAAGACCCGGTGCGGCTGTTACTGGATCTTTGATTTGTGTCGCTGGGCACCCGTCGGGCGCAGGCGATAAGCAGGCCATCCACTTCACGTTCACTGCGTTTAACCGAAAGTCCCAATCATGCTCAAGTCATACGAAGTAGTCGTCATCGGCGCCGGTCCTGCCGGTTATGTCGCGGCGATCCGCTGCGCGCAGCTCGGTTTTTCCACCGCGGTCGTCGACGAGTGGAAGAACGAGAAGGGCGAAAGCAAGCTCGGCGGCACCTGTCTCAACGTAGGCTGCATACCGTCCAAGGCGCTGCTCGAATCCTCGGAGAACTACGAGCGCGTGGCGTACAAATTCGGCAACCACGGCATATCGGTGACCGGCGCGAAAATCGACGTCGCCAAGATGCAGGCGCGCAAGGACAAGATCGTGTCCCAGCTTACCGGCGGCATCGAGATGCTGTTCAGGAAGAACAAGATCACCTGGCTCAAGGGTCATGGCAAGTTCTCGGGCAGCGGCGAGAAATACATGATCGAAGTCAGCGACGGCGGCTCCCCCGAGATCGTCGAGGCCAACCACGTCATCGTCGCCACCGGTTCCACCGCGCGCCATTTGCCCGGCGTGGAAGTGGACAACCAGACCATTTGCGACAACGTGGGCGCGCTTGCGCTCAACGCAGTGCCGGAAAAGCTCGGCGTGATCGGTGCAGGCGTGATCGGGCTGGAACTGGGCAGCGTGTGGCGGCGCCTGGGTGCGAAGGTCACCATTCTGGAAGCACTGCCGAATTTCCTGGCCGCAGCGGACGACGCCGTGGCCAAGGAAGCGTGGAAGGTGTTCGTCAAGGAGCAGGGGCTGGAGATCAAGCTGGGCGTGAAAATCGGCAAGGTCAGCCGCGGCAAGCGCGGGGTCACGGTCGAGTATGAAGCCGCCGAAGGCAAGCAGGCGCTGGACTGCAACAAGCTCGTCGTGTCGGTCGGGCGCGTTCCCAACACGCACGACCTCGGCGCCGGGACCGTGGGGCTGAAGATCGACGAGCGCGGCTTTATCGAAGTGGATGAGCATTGCCGCACCAGCCTGCCCAACGTATATGCGGTCGGCGACGTGGTGCGCGGTCCGATGCTCGCGCACAAGGGCATGGACGAGGGGGTGATGGTAGCGGAGCGCATCGCCGGCCAGGCGGGCTACGTCAATCTGGACACGATTCCCTGGGTCATTTATACGGCGCCCGAAATTGCCTGGGTGGGCAAGTCGGAGCAGCAGCTCAAAGCCGCGGGTGTGGCCTTCCGCGCGGGCCAGGTGCCGTTCGCGCACAACGGCCGCGCGCTGGGGCAGGACGAGATCGCCGGGTTCGTGAAGATTCTCGCCGACGCCAAGACCGATCGCGTTCTCGGCGTCCATATCATCGGTTCGCACGCTTCGGAAATGATCGCCGAAGCGGTGATGGCGCTGGAATTCGGTGCCAGCTCCGAAGACATCGCGCGCATCTGCCACGCGCATCCTTCCCTGTCGGAGGTGACGCACGAAGCGGCCCTGGCGGTGGATAAGCGGGCTATACATTCATAGATGGGGACCTCTAATAATTGTCATTCTGAGGCCGGAGGCCGAAGAATCTGCTTCTTGCGCTCTATGAAAAGCAGATTCCTCGCTTTGCTCGGAATGACATGATGTGGATTATTAGAGTGCTCAAATACCAGCTTCTTTGATCAGAGGACAGAACATGGAAAAATTCAAGGCCTATCGCATCAACGAGGTGGACAAGAAGACTGTCGCAGGATTCGTCGACATGACCCAAAGCGAACTCGACCCGGGCGAGGTGCTGATCCGGGTCGCCTACTCGGGCGTCAACTACAAGGATGCGCTCGCCGCCACCGGCGCGGGCAAAGTCATCCGCCGCTATCCCTGCGTAGGGGGAATCGATCTGTCGGGCACGGTGGTCGAGTCGGGCGACGCGCGCTTCAAGAAAGGCGACGCCGTGATTGCGACCAGCTACGACATCGGCGTGGCGCACCACGGCGGCTACGCGCAATATGCGCGCGTGCCGGCCGACTGGGTGGTGCCCATGCCCCGTGGCCTGAACCTGTTCGAGTCCATGGCGCTGGGCACGGCGGGCTATACCGCGGCGCTGGGCGTGGTGCGCATGGAAGCGAATGGCCTCGCGCCGGCCAACGGGCCGGTGATCGTCTCCGGCGCCAGCGGCGGCGTAGGCTCGATCGCGGTCGATATTCTCGCCGGCCTGGGATATCAGGTGGTGGCGCTGACCGGCAAGGAGAGCGAGACTGATTATCTCAAGGGTCTGGGCGCGAAAGAGGTGAAGCTGCGGCAAAGCCTGGACCTCGCCAAGATCCGCCCGCTGGACAAGGCGCTGTGGGCAGGGGCAGTGGATAACCTCGGCGGTGACGTGCTCGCCTGGATCGCGAGCACCATGGCCCAGGGGGGCACCATCGCCAGCATCGGCCTCGCCGCGAGTCCCACGCTCAATACCACCGTGCTGCCTTTCATCCTGCGCGGGGCCTGCCTGCTCGGCATAGACTCCGGCTACACGCCGATGCCCTTGCGGCAGCAGGTGTGGCAGCGCCTCGCCACGGACATGAAGCCCAGGCACCTCGCCGGCATGACGCGCACCATCGCCTTCGACCGCCTGCCCGGCGTATTCGACGACTTCATCAAGGGCAAGGCCAAGGGACGCATCGTGGTCGACTTGGCGGCTTGAGCAAGACGCTCTCGCGAACGGGAAGAGCGGAAATGGTTCGAGCGGCGAGCATGTCGTTCCGGACTGAAATTCCGCATTGCCCTTACATTATCAGGAAGCTGGGCACGACCTCACTTAGGATCCTATGAAGACCAAACCCTGCCTTACCCTGGACGATTGCAGGAAAATGACGGCGGCCTGCGAGGCCGAGGCGCGGCGCAACAACTGGAATGTGGTTATCGCGATACTCGACGACGGCGGTCACTTGCTGATGCTGGAGCGCATGGACGGCGCCACCCCGGCGAACGCGGAGATCGCGGTGCAGAAAGGACGCAGCGCAGCCATCTCGCGGCGCTCGACAAAGGCCTGGGAAGACCGCATCAAGGATGGACGCACCGCGATTCTGAAAATGCCGGTGCTGCCGGTGCAAGGCGGAATTCCGGTCATGTACCAGGGCGAATACGTCGGCGGCATCGGCGTCTCTGGCGTGCAATCGCATGAGGACGAACAGATTGCCCAAGCGGGCGCGGACGCCCTCGCCGGATAGCGGCGGCAGGGAGGATGTTTTGTCGCCGCAACAGATACAAGCCATCGCGCGTGAACTGCTCGATGCGCACGACCACGCGAAGCTGATCGCGTCGATCGCCGCGCGCGCGCCGGACTTCGATCTGGATGCGGCTTATCGAGTGGCGGCCGAACTGATGCGCGTGCGCCGCAGCCGCGGCAGCCGCCCGGTGGGGCGCAAGATCGGCTTCACCAACCGCAGCATCTGGGCGCTGTACGGGGTCGACGCGCCGATGTGGGCGCACGTTTATGACGACTCGGTGAGCTACGCCCAGGATGGCAGCGCGCAGGTTTCACTGGCCGCAATGGTGTCTCCGCGCATCGAACCGGAGGTTGCGTTCAAGTTGCGAGCGCCGGTTCCCGTGGGCTGCAAGGACCGGGAGCAACTGCTGCGTTCGGCCGAATGGTACGCCCACAGCGTCGAAATCGTGGACAGCCATTTCGACTGGAAATTCAAGCTCGCCGACGCCACTGCCGACTGGGCCTGCCACGCGCACCTGATTATCGGCGAGCAGAGGGCGATCCACGAGGAGGACATCCCGGCGCTGGCGCGCGCGCTGCCGGCGATCGGCGCGGCGCTGCTCAAAGGCGGAGTGAGGCAGATCGAGGGCGTGGGCGCGAATGTGCTCGGCAGTCCGGCGTATGCGCTGGGTTTTCTTGCCGATCTGCTCGCCACGCAGCCGTTCATGCAGCCGCTAGCGGCGGGCGAGGTCGTCAGCACCGGCACCATCACTGACGCGCTGCCCGTCAGGCCGGGCGAGACCTGGTCGACCGAAATCAGCGGCCTGCCGCTGCAGAATCTGACTATCTCGTTTACTCAGTGATGGCCCGATGATAGGCCTGTTGCAGCGTGTCACGCAGGCGCGGGTGGAGGTCGACGGCGCAAGCGTAGGCGCGATCGGTCCGGGGCTGATGGTGCTGGTCTGCGCCGAGCGCGACGACGGCGAAGCCGAAGCCGACCGCCTGCTCGAGCGCCTTTTGGGTTACCGCGTATTCAGCGACGCCGCGGGCAAGATGAACCTGAGCCTGCGCGACGTGCAGGGCGGCCTGCTGCTGGTGCCGCAGTTCACGCTGGCAGCAGACACGCGCAAGGGCATGCGCCCAAGCTTCACCCCGGCTGCGGTGCCGGCCGAGGGCGAGCGGCTGTTCGACTACCTGGTCGCGCGGGCGCGTGTCGCCTATCCTGCAGTCGAAACCGGGAAGTTCGGTGCGCACATGCAGGTGAGCCTCGTCAACGATGGCCCGGTGACGATCTGGCTACGGGTGGAACCCGCGTAGCTTGAGTCAGGCGCAAGGTGGCGCCCCTCGGAAAGTCTTGCTGGGCACGGGTCTTCAGCATATGCGGGCCTGCATCGCGCGCATCATAGGCTCCGCGCGATTCATTGCCGTGTTCAAGCATTCACCAAGCTTGTGGCCTGATCGAACGGCATACACGGGTTTGAAAATAGCGTAGATCGAAATCTGGCGGTCGTCTGCTGAGTCAATGGCGGTCGGTGCTGGGCTTGCACGCGAATCGGGTATTTGCCAGGGTACTTAGGGCGCCAAATATGCGTAAGGAATTGATCGGCAGTGTCTTGTAACCCGTAACCACATGCGTTACACTTGTGCGCATGATCGTAGGTTTCAAGCACAGAGGATTGGCCAAGTTTTTCCAGACCGGCTTGAAATCTGGCATCCAGGCGCAACATGCTGAACGGCTCGAACTTATTTTGGGCAGGTTGAACGCGGCGACAGCGCCAAAGGATATGGGGCTCCCCGGATTGGGACTTCATCCCTTGAAGGGAGATCGCAAAGGCGTTTGGGCCGTAAAGGTCAGCGGCAACTGGCGTGTAACGTTCCTTTTCGTGGGCAAAGACGCAGACGAGGTCGATTACGAGGACTACCACTGAGGCTAAATCATGAGAATGCACAATCCTCCGCATCCCGGGAAAATCATCAAGGCTCTTTGTCTCGATCCACTTGGACTCACTGTGACCGAGGCGGCGAAGGGACTCGGCGTTAGCCGGAAAACGCTTTCCGGAATTCTGAATGGGCGGGCCGGCATCAGCCCGGAGATGGCTGTTCGACTTTCGATTGCCTTCGATACCTCAGCAGAAAGCTGGATCAATCAACAGACGCAGTACGACTTGTGGCATGCGGAGAAAGGTCGTAAACAACTTCGCGTAATGAGACTTGCAGCGTGACCAGACGCCCAACCCTGCGTTCGAGCAGCCGCTCTGCGAGCACTGCTCAACGCGAACGTTCAGCCTCATAGATTGCCGCGAGACGACGCGGGAGATCCTAGTCAAGCAGATTACGCATCGGGGATGAGGGCGCGTGCCTCTTCAAGCACTGCTACCGCCAATTCACGACTGACGGACGGAAAGTGATCCAGGAAGACCTCCAACTGACGCCATCGCCGCGAACGGCACCCCGATTTTTGCCGCCGTCCTGAAGCTTGCGCGCTCCCGGTGTGCGCTTGAATGCGCCGCTGAATGCGCCGCTTGCCTGAATTCCCCTCATTCGTCATTATCATGGGGCCTTGCCCTGCGAGGAGCGAAACATGACTGCACAACGCATCGAACACGACAGCTTCGGCCCGATAGAAGTGCCGGCCGAACACCTGTGGGGCGCGCAGACGCAGCGCTCGCTCGCGAATTTCCGCATCTCCGGGGAGCGCATGCCGCGCGAGCTGATTCTGGCGCTGGCACTGGTCAAGCGCGCCTGCGCGACGGTGAATGCGGAGCTCGGGACGCTGGATGCGGCCAAGGCCGCAGCCATCGCCGCCGCAGCGGACGAGGTGCTCGCCGGCAAGTGGGAGGGCGAATTTCCGCTGGTCGTGTGGCAGACCGGCTCGGGGACGCAGACCAACATGAATCTGAACGAGGTGCTCGCGAACCGTGCCTCCGAACTGATGGGCGGCGAGCGCGGCGAAGCAAGACTGGTCCACCCGAATGACGACGTGAATCGAGGGCAATCCTCGAACGACGTGTTCCCGACTGCCATGAACGTGGCGGCGGTGCAGGCGCTGAGCGGCGCGTTGCTGCCGGCCTTGCGCCGGCTGAGCGATACGCTTGCGCAAAAGTCGGCCGCATTTGCCGACATCGTCAAAATCGGACGCACCCACCTGCAGGATGCGGTGCCCCTGACCTTGGGGCAGGAATTCTCGGGCTACGTCGCTCAGCTGCAGCACGGTATCGCGCACGTGCAGGCGGCGCAGCCGCACCTGTACGAACTTGCGCTCGGCGGCACGGCGGTCGGCACCGGCCTGAACGCGCATCCGCAATTCGGCCAGCGCGTCGCCACGGAACTCGCGCGCCTGACCGGACTGCCGTTCGTAACGGCGCGCAACAAGTTCGAGGCCCTGGCCGCGCATGACGCGCTGGTGCACGCGCACGGCGCGCTCAAGACCGTCGCCGCTACGCTGACCAAGATCGCCAACGATATCCGCTGGCTCGCCTCGGGGCCGCGCTGCGGCATCGGCGAGATTGCAATCCCGGAGAACGAGCCGGGCAGTTCGATCATGCCGGGCAAGGTCAATCCGACCCAGGCGGAAGCGCTCACCATGCTTTGCGCCCAGGTCATGGGCAACGATGTCGCGATCAATATCGGCGGCGCTTCGGGCAACTTCGAGCTGAACGTGTATAAGCCGCTGATCATTTCCAATTTCCTGCAAAGCGCGCGCTTGCTGGCCGACGGGGCGACCAGTTTCGATACCCATTGCGCGGCCGGCATCGAGCCCAGGCGCGAGCGCATTGCGGCGCTGCTCGCGAACTCGCTGATGCTGGTGACTGCGCTCAATCCGCATATCGGCTATGACAAGGCGGCGCAAATCGCAAAACGGGCCCACCAGCGCGGGGAGACGCTGCGCGCGGCAGCGCTGGCGTCGGGTTATGTCACGGCGGAGCAATTCGATGCATGGGTGCGGCCGGAGGCGATGACCGGGGTAAAATAGGGGGTCAACTTGGTACAAGGCAAAAACCATGATCCATACCCCTGCCGGCAGCAAGCCGGAACCCGGACCGGAATACCTCCAGAGCACGCGCTTTCTCGATGCCGACAGCGACGCCGTACGCCGCTTCGCCGAGCAGGCGGCGGGCGCCGCAACGAACGACATCGAGCGCGCGGTGAAGTTGTTTTACGCGGTGCGTGACGGCGTGCGCTACGACCCGTTTTCGATGCGCCTCGATCCCGCCATCTACGTCGCCAGCCATGTGCTCGCGGCGAAGTCGGCGTTTTGCATCCCAAAAGCGATTTTGTTCGCCGCCGCCGCGCGCGCGCTGGGCGTGCCTTGCGCTATCGGTCTGTCGGACGTGGTTAACCACCTGACCACGGAAAAGCTCAAGGCGCTCATGGGCGGAACGACCTATTTCATGCACCACGGCTATGCGGTGCTGTATCTGGAGGGGAAGTGGGTGAAAGCGGCGCCCGCGTTCAACATCGAATTGTGCGAGCGCTTCGGCGTGCTGCCGACCGAGTTCGACGGCCGCTCGGATGCGATCTTCCAGCCCTACGACGCTAAGCAGCGCCGCCACATGGAATACGTCAAGGACCACGGTTGCTGGTCGGATTTTCCCTACGACAGGGTGGAGGCGGACTTCCGCGCTTTCTACCCCTTGGATGCCTTTGCCGAAACCACTCCGGGCGAGAAATTCGAAGACGGCGTTCGCGTAATCTAATCGTTGTTCGTGGTTCGTGGTTCGTTGCTCGTTGCTCGTTGTCAATTGGTGAACCACGAACCACGAATCACGAACCACGAGCAACGAACCTAATCCTCTTCGCGCGCCGCCTTGAATTGCGACATCAGCTGCTGCTGCAGCTGTGCCGGCACTTGAGCGTAGTGGCTGAACTCGACCGAGTAGGAGCCTTGGCCGCCGGTGATCGAACGCAGGCGGTTCTGGAAGTCGGTCAACTCCGCCAGCGGCACCTGACCCGTGGTGCTGATGCCGCCGCCCGAGCGCGGCTGCGTGCCGGTAATCTGGCCGCGCTTGGATGCAATTTCGGCGGTCATGTCACCGACATAGGATTCCGGCGCGTCGATGTCGATGTCGACGATAGGCTCGAGCATGATCGGCGCCGCCTTGGAGAACGCGTCGATCACCGCTTTGCGGCCTGCGGAAACGAAGGCGATTTCCTTGGAGTCGACCGCATGGCTCTTGCCGTCGTACACGATCACGCGCAGATCTTCCACGGGGTAGCCCGCGATCACGCCGGTGTCCAGGGCCATGCGCACGCCTTTTTCCACCGCCGGGATGAAAACGGTCGGGATCACCCCGCCTTTTACCTGGTCGACGAATTCGTAGCCCGCGCCGCGCGGCAGCGGCTCGATCCTTAGAAACACCTCGCCGAACTGGCCGGCGCCGCCGGTCTGCTTCTTGTGGCGGCAGTGGCCCTCGGCCTTGCGGCTGATGGTCTCGCGATACGGAATGCGCGGAGGCCGGGTATCCAGTTCGAGCTTGTATTGCTGCGTCAGCTTTTCCAGCTTGGTGCGCAGGTGCAGGTCGCCGAGCGCGCGGATCACCGTCTCGTTGGTGGCGGGATGGCGCTCCATGCGAAAGCACGGGTCCTCCAGTTCCAGCTTGTGCAGGACTTCGAACAGGCGCTGCTCGTCGCCTTTCTTTTTCGTCTCCACCGCGAGGCCGTGCATGGGAACGGGAAACTCCAGCGGGCGCAGATGAATGTGGTCTTCGTCGTGGGAATCGTGCAGCACCGCGTCGAATTCGATTTCATCCACTTTCGACACGGCGCCGATGTCGCCCGGAACCAGCGCGTCGGTCTCGACGTAATCCTTGCCCTGCAGCAGGTACAGGTGCGCCACCCGGAACGGCCGGCTGCTGTTGCCGATGAAGAGCTGGCCGTCGCGCTTCACCGTGCCCTGATGCACGCGGAATACGCCGAGCTTGCCAACGTATGGATCCATGATGACCTTGAACACATGCGCGAGCACGTGCTTGGCCGGATCGGGCTCGGCGTGAAATTCGACCGCGTCCGCGCCTTCGCCTTTGAGAAACGGCGGCGCGTTGCCCTCGGTCGGATTGGGCGCGAGCGTGACTAGTATGTCGAGCAGCTCGCCGATACCGGCGCCGTTCTTGGCCGAGACGAAGCATACCGGGATCAGGTGCCCTTCGCGCAACGCCGTCTCGAACGGCGCATGCAGCTGCTCGGGATTGATCTCGCCCTGCTCCAGGTACAGGGCCATCAGCGCCTCGTCGACCTCGACCACCTGGTCGACCAGCGCCGCGTGCGCCTCCTTGACCGAAGAAAAGTCGGACTCGCCGTCCGGGTTGAAAAAGCAGTCGACGATGTCCTTCCCGCCGTGCGCCGGCAGATTGATCGGCAGGCATTCCTTGCCGAAGCTCTCCTGAAGATCGGCGAGCAGCGCGGGGAGGTCGACGTTTTCCGCGTCGATCTTGTTGATCACGATCATGCGGCACAGCTTGCGCGCCTGCGCCCACTTCATCATGCGGCGCGTGGAAAGCTCGATCCCGGTCTGCGCATTGACCACCACCAGCGCGGTCTCCACCGCGGCGAGCGCGCCTATGGCCTGGCCGGAAAAATCCGGGTAACCGGGCGTATCGATCAGATGGATGTGGGTATCGCGCCAGGCGAAATTCAGCAGGGCGGCCTTGAGCGAGTGGCCGTGGGTCTTTTCCAGCGGATCGTAGTCGCAGACGGTGTTGCCGCGCTCGACGCTGCCAGGCGCCTTGATCACGCCGGCACGCACGAGCAGCGCTTCCGCCAGGGTGGTCTTACCGGTTGCGCCGTGGCCCACTAGTGCGACGGTACGGATGGCTTCGGTAGTGTAGTTCGGCATGACTCTCCTCTTTGCCGGCGGCGACGATAGCCGCGCGATCGCCCTTTTTGAGGTTCAATTCTAGCATCGCCGGCAGGTGCCGGGGTCGGGCGCAGCGCGCTGCTTCCCCGCTATTCGGGATCGTCGAGTGCCTGGCCGAGGTGAGCGATGTCGCCCCAGCTTCGCAACTGCCAGGCGCCGCGCCGGCGGAGGAAGCGGTTGACGCCGGTGTTGTGCAGGGCAAAGTCACGCGGCGCGTCCAGCGCCATTCCGCTCGCGTGGCGATAGAGCATGGCGAGCACGCCGCCGTGCGTGACCGCGGCGAACGTTAGTCCGGCATGGCGCTCGGCCAGCGCGGCGAAGCAGGCGACGCTGCGCTCGAACAACTGGCGCACGCTTTCCCCATCGGGGATGACGTAATCGGGATCATGGCTCCTGAAACGGGCGTATTCCTCGGGGTAGCGCGCCTGCACTTCGTCCGGCGTAAGTCCCTGGAAAATTCCCATGCGCCGTTCGCGCAGGCGCGGTTCGACCACGATCTCGTGTCCCGTGCGCATGGCGATCGCGCTTGCCGTCTGCAGCGCGCGGCCGAGATCGCTCGACAGCAGCAGGTCGAAGCGCTCGGCGGCCAGACGCTCGCCCAGCGCTGCCGCCTGCGCCAGGCCTTCCTGGTTGAGCGCGCTGTTCAGATGCCCTTGAAAGCGGCCCTGCCTGTTCCATTCGGTCTCGCCGTGGCGGATGGCGATCAAATGCGTGTCTGCCGGGGACTGCATGCGCGTCAGCGCCTCCCGGTGCCGAGAGCGATCACCGCCCCGACCACGATCAGCGCGCCCACGATCTGTCGCGGCGCGACGCTCTGGCCGAGGATGGGCCAGGCAAGAAACAGCACTGCGATCGGCTCGAAATTGAGGGCCGCCGAGTTGTTCATGACGTCCAGGCGCGGCAGCAGCACGAACATGGTCGTGAACGCGGTGCCGTAAAACAGCATGAGCAAGCCGAGACCGAGCCAGCCGCCCGGATTCGACGGCAGTGCGAGATCGCCGGCAAGCGTGCCGGCTGCAAGCATCAGCAGCGCCACCGTGCTCATGGTCAGCAGCGTGCGCAGCCTGCCATCCACGTCATGCAGCCAGCGCGCAGTGAGGTGCAGCGCGGCGGAGAAGCTCACCGCCGCCCCCAGGGCAAAGCCGACGCCGACACCGATCGCGTCCCAACGGGCGGCGATGCCGCCGCTCACCCCGGACACATCGAGAGCCAGGGCCAGTCCGAACAGCGCCACCGGCATCGCGATCAGCGCGCGCCGTGCCGGTCGCTCGCTGCCGGTGGCCCAGGAAA
>Ga0307377_10002288_pt1 | contig 22794 bp, 19 predicted proteins | sample TR3MG_FD_202535 | JGI IMG/M metagenome (GOLD analysis project Ga0307377, IMG submission 202535) | Soil microbial communities from Risofladan, Vaasa, Finland - TR-3 | ecosystem: Environmental > Terrestrial > Soil > Coastal area > Acid sulfate soil | place: Finland: Risofladan, Vaasa | collected...
CGGAGTCAGCGGGCAGGTTCGTGGTGTTACTGATGGCGTGGCAGATCCAATTCTGCGCCGCGCCCTGCATCTTCACCTTCTGAACCCAGTCCACATCATTGGAAGTGCCGCCGAAATAGGGACTCTCCCCGAGATCCCCGTCGGTTTTCCCGTTGATCTTCTGCCACTGGGAAAATCCGTGATGCCGAACGGTGAACTCGGTCCACTTATCGCCCATTTCATCGACGAAATCGACCTTGGCACCTTCGTCATTTGGGTTGATTTTCTTGCGACGCGTATACAGCACTGTGTAGGCCGGTTCGATCCCACTGGTTGTTTGCGTCAAAATCGACACCGAACCGCAAGGAGCCGTGGTCGTATTGGCGATGTTCCGACGCCCGTGGGCTTCGTAAGCCGCACGCATCTCATCACCCCCAGCTTGGAGGATGCGCTCGATGAAAGGATGGTCCTCTTCCTTGCGGAAGTTATAGACCGGAAAACAACCACGCTCATGCGCCATTTGAATGGAAGAACGGTAACTCCCAACCGCGAGGGCCTTGTAAAGCTGTTCGACGAACTCGATGCTGTCGTCGGAACCGTAGACGAGATTCATCATCGCCACGGTGTCTCCCACAGCCGTCACACCAAGACCGGTACGACGTCCGGTGACCGCAGCCTTGCGAATCTTGCCCCACAGATTGAGCTCAGCAGCCTTGATGGCGTCGCTCTCAGGATCTCCCTTGATCTTGGTGATGATCTTGTCGATCTGCTCGATCTCAAGATCGATCATATCGTCCATCATCCGTTGGGCCTTCATGACAACGTCGTTGTACTTGGACCACTCGAAATCAGCATTCGGGGTGAACGGGTCAGTGACGAAGCTTGCCAGGTTCACGACCATCAGGCGGCATGAATCGTTCGGCGAAAGGATAATCTCGCCACACGGATTCGTGGAAACGGACCCGAACCCCTCTTCCTCGTAGATGTCGGAAGGCGTGTACTTTTTTGCGTTTCCCCAGAACAGAAGGCCGGGCTCGGCACAGGCGTGGGCGGATTCGATGATCTCGTCCCAGAGCTTCCGAGCGTCCACGTACTCCTCCAGGAGGTGTGGGACGTTGGGGTCCACGGGAAAGCGAAGCTGGAATGTCGAACCGCTCTCGACGGCCTCCATGAACTCGTCCGAAAGACGCAGAGAGATATTGGCTCCGGTGACGCGCTGGAGGTTCTCTCGCTTGATCTTCACAAAATCGCGAACCTGCGGGTGATGGACATCGAGGGTGAGCATGAGAGCTCCACGACGACCGCCCTGCGCAACCTCGCGACATGAATTCGAAAAGCGATCCATGAAGATCTCGATCCCATCCGTGGTCTGTGCGGCGTTGGCCGTCAACATCCCTTTGGGGCGGATCGTGGAAAGGTCAAAACCAACGCCGCCACGACGCTTCATGATCTGGACTTGCTCTTGGTCCGTCATGAGGATGCCGCCGTAGCTGTCAGCCGGGCTCTCGATCACGAAACAATTCGAGAAACTCTGAATCTTGAAATCGTTGCCGATCCCAGACATCGGCGATCCCTGTGGCACGATGTACTTGAAACGATCAAGCAATCCGAAAATCTCTTCTTCGGACATCGGGTTGGGATACTTCGCTTCGATCCTCCCGAACTCCCGAGCCATGCGCCTGTGCATGTCCGCAGGGGTCTTCTCGCAGAACTGCCCGGACGCGTCTTGGAGCGCGTACTTGGTAGCCCAAGTGTTCGCCGCAAGCACATCGCCATCGAAATACTTGCGAGAAGCCTCGAGAACCTCCTCGATGGAGTACGTTTTACGTTTCACGGTAACCCTTTTTCCCTCATCCACCGTGATGGCGGAGAGCTTCGAGGGATCTTTCGTGACAGAAGTTTCCTGAGAGGTCTGGAGCATCCTGATGGTCTCGACCGTTCGGCAGTTAGAGGTTCACTTGTTGTACGCGTTAACTCGCGGGTCATCGTCGACATGCGCGCGCAATATAGAAATCAATATAGGCGGCCTACCGACGACGCGGAGACCGCGTCGACCCTACCCACTTGCGTCTCCTTGCAAAGAGCGAAAAAGAGCGCACTCGAACTGAACCCAAGGATGGATATGACCACTCCTTACAGCGCGTTCAACCCGGGCAACCGACTTGATAAGGGAGGTTAACCTCCCCTGGCCCCAACGTCTTGCGACCGGAAGCAGGGTTTTTCGGACTACAAACTCATGTACTCCGGCTCTTGCCGAGATCTCGCCGAGACTGTACCCCTCATCGTTAAGGGCCGCGATGTGCAACCAGTTACCGAGTGATTTTCCCAACCATGCACAGGCGAGCAGGGTCGCTCCGCTAAGATTTCCGGCGTGGGTTCTCCGCATGTTGGAAAGAGCTCGACTGACAGCAACAAGATCCCGCTTCTCCATCGCCTCAACTACAGGTTTCGGGCCGAGTTCGGCGAAAGACGCGATGGTGCTTTTAACGTGATTCGTCGTGACATCCGTTTCACCGCGCGCTTGAAGCAGCATCGCGAGTTTCTGGATCTCGAAGGAAAGGACACCCAGGTCCATTCCGGCGTTCTGCACGACAGCCATCGCCAGAGGCTGTCCGAGGTTCAACTTGTACTTGCGGGCCTCCTTCACGCAAAACAGTGAAGCATGCTCAGCTTCGTCCCAGGGCTTGGGTTTCTCGAACTTGGCGATGAACTGCTCCGGAAGGGCTTTCGCGACTTTGGCGATGTTGGTCTTCGGTTTGATCGGGCCTACGTGATGAAGCACGAAAATCGTCGAAGTGTCCTCAGATTCGTGATGATTGATGACGAGTTCGGCGTCGATCTTCTCGGGGTTGTCGATCACGACCAGGACCTCTTCCTGGAAAAAGATCCCCGTGCTCGACACGATTCGTGAAAGCTCCTCGCGGTCAGTCCCTTGGACGTATTCAATGGTGCGTCCCATCACCTCGGCGACACGCACGGCTTCCTTGAGCTCCCGGCGTCGCAGGAAATCGTGAGATCCAGACAGGATCACAACGGGAGGGGGTGTGCGCCACTGACTCACGGGATTCTCCTACAGGAAAGCAGACAGGGCTTCCGTGGGGGTCGGGTTTTTGAAACGTAAAATCGAACGAACGCGTTCCCACAAACTCTTCGTACTGTCGTCGATCCCCCGGTCAGCCAACACCTGCGCGGTGGCCTCCAGAACTTGACGGGCATCCTTCTCCCTGAGCACTTCGACGAGGCCCGGAATGTCCCGGATCAGGGAACACTCCACGGCGGAGCGAGCCGCCTCGAGTGCCTCTTCGTTCCTCATCATGAGGCCAGGACACCACTGCCGAAGGCACCGAGAGCGGATGGTGGGAATCACTTCCGTTTCGTCGAAAGCCCACAGGATCGGTCGAATGATGCGGTCGTTGAACTCCTCGATGTTCTTGAGCAGCACGTCCTGGGACGCACGATTGGCTCGGTCCATCGGCCCCATCACGATCACGCCAGGCTTGTCGCCCACGGAAGCGCTGTTCATGAGCTCAACGATCTCGCGGCTCTCGGCGATCTTGAGGCCCTCCTCGCCGAAAGGTTCGTGAATGAGCCTTCCGATGACGGAGACTTTCGCCATCGCCGCTCTACGGGCGTTCGGCCCGTGGAACAGGATTGGAGACGTGTACGAGTCCACGCTCCTTATACTCCTACAGGCGAATCGAGAATGGCGTCTTGCACGTTTGGCAAATGTACTGAATCCACGTGCCGCCCATTCCTTCGTTCTTCTTCAAAAGCACCTTCGCCTGATTTCCTTCGCAGCTCTTCCGGCCCCGACATTTCACCCAAACGATCTCGTCTTCGGGGCGCTCAATTCCAGAAGGTTTCGCGACAGGTGGTTTCACGTTCGACGGCATACAGACACCCTACGCTCGTCAGCAGTCGACGGGCCCATAACCTGCATCCGAAAAACTCTGGGCGATGGCGTTTCCGAGAGCTTCGAGCAGGTACGTCCAGTTGTAAGTCGAGACCGCCGAGAGAATCGGATTAGCCGAGTTCCACAGCGGGTCTTGCAGGATTGGTCGAACAGCCGTGTTCCACTGTTTCCCGTTCACCGTACAGGGAAGTCCAACCCCCTTCCCGAGAGGGCTCTTCGCACAGCCCCCCGAGTTCGCTCGGATGACGACAAGCTTGGAAGGACTTGCCAGATTGCTACCGGTGAACTCCGCGTGAGCCTGTCCTGTCAGGATGGCGTAGACCGGCAGCGTCAACGCCATCTTGGCTTGCTTCGGGGTCATGTTGGCACCTGTTTGTCCAACAGGTCCGCGAATTCGACGCTTGTCAGGCATACTTCACACAGGGTTCACCATAGGACCACCACCGGCAACCAGGTACTACTTTCCCATTTTCCTCAAGATCCTTTCTCGTCAGGTTCTTGCGAAATTGGCTTCCCAGGGGGTCTTCCAGGGGGTTTGAGTAGTCCCCTTCCTCTGGTTCAGGTCTTCAGTTGATTTCGGTCAGTCGATGTCGAGCTGGTGTTTGTACAGGGAGAACTACTTGGATGAGTAACAGAACTTGGATTTGAAGAAGAATTCTCGATGGTGTTCTTGCTTGTGATTCAAACAACCAAATTCACTCTCTTAACTCTTAATTGGTTCCCAAGGAGGAACCACAAGAAAACCCCGACACACCCTCGTCCAGAAGGGTGAGGTCGGGGTTGGCTTTCTTGTTCGAGCGAGTGAACGAGGAGGACTGTCCACCAACGTACAACACCAGATCGCTCGAGCTGGTCGAGCTGATCGCAAAAGAGGTGTGTATGAGGGTGGTCATCCCGAAGACCCTGATTGCCGAGGGTCGGCTTGTTTGCCGTGCAACCTTTTTCCGCAGCCCTTTCCCGGATGACCTCTTACGTAGGCGGCTTTGCGGAGCTGTCTCGGAGGCTTCGTTGTCCCTCCAGGGTTTCCCCTGCTTCCCCACCGGATCGCGTCGATACTGAGAGTCCCCGTTGAAGGCTTTTCCTCGGGGGACCTGGATGCCCAGCGTTAGAGCGCGCCCAAGCGTTCCGCTCGACTCCCCTGGTCAGCAAGCTGGCCAGCCTGTGGGAGTTCTCCCCCGCGACAAGCGCGGAGAGGAGACAGCCGAGCGAGGCTAGAGATCGAGACCGGCGCTGTCAAGCACAGCGTCCAGACCGCTGCTCAGGACGCCCCTGTCGGCTCCGAGAGCGGCGACACCCGAAGGACCTGCCGCCACCCCTCATCGAGCGCAGGTGGGCACTCGGTCAACCTGACGTGCGCCCGCTCGATGTAGTAGGGCGGCACCACCCTGTCGGGAGATCTCTTCGCGTTGCGCAACAAGCACAGCTCGAGATCGGTGTCGAGGAACACGCAGTCGATCGGCCGACCGGCCGCTGCGGCCATCTCGCACACGTCGCGACGGGTCTTGCGCTTGGAAAGCATCGAGTCGAGGTAGAGAACCCCTGGCTGACGGTTCAGATCGATCCAAGTCGTCTTGCCCGCACCCGGGACCCCGGCTAACGCGACAACGAGCTCGACCCCCGGCAAGAGCTCCTGGAAAGACCGCTCAGCCATCCTCCACGCGATGAGCCCCATGTCCCCTTCATGGCTGTAAACCCCATAGTTGTCGGCCCTGAAATCGTCCGCACGGACGACCAAGGTACTTTTTTGCTCCCTAGAAACACGTTTGAACCGGTCTTCCAGGGTTTCAGGTCGAAAAGGCATCCCTACTCAGGAGTTCTACGCCACCTGGAGATCGCGAATGACGCGATACACGTCCCGCCACTGGCTAGCTTCCCTGTGAGAGGAGTATCCGGCCGGGCGTCCGATGATCCTCTCATCTTCGGGCCATACCAGACCGCGCTCGACCACGAACCATCGTCCGCGAACACTGCGATGCAATCCGATCTCACCACGAAGTCGCATTTTCACGAAAGTGGGTTCATCGAAGAAAAAACGCCCCGCTCGAAATCGAGCGAGGCGTTAGGCAGGCGAGCAGACGATCCTTGGATCAGGAAGAAACCGACTGACGTTGTTGCGCTACGAGCTTGGTGATCTTTTCACGAACCGCCGGGTCTTTCGACTCGTAGGCGATCCGGACGATCTTGCGACCGACCTCGGACAGACGGGCTCCTTTTCCCATTCCGGGAGGGAGCTCGAACATGTTGAAGTCCTCATCACCGATCACGCTAGCGACTTTCGCGGATGCACCCATCTCTTCTTCCTCTTCTTCGTCGAAAATCGCGTTGCGCATGGCCATGAACTCGTCAGCGGTCATATCCCGAACGCGCTCCTTGGTTTCCGCGTCGGCCCACGGCCCCTGAAGGAACTTCTGTTTGAGCTGTTCCGGGGTAAGCTGACGGCCCCATTTGGGCTTGTCCAAACGGAACTGGTGCACGGCGTCGGCGTCGAGACCTTCGAGGTCGTTGTTGTTGGCGATCTCGAGGACCCTTTCCCCGTACAGACGGCCACGAGCGTCGGCAAGCTTCTTCCGGACACCCTTGTGGAACGTCTTGATCTCGGCCGGAGTAAGACCAAGAGACTCCGTCATCCAGTGCTTCTTGGAATACTCGTCATCCGGGTTTTCCACGATGAACTGGGTGATCTTCTCCAGCGCCTCCAGCTCATTGAAAGTTGCTTTCTTGAGCCCTTCCCTGAGACGCCGTCCCCGCTCGGCAGGGAGCCGAGTGAGCTTCGTGACAGGCAGGAAATCCCCGAGATCCTTGTCACCAAGCTCGGCAGGGTCCTCCATCTGCTTCTTGGCGACGCCACGAAGTTGGGTACGACCTTTGTGCTTCTGACCGCGCGGACCTCCTTCGTCACCCCCCTCATCAGCAGGTGCGGCCTTTTCCTTGCCGGCGCCTCCTCCTTCGCCACCCGCGCCAGGAGCGGGGCCGCCTTGCTCGTGGTAGTCGCCAGCTTTCCAGCGCCGATAGACTTCACGCTGAGCCTCAGAAGGGATCGAATTGAAACGGTTCTTGTTCTGGGTTTTCGGATTGGTGAATACGTCACCCTGCGCATCCGCCCACGCCTTGAACTCAGGAGTGTATCGAGCTTCCACGATATGCTGAGCTTTGAGGACGTTCTCCACGGCCTTGCGGCGCAGTTCGGGGTCCTTCGTGGTGTACGCCAGACGAACGATCTGGCGCTGTTTGTCGTTGAGTTGATCCATTGTTCTGCTCCCGTACTAGGCGGCCTGCGACGCCAGTTCCTCTTCTTCGAGGACTTCTTTGAGAATAGCTTTGTACATGACCATGAAGTCCGCGAGCCCCATGCCCTTCATTCGCTCGCGGGTCTCCGGCTTGGCCTTTGCCAGAAAACGACTCATCTTTTCCTGATCGCTGATGCGAGCCCCACGACCGGGCTTGTCAGCCCTCCAGTCGTAAAGCGCATCTGCATCTTCGGGTTCGAGACCATACTTGTTCGCGACCTCCAACACTTCAGCGTGGTACTGACGCCCCCGCACGTCACCCATTTTGCGCTTGATCAGCTTCTTGAGCTTCTTGAGCCCTTCACGGTCGTAGCCGAGATGCTGCACGAGTGGATGCTTCTTGGCTCGATCATCATCCCAGTTGGAAAGGAGCCAGTCAGCCGCATCGACCATCTTGCCCAGGTTCGCGTAGGTAGCCTTCTTGAGCTGCTCCCGACCCTTGGCCCGAACAGTCTCAGAAACCCCCTTGGGAAGCACCTGACTGATGAACCAGGAGCTGAGCTGCGCCGGGTCTTCGTGCTTTTTCTGGCCCCCACCGCGGAGCTCCTTACGGTCCTTGTGCAAGGCACGTTCCACGTTCTTTTGCTGGTGTTCACGGCTCATCCGAGCAGCTTCACGCGCCGCATTTCGAACCCCTTCTTCCAGTTTTTCGCGCTTCTTGGGGTCCGAAGCATTCTCGGCCGCATTGTTCATGAACCGAATGAGAACTCCCACCGCGACAGGACGTCCCATACCCGCTGCCGCCGCACCAGCACGGTTGAGTTTCTCGATGAGTTTCTCCACGTAGGGGGCATCCACGAACCTGCCTTCAGCGATCTCCTTCATCGCCTCGGCATAGACGGGTTTCATCTTGTCCTGCTGTTCGTCATCCCACCGTTCGCGCATCTTCTCCGGGAGGATCCCCCAATCAGGTTTCATGGAAGTGCGCTCACGTCGTTGTACGCCTTCATCATCACGTTGCTCACCATCGAGCGCCGCGATGCCGCTATCGACCTTCATCTTGATCGCGCGGTACATCTGCTGCTGCGGAGCGAACTCCTCCCCACCCTCTTTGGCGGCTTGTCCGAGTTCCGCGGCCCAAGCACCGAGCTGGTGCATGAATTCGCGAAGCACTTTTCGATCAGGCTCGGCGTCCATGCGGTCCTTGAGCCGTTTTTTGATCTTGCTGAGTGACATCTCCCCGGGGTCCCGGGCATCGACCATGCCTTTGAACGCTTGCTGAACACTGCGCTGCGCAGGAGCACCGAGGCCCAAATGGTCGAAATCAGGCCAGCCGCCCTTGGGCTCCCGAGGGAGCTTGGCGCGGACCCTTTCTTTCTTCTTCCGGCTCTGCTCGTCTTTTTCCTTCTGACGACGTTCTTCCCCGGCAGGCCCCTGATCGGGGAGCCGGTGAAGTTCAAGGTTCTCGTTGCCGAGGGTGCTCTTGGTGAAGCTCCGCTCTTGACCCTGGAAGCCCGGGTCCGACAGATCGACCTGGATAAGCTCGAGAGTCGGGTTGTTGGCGCGCCAACCTTCGCGGTTGATACCAGTCACCTTGAGGGGTTTGCCCGGCGACGCGTTGTACCAAAGGACATCGCCGATCTTGATGTCGTCGAAGTTTTCGTTGGTGACGCGGGTGCCGCTCCCGAGACCAGCGGGCATGTGCTGTCGAGCCCAGTCCCGATAGTTGGCCTGCCACTCCTGGTAGATCTTCGACTGCTCCTGGCTCGACAACGAGTAAAACGAGATCTGGGACTCGCGTCCTTCCGGATTCGGGTTCGGGAATTTGCGATTGGCGATCCACTTCAGGAACGGCTGACGATACTTGGGCTTCCGCGTCTTTGCGGTTTTGGCGAAGCTCCTGCCATCCGCCGCAACGACGGCCTCGAGAAGAGCGCTCCGGAGAGCATGGTTCCGAGAGTTGTAGGCAGCCCGGATCGCAATTCCACGAAGGTCCACGGAGTGCGAAGCGATCCTGGCTTCATGCCCCAATTTCACGAAAGGCATCAGGTCGGCCCGAAGCTCCGGATAGACGAAGGCCATTTTGGTCAGTTCGTACAGCATGCGCCGGCCTGATCCCTTCTTCTGGCTGTCGGCCTTCCAGCGACCTCCGAGCTCCTTGGCTGCGCCCATGACCTTCTCGAAGCCTTCGTCATCGAAATCGTCGATAAAGGACACACCACGGCCCAGCCACGGGGTTTTGCGGTCGTGTTGGTCGTAGACATGGTCTTGGATGTGCTGGGTGAGTTTCTTGCGGTCAAGCTTGCCGCCAACTCCGAACCATCCTTTAGTGCGACCGCCATCGGCAAAGTACCGCGCCATCGCCCGGAGGGGTCCGTCACCGGGCCCTGGCTCCGTAGTAGCAACCCCCAAAAGGAGATCCAGGATCTCTTGCGGGTACGCATCATGAAAAGTCCCACCCCGGCCGTCAGGGATTTTTTGGCCGTCCCATGAGCCACCTTTGATTTTGGCGTTGGTGATCTCGGTAGTTCCACGAAGCCTCGCATAGTCGGAAATCTCCGACCGGGACACTTTCGCTTGATCCTCGACGACCGCTCCACCCGAGATGGTTGAGTTCTTAACTTGGGCACGCCCGTTGACCTGCGCCTTGTCCTTGATTTTCGATCCTCGAATGATGGGATTGCCATTCACTTTCACGCTGCCGGAGAAAGTGTTGCCGTGGTCATCCTCGACTTCGTCTTCGAGCCGTTGGTCGGGGTCGACGGACAGGAATTCTTCGACCGTTTGAGTGCCTTCAGGTTTCTTGCCTTCAGGTTTCTTGCCTTCAGGTTTCTTGCCTTCAGGTTCCTTGCCTTCAGGTTCCTTGCCTTCAGGTTTCTTGCCTTCAGGTTCCTTGCCTTCAGGTTCCTTGTCTCGTTCCCATTTCTTGTAGACGCGCAATCGTTCCTCTTGCGGTAAAGCCAGGTACGCAACCTCTTTTTTACTCTTCGGATCACGCCATTTCTTTTTGCCTGCCCATTGAAGGAAATGGGGATCCGTCAGGTTTTCGTCGGAAGTCCGTAGAACAGTTGCTCTCTTGTTTCGTTTTTCCTGTTCCTCCCGTTCTTTACGTGCCCTTTCGATACGCTCACGGGTCAACTCGACCTCCAGTTTCTCCTTCTTCCTTTTTTCCTGCTCTTCCTTGCGGCGTAACAGAGCATCTTGCTTTGCCCCGGGACCCCAGTTTTTGATTTTGTCCCTGTAGTCAGCATCCGACATGGCGAGGTCATCTTCCTTCACCTGCCTCATGAGCGCGTCGGCACGACCTGCGCCCTCACTTCGCTCACGTTCTTTTTTCTCGTCCTCTTGTTGTAGAAGTCGCTCCCTATCGGCCACCTGTTCAGGAGTGCCTCTCGCTTTGGCCGCCTTCTCAGCGGTTTCGAGCACATAATCCAAATTCCGCAGCATGAACAGTTGCCCCTGCACCGCATCGGAAGTTTTCTCATCGATCTTTTTGAGCAACCCCTTCCTCCCGATACCGAGCAATGCTTTAGCCTCCTCCTGGAGCGTCTCCAACATCTGACGTTTTTGTTGAAGACCCTTTGCCGAGGTCTGGCGCGAAGGGGTCACCCTCTTCATTTGTTTACGGATCTCCACGTCATCCGTGTCATTGTCCGGCCGACCATCCTCTTTAATTCCAGGAACTCTGGGGCGACCATCCACGCGAGGCAATTTAATCCCGAGCAGGCCCTCCAATTTTTCGGGATCGCTATATGCCCCCAAAGCCTCCTGAACCATCGGCCACCGCTCTTTGAAATCCTCCTTGGTGGGTTTCTTTCCTTCTGGGAGGGGCTCCCACGCCAGAGAAGACGCCCCACCCCCTTCCGACGACCCGGCACTGTATGACGTCATCTCGTCGATGAGACCGTGTGCTTTGTCGAGAGTGTCTTCAATCTTCTTCCGCTGCTTGCTGGGGAGTTTCCTGAACCCGGGATCTTCCTTGATCTTCTCCAGTTTAACCGCTTCGTCCACGAGCTTATTGAGAGGCTTCTGGAGACGTTCTGGCTTGCCCCCACTGCCACTGATGTGCCCCAGGGCCGTCTGGGCAGTTTCCATCTCGTAGCCCGTCTCCCTAATTGCGGAGTGTGAATCGCTCTCCAGTTTCTTAACTTTGGCTTTGTCGGGCCCCACCAGGCGACGTTTCATTTTCTCCAGCAGGCCGGGCTCTTTCTGCCGCGCCGGCACCTCCACGTCCTCTCCCTCCCGCTGACGGTATCGCATCAGAATGCGCTGTTGCTCCGGGGGCGGTAGGGACTGGAACAGGACGTTGTGCCCCGTGTCCGGGTTGCGAAACCTCTGCGTGCGGAGCTCCTGGGGAATGTCAGATCCGAGGAGGAAACGACGGGCGACACGAAGTTCCATGGGACCACGATTATAGACAGCATGGGGCCCCGTCGAGGCATCCCAGTCCATGTACTCGTCCTTCTCGAAGATATCGTGAAGATGGTCGTCGTGAGGGGTGTCGTCGTTGTCGTCGTCCTCCAACCACTCCAGCATCTTCTTGTGAGGCTGCTGGGGTGTCTGCTCGGGGGTGAGCTCGTACCGGCGTTCCTTGGCGACGCGATAGACACCGGGCTCGAGGACTTCGATCTCTTCACCGAGGTCTTCGATGATCTTCTTGATCCGGGAGTCCTTGCCGACCTTCTCGCTCATGAACCGGAGAACCTTGCTGGCCTTCCCTCCAAGCGCGTTGGTGAGCTGTTGGGCGCTCACACCCATTTCTTGCATGATCTCGTTGCGGATGACCCCGAGAGCCTGGCTGAACCACTTCTCGGGGGTGAACCTTTTCACGATCTGCCGCATCTGCTCAGCAGAGCGGTACTTGGGCTCCGAGATTTTCTGAAGGAAGAGCCGAACCATCCCGCGGTCACGCTTCGGGAAGGACTGGTCAATGAGGCGGTCGATGGTGCGACGGACTTCGTTGCCAGGACCGCCTGGACTTTGAAGGGCGAGCAGGATCAGTTTGTCCCGCATTTCATGGTCAAGCTGAGGGGTCCCTCGAGTCCGAGTCGGGTCCCATTTGTTTGGATCGCGACCCGTGCCCCCACTTTCCCCATCTTGACCCGGAGCGAACAGCGTGATGTTCCGAGACTTCCACGATTTGAGCTCGTCGAGCGCGGCCTTGCGAACCCACCGGTCGATGCTCCCCATGATCTTCGAATCCCGTGGGGTGATCGATCCGGCCCCGAGGTCGTTCTTGTGGGAAGCCAGCTTTTTGCCGACGGCGTAGAACAGCTTCGTCCGGTCGGGACCTGACGGCCGCGAGCTGTTGAGGGTCATGTCCTGGATCAGGTCCGCAGGATCGAGACCCGAAGCCGAAGACAGCATTCGGGTCGCCACCGCCAGAGCCTTGTCGTAGACTCCCTGGCTCTGCATCGTGGTCCACGAGGCCGCGAGATGGGGTCCAAAATGTTCGAGCGCAGCACCGAAGCCACGCTCCCCCGAGCGCAACCATTTGCCTGCCGGGACTCCAGCCGCACCCTCCAAGATCGAAAGCCGGGCGAACATGTCCATGTTGAAGGCCGCCACGTGATCGGCAACCATCGCGGCCAGGAACCGAGAGGCGACCGTGCCAACCAGCTCAGGGAGCCTTTTTTCGTGATCTGGCAAGGACATCCGGGACCGTCGCGAAACTCGAGCTTTCACTCTGGGGACCCGATAGAAGGAAAATGCAGGAGATCTCGCCCTGAGATCTCTCCTCGATTTTCCACAACCAGATTCTTGTGGGCCGGTACAGGTGCAATAGTTGAGCTATAGGGTCCTAAACGTCCGTTTTCCCTTCACAAACAGGAAATCGAGGCGCCATCGCAAAAAAGTTGACAGGAGAAGGCCGCAGTTTTACAACCGACTGGCTCCTGTCCTTCCCGATGGCCCGCCAGGACCATCCCGGACCCGAGCGAAACCGAGAACCCACTTAGCTGAGGCTCAACGAGCCCAAGCAAAGGACCGCAAAAATGAGTACCGCTGCTCCGGGCCAACGGCCCACGGAATCCCTGTTCTACGGACCCGTCTGCTACCTAATCGGCAAGTTGACGAACTTCAACCCATACGTTGGAGTCGACCACACGCTGATTCGTGACGACGCTATCCGCCTCGCCGGTCTTGATCTCATCAGAGATGAGGACGGCACTCCTACCCACGCCACCGATGGCACCAACACGTGGCCGCTCCACTCGACCTCTTCAAAGGTCCGCGACGGCTTGTATCGAACGGTGACGTTCGGTTGGTACCACCAAACGCGAAAATACCGGGAGGAGTGTGATGCCGTCTGCGCACGGCCGATCCAGGCGAAACGCGGAGAATGGGCTCTTACAGAGCTTGGAGCGAAACGAGCCAAAACTCTCCGCAAGATCTACGAGGGCAAGATCGTCCTCTCTGCGGGACCCAATGAGACGGCTCAGTTCCTTGGCGAGAATTTCGAGCGTCTCTATGGCCGCATGACGCTTCACCTTCGTCGTCGCATGCAACGGTCCGAGATGCTTGACAAGGTCGACGATCACGCGATGAGCTGGATCGAGACCGTCATCCAGCGCAACGGTCTTCGCAAGCGGATTCAGGAACAGAAGCCGATCCCGCCTTCCCAGGTCTGCGCGTGGGCTCGAAACCAGGCGTACACGGACATCAGGAACGAGGCCGACGAACCCGTCTGTAGAATTTTCCACGGTGCTCTCAAGAAGAAGGAAATCGCTGCCCGTGAGGAAGTGAACTGGACCGAAGAGGTCATTCCTCGGACCATCAACGAGTCTGATCTCCTCTGCCACAACCAGTACGCGGCCCACAGCGAGGACGACTACGTCAGCGACCCCATTGAGTCCCTGATGGACACACATGCCACCTCCATGGTGGAGGAAGCCATTCTGGGAGCTGATGCTGTCGGTCACGTCCTCCAGAACGTGTCCCAGATCCTGGCTGCCGAGATCTCGGACGAGTTCGATCCCGCTTTCCACCAACAGCTCGTGGAAGACCGGTTCGTAAAGGAGATGAGCATCCGTGAAATCGCCGAAGCGCACGGGCTCGACTTCGTCAAGAACGAGAGCAAGATCAAGATCGCGCTGACGCGCATTCGTGACGTGATGCTCGGCGCCCGCGACGAAGGACGTCTGGACGAGTTCTTGGCCGTTAGAGCTCGTTAGGGTCCCACGTGAGCCATTCCGCTACCGTCTTGGGCTCATCACCCGAGGCGCGGCGGAATTTGAACCCAGACTCTGGGTAGCACGACAGCAGTAGGCTGCTTGCATAGCAGTGCCCCGTCTTGCTGTGCTCACCGAAGAACCCGGTGATGCGCTCGTGGTACTCGGCCTTGCGTCGATGAAGCGACGCCGAAAAGGTCCCGGCAGCTTCACGGAGCGTCGTGCAAGCCGACAACCCCATCCTCGCCGTTTTGCGAGGGAAACCATACATGCCGTAAATCATCCCGGCCTCTTTGTCGGACGCCATCATCGAGAACTCGAAGTCCTCATCATCGAAATCCGTCTGAGGCATTGAATTCTTGTAGGCCGCCAGGAGAGTCCGAGCAGCCGAGCTCTGACCTCGGCGAGCATGGGTCTCGAGGAAGGACACGATGTCCTTGTCCTTCTTGATGGCTTTGTGCATCAAGCCAGCCGCTTTGCGATTGAGCTTTTTGACCAGACTTTCGCACGAAGAAACAATCGGTTTGGGGTACCCGTAGAGGCCGGTGCCACGACGAGCCTGCTTCTCGATGGTGGCCTGCTTCATGCGGTCATCGAGGGTGGTCCCCCACCGTTGGTCCAAACTGGCGTTCTTGCGTTGACGGGTCGAGGCGCTCTTCTCGGGCTTGGCTTTGGCCGGAGCCGAGTGCTCCACCTGGTCGAGAACCTTGTCCCGGAAATTCTTGGCCCCCACATCATCGAAACTCGCTTCGTAGAGCTGACCCTCGAAACGAGCCTCGTCGTCCAGAGGGTCGTGCGCGATGAAGAGGATCTCGTCTTTGCCAGTCCAACCCGTGTACGTGCTGTACCCGAGAGGGATCTTCTTGGTGGTCGCCGGATAGAGCTCCCGAACCTCGTTGACGAAGTCCTCGTTGACCCAATGGCGAGCGTCGAGATTGGCGTATTGTGCAGACATCACTTCTTCTCCAGGAAACGACGGGCGACTTGGTGGGCCACTCGTGCTTGATCTTCGCGGGCGTACTTCTGGTCGACCTCACCCCGCCAGCGATAGATATCGGAGGCAACAACCTCGATGTCCTCCACGAATGGGTAGTCTTCGTCCCGTGGCTCAAGACCAAGGGACCGCAATTTGTTAGTGGCATGTGCAACGAGGTCCGCACTGGCCTCGAGCTGCATCACGGCCTGAACGTAGTCCTTGAAAGCCCCTCCGGCTTGAGACGCAACGATCTGACGGCCGTCCGCGGTGATCTCCCGTTCGATGGCCATCGCCGGACGCCGGACCAAGTAGTCGGGCCATTTCTCGTACCACTTCTTGTAGAAGTCCCCTTTGGGTACGACCCGCACGGTCTCGTCGGGGTCGGGGATGTTCGGATCGGCGACGTAGACATTCATCTGGTCGTCCACGTCGAACACGACCGAGGCATGGGACCACTCACGTCCTTCAGGATTCCACGCGATCATCACGGGGACTCCCCGATCGGTCCAATCCTTGAGCTGCTGAACCGTGGCCGGGCTCGTCAACGTGCACCGCATCCCGTAGTGCTGTCCACAAGCCAGAGCGTGCTCCCAGGCAGCTCCTTTCATGGGACGCGCACCCATGACCTTGTTGACCTCGTCCTCCTGGCACGAGACTCCGTTGGCTCGGAGGCACATCATCATCGAGCACGACATGCAGGAGTACTGGCTCCGCTGTCGTACCGGTGTGACTTCGGCCTTGGCTTGGCGATGCACGGGTCTTTTAGAACTCCTCTTCCGCCCGATACCGGAGGGAGTCGTAAACGGCGTCGAGATACTCGGCCGCCATGTGGATTTTGAATTCTTGCCAATCCTCGAGCTCGTCGGCATCGGCACCGATCATGTCGAGAATCTCCGGACCGCGTTCACCGATCTTCATCAGCGACTGCAAGACCATGTAGTTCTCCTCAGCACCGCCGACTTTTCGCGAAACGCTGGCACGCTTGGGTCGACGCACGAGCTCCTTCGCCATCTTTTTACGAAGCTCGGGGTGCTTCTCACAGAGCCTGATCAGGGCCTTTCGGAATTCGGTATCGTGCATCTGAGGACCCGCGCGGTTCCTACCCTGGGGGCGCGATAGACGGACTACCGCCCGATAACGGCCCTATGGAGCATCTTTTATGAGTGCCATGCTGTACGCGAAACTGGTGGCGCGAATCGCCGAGATCACTGGCGTCCCAGAAAATGAGGTACGAGGGGTCTTGGCAGCCTTCCCTGACGTCATCATGGAGTGCGAGGAAGGCGAACAGGTCAAAACGTACCTTGGGGTCTTCCGCATCGTGCGGCGCCACCGCAAGCGCGTGAAAGACCCACAAGGGCGCTGGACGTACTCGAAGGAACGGCTTCACGCACGTATCCGGCCCGGCAAACGCCTCCAGAAAGACCTGGAGGCGGAGCCCGAGGGGCCTAATGTACTTTCTCTGTTTTCCGACGTTGACTCGGACGAAGATCCCCTGGATTGAGGGACGACACGTCCACAGCGCCGCTCCAGTAGCCGCGCTTGATCCCCGCCAGGTAAAAACCAAGCTCTTCCTCGGTCATACCCTCGGCCATCGCTTCTGCAACGAGATTAGCACGCGTACTCCGCCACTTGCGGAGAAGGACGGGACGCAGTTTTTCCTTGATGTATCCGAGCACGGACAAGGGTTCTTCCTCATCCTTTGTACCCGTCGGTTTAGCGTCGGAGTCCATCACGTACTTGCTGAATCGCTTCTCGCGCGATCCCGGGAGCCATTTCAACGAGACTCCGTGTAATCTGTTCTAGCGTATCTTCACTAAGTTGTTCGATCAATTCGTCCGGCGCGGGGTCCGCAGAGACCATTTTCTCCTGGAATTTCGGGTCATTAGAGAGTTTTACGAGCAGTTGGAGCATGGCCTCGATCCTCACGGTTTCCGTGAGAAGCGCCCATGCGCCCTCTTCCATCCCCTGAGATGGGCCCATGTTTTCGACCACTTCGAGGTCCTGCGCACCTTGTATGCGCTTGTAGCTACGGACCCCCCCGGAGTGATCCTTGCGGACCCCGACCTCAATGACGAAAGCGGAATAGTCGGAATGTTTCCCCTTCGGCCATTTGGGCTCCGTGGACATGACCCACTTTACCGCAGGTACTGTCGCAGCCACATCTCGGCCACGTGTTCGTGCGCGACCTTGCGGTCTTCTTCCATCGGTAAACTGTCAGAGCCCGGCAACTTCGAGTGCCTGGGTTCTTCATGTTCATCGTCTTCGTCGTTCCCCTCTTGTTCATCAAGAGCACGAACCACATCCAGGTCCGGGGGGGCGCTCCCGACCTTTTTCCGGTACAGCGGGTCCTTGGGGTCCAGAGCGAGCTGATCCTTTCCCGGAATCATGGAACGAGGACGCTCCTTGGAAGGGGCCTGGGGAACCTGGTTGTAGTCATATCGTGACTGCAACAACCCACGCCCATCGTCACCAGGTTCGTACCCGTACTCCTTCTCGAGGTCGGTGAGTACCTTCGCGACACGAGCCTTCTTTTTCTTGCGACGCTCTTTGGCCGCTTCTTCACGCCACCCAGGGATCGAACGGTCTGCGAGTGAGGCACAGAAAGCGCCGGGGTTACTCACCTTCCCCTCCATCCGCTTGATGCACTCAGTGACCTTGTGCTTCGGCGCCGCGCTCGTCAGCGTGTTCCAAAACTTCTTGCGAGAAGCATCGGTCCACCCTTTCGGGAGCGGTCCTTCCCACTTGTGACCGCCAGGGTCCTTCGGCGGGGACTTCTTGGCGGAATGTTCCACTCGAGAACCTACGCGGCGACTTGATCGGCGCCCTTGTGCATCTTTTTGAGACGCTTGGCGAGAAGCAACGCCGAAAGCAGGCTCTTGTTCCCGGAGCCTTTGACCTTCTCGATGGCGGCATCGAGCTTGCTCACCGGAATGTCCTCCCCGGCTGGGACATCGAGGTACTCACGAACGCGACCGGGATGCTTGATGGCATCCTGAATCCACTTTTTCGCGAGATGCTCGGAGCCCCAAATTTCGGTAGCAGCTTTCACGAAAGACGCTTCGTTGAGCCACCTGTCATCGGCTGAGAGTTTGACCGTAGCCTGAAGACGCTTTGCCACGAGACATGCCACCAGCAGCTTTCGGTCCCCTGAAGCAGTCACCTTGGCGATGAAGGCGTCGAGCTTGTTGGCGGGGACTGAGGCGTTGATTGCCTTCTGACGCTTGATGGCATCCTGAATCCAGTGAGTCGCCAATTTATCGGTCGCAGCCACACGGTCTGCCGTTGATCCAGACGCGGTCTTGGACTCGAGGTTGTTCTTCGAGAACGAGATCACATGCTGTCGCGCAAGAGCATACACCTCGGGGAACACAATGGCCGCGCTGGACTTTTTGCCCATATCGCCTTCGTACTTCTCCCACTTGGCGGCATCCTCCCCGTGGCCTTTGCTCTTGAGGTAGTCCCCGACATCGACCGATTTGCCCTCTTCGTGACGACTTTCCTTTTCGTCCTCATCCTTCTCGTCAGCCTTGGCTGCCTTGGGCTTGAGCTCAACCGATCCACGCAGGATTTCAAGAAGCGCCGTCTTGAGGGTCTTGTCTTCGGTGTTGTGGGCAACTCGGATCGCCGCCCGGTAGATGGAGTCCTGGGTCATGATCTGTGCCTCTTTTTGTGACGGAGCGGGAGTCGTTTTCTTCTGTTTCCGGAAACTCTCGGCGGCGTCTTCCGCCTGGTCTTTTTCACGCCGGGCCTCGGTCTTGGCCTTTTCAGCATCACGGATTTTCTTTATCGCCCGCTCAGCCGCGTCGTCGAAACGACGACCATATTCGGCGTCCCACCGGTGCCGGATCGCGGTCTGCTCCTTCTTCGGGAGAGACACGAACTGGACAAACTGTTGTGCCTTGCTGCCGGGCGCAAAATTGGGGTTGGGCCATTTTTGTCGCTGAACCGCCTGCAAGAACGCGCGGTCCTTGTCGGCCTTGTTCTTCTGAGTAAGCTCTTTGATCTCGGGAAGGTCACCGCCGTTGTCTTTCTTTTTGGCCAGGAGACGGCGATAGTCGCGACCATCCGGTGAAGTCATCTCGAAAATATCGGGTGCGACTTTCTTGGCGGCGGTGAGGACACTCTGCACGACGGCGTCGTATTGGCCTCGAGTGCGAACTTCCTTGGGGATGTTGGGCTCACCTTTTCGCCAGATTACCAGCGCAGAGACCCCTTCCTCTGGGGAGCTCACGACGATGCGACGAGCATCACCATCAAAATCCGCGGAGATTCCAGCGTCCTTGGCACGCCGGACAATCCCTTCGGCAAGTTCGGTTACAGCTCTCCACTGTTTGTGGTCGAAGCCTCGTCCCCGAACCGTGAAAAAATGCTGCTCTATTGCCGATTTGCGCATGAGGCGGTTCTCACGTAGGGGCGAGCGATAGGCTCAGTAACGGAACCCCACGAAAAACGACGGTAGCAAGGCTATAGGACGCTTTGGAGCCCGCTAGGCACCACAACTCCCAAGTGATATTTTCAAGTTCCAAAGGTTTGACGGTCGAACCCGAGGTCCCTTATTCTGACCGGCTGCCCTGAACCAGGAGCAGCGGAAGGAGGGTGCGCCGATGACATATTAACAATGTCACGCACCTACAACGTCAAAATCCAAAACGACTTCACCAACCACAAGGAGTACCCCTACTGGAAGTACCGCTGGTGGCTCAAGCACGGCTCGTCCGTGACACGTCGTGAGTACAACCGCCGAGACCGACGCCGCAACAAGCTCCGCGTCCGTGCCGGCAAAGACCCCATCCCGTTCCGTCGCTACCTGCCCTGGATCTGGTGGTAACCGATGAGAGCAAGGTTCAAAGAGATGACACCCGAGTGAGCTACAAAGGTGCTTTGGCGAAGAAAGGGATTTCGCCACCACGCACGAGCGCTTTCCCTTGTTCGTAGACGGTCCGGAGCTCGGGGTACTGGTCCCAACCCCCTCGTTGGGACATCGCGTCATAGAGCCGCCTGCCGCGCCTGAGCAGCACGTCACCATAGGCCACCATCAGATAGTTCGGGGTCGTGCGCGGTTTGATTTCATGTAAACGCGCGACGGCCTCGGCTTCGCGGTCGGGGCCGAGAGCCCAGGCCAGGTAGATCAGTGCGGCAGCGGGAGATCGCGACATCCCGGCGAAGCAGTGGAACAACACGGGCCCCTGGATTGACGGGAAGAACTCGAGGAGCGCCTCGATATCTGGGGGCATCGGAGGCTGGTAGCCCTTCGACCACTTCTCCCAACCCTCTTCGAGAAACCGGATATCGCCGATGTTCATCCGGTGTTTCGCCTGCTCCCCGTTCGCACCGAATTCTCGGTAGCCCAACGGAAACTCCTCACCTTGCCCCTCGACCTGATGACCAATCGAGACGACCGCCTGGAATTGGGTCTTACGGTCGGAAGTGAGCAAATCACGAGCTCCGTTGAGGCTCGTGATGGTGACCGGATGGGGACTCATCCCCCATTGTACGCTCACAAAGCGCTGAGAGCCGCCAGGAGGTCCCCGGCTTCCTGCTCCTGCTTCGGGGTAGGGGCCTTCTCGGTGGCCTTCTTGAGGGAGTCTCGGGGTTTCTCGCGTGCCACAGCCGGTTGATCCTTCGGAGCGCTCTTCTGCGCCTTAGCAAGCCGCCCCTGGAGTTTCTTGAGACGAGATTCGATGACCTTCATGTGTTTCACCAACGCCTTGTCCAAGTCTCCGCCATCCTCTTTCGCATCCATGGCGGCATGCTGCTGTGCTGAAAGTTTGAGAGCATTGATACGTCCACGGACGTTAGCCACGGTGTCGGGGGGCGGTTTTTTAGATGCGCTCATAATCACGAAGACCTTGAACCACCTACCAGGCGGCCCATGACACGAACAGGGTGGAGAATAGGACGTCGATTGCGGTGGCCCAGGTTGGAGACAACCCGAGGACAACCCTCAGCCGGTACAGGAGCACACCACCGGGTTGCCTTGGCACTCTTGAGTTCGCGGACCTTCTCGGCCAGCTCGACGTGGGGCTCGAGAATCAAGAGGCGCGCCCCGTGATCTTGCCATCGAGCTTGGCTCGTCGTCCGCGGTACCGACCCGAGAAGTCACAGAGCTCATTGAGTTTGCGCAGGAGCGGCTCGGGAAGCTTATCGACCGTGGGAGCCCACACGGAGTTGTGCTCTCCGAACAGACCGCGCACATAGATTGCATCGTCACCGATGCCGATACCGATGATATGGATCCCCGCTTCGTTTGCGAGTCGGATCTGGCGCTTGATCACCTGCGAGTGCGGGGTGTTCGGCTCACCGTCGGTGATGACTGCCAAAACTCTGTGTGCGGTCTTCCGCTCGTTGAGCGCCTGGATGCCATATTGAACCCCGTCCGCCATCGGAGTCGAACCTTCCGCTTGTGTGTGAGCGAAACGCCATTTGACGGTCGTGAAAATCTCTTCCCAGGTTTTGAAGATGTCGTAGCGAACGCCACGAACGCGGTGGTAGACCTGGTTCCAGTTTCGTGGAATGTCCCCGCCGCCGCCGCTGAGATAGGGCCCGTCGCGGAACCCGAACGCAAAAGTCTTACCCTTAATCCCTTCGACTGCGTCCGTCAGAATCATCATGCACTTGGCAACCTCGAGCCGGGTTCCGATCATCGAGTAGGACTGGTCCAGGCAAATCGCCATGTCGAGGCTCGTGTCGATCTGCTCCTCGTTGGTCTGGTAGGCCCGGGTGGGCATCCGACCCCCACGAACATCCACCGCAGTGTCCACGAGCGTTCGGCTGCTCATTTTCCGGCCCCGACGCACACCATGAACCATGTCGGTGATCTCGAGCGCCTTCACGATACGTTGCATCCGAGCGCGCAGGAAGGTCACCGTCTGGCGCCCCTCCTGTAGCAGGTTGTTGGCAAGTTCCATCGCCGCAGCCTGGTCAACGGAGCGCACGATTCGAGCTTCATCGAGCGTGATGTTCCACGGGTTCCAGATACGTTCTCCGGATTTTCGATCCTTGTGGTCCCGCTCGTCCTGTTCGGTCAGAGCCTGCTCGATGGCCGACTGGTTGTTCAACACCCCGTCCTTTTCGTCACCACCCAGAACGGACTCGGCTTCCTTGAGATTGCTCTCAGGATCACGACCTAGGTCCCGACCACCACCAGCCCCCGTAAACTCTTCGCCATCCATCTCCCAACTGTCATCGTCATCCCCGTTATCGTCGGCGTTTCCATCCGAAGTCCCCCCGTCTCCATCGTCATCGCCCCAAAGATCGTCCTTGTCCCCCTCAGTGTCATCATTCTCAGATTTTTCGTCTCCATCACCCTCGTCTCCATCACCCTCGTCTCCATCACCCTCGTCGTCGGCACCCTCGTCGTCGGCACCCTCGTCGTCGGCACCCTCGTTCTTGTCGAGGCCATCGAGATCATCAAAATCGTCGCCGTCCTCGTCGCCGTCCTCGTCGCCGTCCTCGTCGCCGTCCTCGCCACCGTCCTCGTCGCCGTCCTCGCCACCGTCCTCGTCGCCGTCCTCGCCACCGTCCTCGCCA
>Ga0307377_10002289_pt1 | contig 22790 bp, 30 predicted proteins | sample TR3MG_FD_202535 | JGI IMG/M metagenome (GOLD analysis project Ga0307377, IMG submission 202535) | Soil microbial communities from Risofladan, Vaasa, Finland - TR-3 | ecosystem: Environmental > Terrestrial > Soil > Coastal area > Acid sulfate soil | place: Finland: Risofladan, Vaasa | collected...
AACTGTTGGCTGCTCTAAAAAATCCACAAGTAGATGAAAAAGTAAAAAAACACATCGAGAAAGAGCTGGACGAGAGGGGTGTGCGCGGAACAACAAAGGGAGTATCTGAACCGTCCGAGACAGCTGAAAATCCAAAGGAACCGGAAACAAAAAAGACCGAAGGCAATGAAGACCTTTATGCAAAGGCGCGTCAAGCATTAAGTGGGTCGGCAATCAGTAAGAATTTAACTCGACAGCAGCAAGAGGGAAAATCTAACGAAAGCAGGGCATTTAGTCGTTTGGGGCCGGATATGCCGGGCTTCAAAATTCCGGCAAAGCCACGCGCAGATAACGAAGAGTTTAATTTTGCAGACGCTGAAATAGAGAATGTTCGTTCAGACTCCGAATCAAAGCAATGCGCCGGAATCCTGTTTCGCGCTCCCGGCCCGCTTTATCTGCTGGTCAACCGTACCGACAATGGAGTCTGGGAACAGCCCGGCGGCCATATCGAAGCAGGCGAGACGGCAGAGCAAGCCGCCGTTCGTGAGTGCATCGAAGAGATCGGCACTTGCCCGGATGGTCAACGGGTCATTTTGCGCAATAGCGGCTCAGATGGCATGGTCTATACCTGCTTCCTGCAAAATGTAGGCGCGCCGTTCAAGGTCAAGCTGAATCACGAGAACATCGCCTCGATCTGGACGGATGGGAAAAGTCTGCCCGGTATCCATGCCGAGGTTGCGCAGACCATTTCATTATTGAGCGGCAACGAGCTGGACATTGCCAAGCACATCCAGGCTGGCGATCTTCAAAGCCCGCAGCAATACGAAAACATTTGGTTATTTGATGTGCGCATTACCGGCACAGGCACGAGCTACCGTAGCGCGCTGGATGAGTATGTGTACCGTCCGCCCGAGAACTTTCTATCTGATGAATTCGTAGAGCGGTGCAATGGGCTGCCGCTGATATTCGAGCATCCAGACAAATCAATCCTCAATACCGAAGAATACCGCGAAAGGGCAATCGGAACAGTGATCCTGCCTTATATCAAGGGCGACGAGGTATGGGGGATTGCGAAGGTGTACGACGATGATGCAGCGATGCTCATGGCAACAACGCACATCTCTACGAGTCCGGCTGTGGTTTTCCGGGATGCAGGATCAACAGAAACCATTGAATTGGATGGTGGCAAAAGCGTTTTAATCGAGGGTAAGCCGTCCTACCTCGACCACTTGGCAATTTGCGAAGCGGGTGTTTGGGATAAGGGCGGCGAACCAAACGGAATCAATTTAGGAGATATTGAAATGGCAGAAGAAAAAGTACCTGCATGGGCTGACGCACTGGTCAAGCGCATGGATGCAATCGAGGCCAAAGGCGCAACACCGCCCGAGGATATGAAGGTAGACAAAGCCCGCAAGGATGCCGATGAAGCCGAAGCCAAAAAAGCCGAAGCTGAAAAGTCAGACAAGGCGCGCAAGGACGAAGGCGTGAAAGAGGGCGAAGAGGAAGAGAAGAAACTGGAGGCCGAAAAAGCCGACAAAGCCCGCAAGGACGCTGAGGAAGACAAGAAAAAGGAGGAAGAGAAGATGGATGCTCAATCCAAGGAAAACGAAGCCTTGCGCAAGCAGATCGAGGACATGACCGCGCGCATCAATGCGGTGACTGCGCCTTTGTCGAATGCTGACCGCGATGCCTTGAGTACCGCACAAGCCCGCGCAGACAGTGTTGCCCAGATGTTTGGCGATACCGTGACCGCGCCTTTGCACAACGAGAACCCTGTGGCTTACCGCAAGCGCCTCGCTGCCAAGTTCCAGAAGCACTCCACCGAGTTCAAGGACGTGAAGCTGGATTCCCTGGAAGGCCCGAGCTTCGACATCGTGGAAAGCAAAATCTACGCTGATGCGCAGACCGTCGCCATGAACCCATCGGAAGGCACTGCCGGACGTTTGATCCCGATGGTGCGTACCGATTCAGCCGGTCGCAAGATCACCACGTTCACGGGTGACCCCTTGGCCTGGATGGGGACGTTCATGTCTCCCGGTGCCATCTCTACAATCAATCGCAACCAGAAAGGAGCCTAAGTCATGGCAAACATTTCATTCAATCCGGCCCTGACCACCGCTCCGCAGAACTCGTTTCTGCTCGAGACTCAAGGTTATGTACAAGGCGCATTCATGGACGATCCATCGTCCCGTATGTACCTGGCTGGCGGCGTTATCGCTTCCGGCGTCACTCAGCCAATGTGGGGTGGCATGGCGATTACCGAAAGCATACCCGCTCTGAACAGCAATCAGATGGGCGCAACAATCGGTATCGCGGCCACTGAAGGCACGATCGCAGGTTTCAGCGTGTTCAATCAAGGTTACAACGGCATCATCACCCCGAACAACAACGTCCCTCAATATGACGCTGGCATGACCCTGATGTACTTCCGTCTTGGTTCCGGCGCACGTATCGCGGTGCAATGTGACGCGAACGTGGCCGCCGCTGTGGACGGAAACGCAACCAACACCCCGATCTATTGGGACTTCACCACTCAATCATTGACTGCAACGGCTGGTACTGCATTGCCGGTCAAGGTTCTGTCGGTCAATACCAACAGCAAAGTGGTGTTGTGGAACTCTGGCACTGGCTCCCTGACTTGGGTTGCTGGCACTGCCGCAATCATTCAAATCTAAGGAGACGAACAAATGGCCTCATACTTCCCGGCGCAAGCCAAGGTTTCCCCGAGTTTTTCGGAGCCTGAACTCATCGTCACCTACGCGCAAGCGTCTGGTGCTTTCGCCGCCCTGCAAGGCGGTAAACCTCGCGTCAAACTGGGCAATGGTGACTTGTATGTCTACCTGAACAGTCTGGACTTGCGTACCGAGACATGGAGCGGGCAATCTTCCGCGAACTTCCTGCCATCGGCAACGCTGGTTGCGGATTACCACTCGACCCAGACTTACCTGATCCGCACTCGTGCGATCTACGATCATCACGACATGGCCGCTGCTGCCGGCTGGAATGTTTCGTTGCCTGCTGCTCAAGACCTGGCAATGCGCCAGGGTATCTTCCAGCAAATGCGTACCAGCCTGCTGTATGGCTTCAGCCCTGCAAATGGTGAAGGTCTGCTCAATACCGTAGGGGCTACTCAGGTGACGTTGCCGCCCGATTCATTGGGTAACACGACCACTTCGACTTACGATAACGGCGACATGGCTCTGTTTATTCTGGGCCAGATCGTTGCGCTCAAGTCCCGGATGTTCCAGTCCGGCGCTCACATCGCAAACAAGATCGTGATCGTCTCGCCGCAGCGCGTGTTCCTGCAACTGCAATTGGCTGACATTGTGCAAGTCACCTCATACCAGCGTCCCGGTGGCGGTACTTCTACGGTAGGTCAAACGGTCAAGGCTGTTCTGGAAGAAGCAGGCGACACCATCGAGTGGTACTACGATGACACCCTGATCGGCAAGGGCGCTGGCGGTACGACCGATGCGATCCTGCTGACCATTCCTGAAATCGAGCAACCAGACCTGCCCGGCATCAATACCAACATCTTCCCTCAGCTGAATCCTAACCTGAAGGCGGTGAACTTGATGTACGCAGACATGGCCGCACCGATGAAGATCCCCACTCCAACCCCAGACGGCGCAATTACTGAAGTCAATGAATTGCGCGTTACCTCTGGATGGTGTGTTCGTCCTCAGGGCGTGACAATCCTCAGCTTCCCGTACTAATACCAATCCCCGCAAGGGGTTTTGAGGCCGTCACTCTCGGGTGGCGGCTTATTCACACTGTTACAGGAGATTCACATGAGTTTATATATTGGCAACACCACCAAACAAACAATGGTTCATTGCTTTCGCTTGCCTGAGTCGCACAAGATGAACGCCCTTTCAATTGAATCTGGCCATCAGGAAAAGATCGGCGATGGATGGACTTCCGACCAGACCGATGCTGTTATTCAGCATTTGGAACTGTATGGGGCGCGGCGCTCCAATGAAACCGGCATGAGCATGAAAGGCTTTACCGGACTGCTGTACAGCGTAGACAAGCCCATCACCGAGACACAGATCGTGTCTGGGCATGATGCCGTGGTTGATACTCAGGAGTTGCGTTCCGCAACCGAGGCGACCCGCTCCGCGCTGGCGTTTGATCGCTCTACCCGCGCAAACAAGGGCAAAGGCAAGCGGCTGGCGAAAGTGACCGAAGTGGAGGTCGTGGAGGATATTCAGGGTAACCAGAAGCCTACCGGCAAAGAGGTTAAGTTCTCTATGTCTGTTTCTGAGCAAGGTTCTGAAACCGCAAGGATACCCGTGTAATGGCCTTCGTCACTCCCGGTCTACCCAATCTGGCCGATTTCTCCACGTTTGTCTATGACCAAGGAGTGACGACTGCGCAGCTACCGACCAATTCTCCCTATCTGACCTATGCCTATAACAAGGCATTCGCAGTCGTTTCATACGTTCCGCAGATGGATGCAACCGTCTACACGCTGGCGGTTTATTACTACGGTATGCACCGGCTGCTTGAAATCGCCCAGGATCAAGCTGGGCAAACATTCTTTACCCAGGCCAGGCAGACATACGGGCTGCTGAATCTGGTGATCGGACCGGTCGTCTCTTCCGGCGACAATGGCACGACTCAATCGCTGGCCGAACCTGACTTTGTGAAAGGCCTGCAGATGGGCGACTTGAGCTTAATCAAGACCTTTTGGGGTCGGGAATATCTCGACTATGCCATGACCTACGGGCCGAATGTCGTGGGGGTTTCATAAGTGCCTACTTTATCGCTTGGGGTTTTGGATGTGGCCTATAAGGATGACCCGGCAACAACAACCGGAAAAGTCGCTGAAATCCTTGAAGGTCGATATCACATCATGCGCTCGTTCCTTGAGCTGAATGAAGCCATGATCGGGGATGAACTTGCCAAGAAGATGATCGCGCGCATGAGTACGCCCGCGCTCGGCAGGCGCGACATGGAGATTTATGCCATTGATGAGCGATTCCGTGACTTTCTGGCTGCGGACGAAATGTCTAAACTGTTGCCCCCATCTCAACAAAGCGCGGCTGCACAAGCCGGGGTGAATCATCGCAAAAAACACACCTACGCGAAGGCAAATAATGCGCGCCCGGCGTTTGTAGATACCGGCCAGTATCAGGCGAGTTTCCATGCGGTTCTGAAGTTCTGATATGGGCATCGCTAACGAAGTATCTCAGAGTCCGTTAGAAGCGGCTCTGGCCTCCGGCATTCAGTCAATATCGCAAGATCAAGCTGTCAGCTTCACTCAATACAACAAGTACGTCATGCCGCAGGACGGGTATGTGTTCTGGGTGGCGACGGCCAATACCGTATCGTTTACCGGATCACTGCATGCTTTGGCCGACCGGCATCAGGATGAAGACCAGACCATTGGGCTGAATAAAATCCTGTTCACGTCCGAGCAAGAGATTACGCAATTCAACATGAACAGTCCGACTACGATGTGGATCGGGACATTCGGAACGTTGAAAGTCGTATTCAAGGAGCGCGGCCCGCTTTATGAGCAGGCGGGCGTTTGGCATTACAGCGGCGATGCGGTATACCCGGCTCTTGAGGCTCAGTTAGTCGCAAGCGCGGCTGACCTGCCAGTTGGCCCGATTGTTTCGAACAGCCTGCCGATCTGGTTAAGCCTGAACAGCTTTGCGCCGGTTTACTCGTCATACCTCGTGCCGGATAACGTGATACCACCTTATATCGTGGCGCATATCGAGCCTGAGGAGACGGACGTTTTACAGCAATACCCTATTTACCAGTGGCCTGGTGTAACGGGCACCGGCGCCGATCCGCTTCATTCGCTGGCGAGTATCCAGTTAATGAAGGACAAGGTGAAGTTGATCTTGTACGGCTTTACCAGCGGCATGGCGATTCAGTACCTCACGTCGCTGATTGAATACTCGCTCAATACCGATACGTTTGGTTTCTGCAATGCCCCTGCAATCAGGGACGAAAAAAGAACGCAGGTTGAGATTGCAGCAATTGCAATGAAGAAATCGATTGAAATACAGGCAAGTTATTATCAGGGAACAGCAGACGCAATTCAGCGCCGGTTGATCCTTTCAGCAGCAGTAACAGTGTAATTTTCACTATTAACCAACCACAAAGGAAAATATCATGGCGCAATATCCAATCGTAGCACGTGAAGGCGGCTCAAAATCCACTCTGAATATCACCGCAAAGACCGTTATCAAACTGACTCCCGGCACCGTCTGGAGCGTCATTATGAACACGGCCAACTCAGTCGCGGGTGGCGTTTATGACGCATCAACTACCGCGGGCAGCATCGCTGCAAATCTCATCAAGGCGATCCCAACCGCCACGACCGGCGAGATGATGAATGGCCCGTTTCCGTGCGCTGTTGGCATTCTTGTCGATCCCGGTACGGGTGGAGTCGCTTCCGTATCGTTCAACTAATTAAGGGGGCGTTATGGCAACTACAATCACTCCACGCATTGTCAATCTCAATGCAACCATCGTTCGTGCGCCATCGCCCTCGCAGTTGCAACAAAGCGGTGCGCTGATCTCGGAAGGTGGCACGACACAGACAGTCGATACTTACACCTACTACGGCTCATACGCCGAAGTGCTGGCCGGTCTCAGCGCCTTGGGGAACTATACCGAGCTGTCGAACATGGCAAACACGTTCTTCGCGCAAGGTAATGCAGTCGGTTTGTATATCCTGGAGCTGGGTGTCCAGTCTACGGCTGATGCCGGTGTAGCCGCACTTTCCACTTGGATAACCAACAATCAGGGCGTGTTCTATGCTTACCTTTGCCCGGTTGCTTGGGATTTCACCAAAGATGAAGTCGGGAGCGTCTCGATTACTCCGGGCGGGGGCGGCTCTGGCTATACCTCGCCACCACCGGTCACGATTGCACCTCCGACGTCTGGAACCACGGCAACGGCGACATCAACGATCGTCAATGGTGCGGTCGTTTTTATCACGATTACCGATCCTGGCTTGGGCTATACAACGCCACCACCGGTCACGATTGCACCTCCGACGTCTGGAACCACGGCAACCGGCACGGCCAATCTCGCCTCGGCCATAAATGTGCTGGCTGAACAGTATTCGGCCCCAACCGGAAAGACTTACTTCTTTGTGACCAGCGTACAAGCAGACCTTGCCAACTACGCGACCAACAAAGCGGTCATCGCCTTCACCCCCAGCCCTACCGCAGTCAGCACGGAATTCCAAGCCGCTACGATGTTCTACCAGTGGCTTGTCAACAATCCCGGTCTGACCAACAAACTCGCGCCCATGTCCTATCGGTATGTCTATGGCGTGACACCATGGGCGGCGTCCGGCAATTCTACCGCGATAAATGCGGTGCTGACTGCCTATGGCAATCTGGTACTGACCGGTGCAGAAGGCGGTATTTCGGCTTCCTGCCTGTTCAAAGGCACAACAATGGATGGCGAACAAGCCTCATGGTGGTACGGCATTGACTGGTTCCAGATTCAGGTAAAACAAGCCCTGGCCGCCGCAATCATCAACGGCTCGAACAGCAATCCTCCGCTGCTCTACGACCAGCACGGCATCAACACCCTGCAAGCTGTGGCGCAACAAGTCGCCAATAGCGCGGTCAAGTTCGGTTGCGCGCTGTCCGCCACGGTATCCGCAACGGCTTTCACTGACTATACAACGGCCAATCCGCTGGACTACAACGCGGGGATATATAACGGTCTGTCGGCAACGGTTGTTGGACAAAATGGATTTTTAGAAATTAATTTTTCTCTGGAGGCCATCCAATTTGTAATTTAAAGCCAAGCCCATGTCTTTCTGTTGTGAATTAGGGATATTTGAGATTTATGAATTCCGTAGTCATGGGCAATAGCTGCATGGTTTTCTTTATTTAAAGCACGATGCCGTATTTCGAGAACATCTTTTTCGGTTAACTTTCTTGGCTTCTGATTGTTTTTCCCAAGATTTTTTCCGAGGCCATAGGTATTGCCAAGTAATCGTTTAGATGTTTCTGGTGACTTTCTGCCAAGTTGAGCAGCACTAACAGCTGGATTAGGAATTCCGCGAAGTGGTGATGGGCCTCTTTTCATACCAGTCATAGTTGCACTTTGTTTTGCGCAAGAACTGGCAGAACGCTTTTTACCAAGCCTTGAAAGACTCATATTTTTTAAATGTTCATCAGTAAACGGTGGACGTTTTTTTCTAAGCTTAGCAATAGTTTCTGCTGATTTGATGTGCCCTGATAAGCCTTCACCACCAGATGTAAAATTGACCAATGGGCCGGTTCCTAAATCAATCCGCCCAATGGCAGAAATCAAGGCAATCTCGATTGCGCAAGATTGTGAATCAGTCAGATTTTCTCTGACTTTAACAAGCGGTAAAGATCCATTTGCTAGTTTATAAATCGCTTTCAAATGTTTGTTGTGACTAAATCTCGCATGATGTTCTGCCCGGCGTCCTTTCCCTTTTCCGACATAGCATGGTATGCCATTTAGTCTGAATATCACATAAACGTAGTATGTTGATCCTGGTTGCATTTTTTCTGCTCCTAAAACAAGAAAGGAAATAAAGTGACACTATATCATTTAATCTCAAAGAAGTACAATTTATAAGGAGCATGACAAATGGCAAACCCGCAAGTACCGCAAGGGACGCTTAATAGAGTCCGCTGCTCTATCGTTGTTCCCAGCTTTTCCAATCTCAATATCACTGCTGCCTATATGGGCAAGTCGATGGCAACGATCACCTTCGACGAGTCCCCTTGGGTGGATCAAATCCAGACTGCTACCGGCACGGTTTCGTCTCCAGAGCCTTATGTCATGGCGACGATCAATGTTGGCATTCTCCGCACTCAAAGCCTCGCGCAATCATGGATGACACAGGCACAAAGTACGGGTGTCATTGGTGACGTGACCATTCACAGCGACACGGCCTCATTCTCGGCTATCCCGCTGACGGACGTGGTTATCAAGTCTTTCGACCCGGGCGCATTCGATGGGGTCGATCCCGTTTCAAAACTGGTGCTGCGCGGCGTGTTCTACATCAACAATAACTTGTGGTCACTGTAATGCACATCAACGAAGCTTTGCAAATTGTCGTCCCATTACGGGCTGACGAAAAAGGTCACACGACCGTCCACGGTTATCACATCCCCATATCGCGTGAAGTGTTCGAAGCGAATTATCGGATCATCGCCGCGACGAAGGCTGAACTTGCCAGCAAGGGTACGTTTTACCAGATGGACAGCGGACCGCGAATTGCTTCGCTTGCACTGAAGGATGAAGGTAAAAAGGACGCGCTATCGGTCGGTGATATGGATGACTCAGGAACCCCCCATGACGGGGGGGCTTTGGCTCTGCTGGCTGAAATCAAGCGTTTGACTACGGTTCTGGTCGCCACGGACAAGGGCTGGGAAATGCTCCCTGTCGATACCGCAATCGCGCAAGGGCTACTTGATGCGGATGACTGGAGGGAAGGGGAATCGGCCCTCGTTTTTTTTACCTGCCATTATGCGATGGTGAAAAAGTCACAGCGAAATGTGGCCGCCGACGCGATTACTACCATCCTGAAGGGGTCGAACACATCCTTGAGTCTTACGGAATTCGCCAATTCCTTGCCGAAGTCGATCGAGAAAAAGACTTCAAAGGCGGCATCGTCGGTTCCATCCTGAATTATTGCGCGAATCTGGGATTCATGGATTTCGCGGAAAAGTATAAATTGCCGTTTCGCTCTGCCAGGGAGTTCAGGGAGCGTTACATATTAGATGCACTAAGGGGTGAATAAGTGACTATCAAGAGCATAATTTCGATAGATGTGGACGATACACAGTTCATGAAATTTCATGCTCTGTACAAAGAATATGAAGCATCCCTTGCCAGCATGCCCGACAACTGGAAGGAGATCGGGGGCGCGATCAATGCGACCGCGACTGACTTTCAGAAGGTAGCCGGGGGCACGTCCGAATCCATGAAAGCGGCAGCGATGCAATCTGCTGTATTGGCGACGGGGTTGAAAGAAGCGATCAAGGCGCAAAAAGAGTTTCACGGAACGACACAACGTAGCGGATCGGCGATGGACAAGCTGGTTCATTCATCGGCCAAGCTGGGGCACAACATCTTCGGGATCAGCAAGTTCCTCATCAAGACGGCGGCATTGAGTACCGGTATATTCGGCGGTTCGCTATTCGGCTTGGGTAAATTGGCCGCTGGCGCGATGAATACGCAAAGCGCGGCCCGGGGAGTGGGCGCGAGTACCGGGCAAGTCAAGGCATTCGACCTGAACTTTCAGAACTTCCTGAATCCTGCCTCCACATTGCAAAACATCGCGCTGGCCAAGACGGACGCGCTCGGGCAGAACTGGTTGAGCCAACGCACCGGCCTCAGTTCAAGCCAGGTGATGAAGACGGACGCGGTGACCTTGGCGATGAAGTCCACTTTAGCCCTGCATGATTGGGCTGCATCCTTGCCAAATCACGGTGCAATGATGGCGCAGAATTTCCCTGCAAGTGGATTTGATAAGCTGGGCTTTACACTTGAGGACGCGATTCGGCTCAAGAATACGCCACGGTCTGAATTGGTTGCAGCGCAAAAAGCCACGGTTCGGGATGCGCGCACGATGCAATTCGGGGACAAGACCGCAGCGCAATGGGTCAGCCTTCGCAAATCCTTGGAGCGCGCAGGGGTAACAATTGATACCGTTTTGATAAACAAACTCGCCCCGCTTGGGCCTAAACTCGGCCATCTTGCGCGGGTTGTCGCTAATAGCTTGGCGGATTTAATCATTACGGTGGCGACAAAGGAAAATATCAAAAAGTTCAGCGATATTATCCAGTCCGTCTCTGATTACATGGCAAAAGGCGACTTTCAGAAGAACCTTGCGCAGCTCGGGCAGGCAATCGGGGATTTTGCAAGCATTGTGGTTGCTGTGGCGAAGTGGACTGGCCTGGACAATTCGGATTCTACGCCTTCCACCACATCCGCCCCAATATCAAGCGCGCGCAAGTCTACGATGGCAAAAGGCTTCGCTTCATTGGTGACAGCCCGTAGCGTAAAGAGTGATTGGGACAGGTCGAGCGCACAGGCGTATGCGGTATACGAAGCGTCTAAGGCAAAAAAAGACGATCAAGGCTTCACTGCGTCTAAGGCAAAAAAAGACGATCAAGGAATCAGCAGGCTTGTTGATGCTCTTTTGAAACAAAAGCCTTACAAGCCAGCGATGGTCACTATTTACAACAATACGGCTGCAAGAGTGGCTAGCTCTATAAATTCGATTGGTTTACTAAATTGAAAATTTTATCAATTTATCGTTATATGTCCACATACATGCAGCGACTTTGCACGCCGAGGCAAAATGCAAACTATTTCTCACGGTTTACCGATACCGTGATTTCTGCATAATGAACATTTCTACTGCCCTGCGGGACGCTTATGACCTGTCTTTTCAAGTCTCGCCTATCATTCTCAAGGATGGGATTGCCTCATCCATGCCGCAAGGTCTGCTGCCGATTATCGGGCTGACCGGGCAGATGTTCGGATTTCTACAGGGTGTGTTTTCCAGCGGATCGGCAAGCCTTAACGATTTCCCGATTCGCTATGTGCCGATACCGGGCGGAACGGTCATCAATAACGCGATTGGGACTTACCCATTCGCAAACCAGCAAGTAGCGGCCAATGCCGTTATTCAGCAACCGACGAACATATCCTTGTTGATGATTGCGCCGGTGAAAGATTCTGGCGGATATTTGAGCAAATTGTCGCACTTCACCTCGATCGTCACCGCTATCACGAATCACAACAACGCAGGCGGCACTTACATCATTGCAACGCCTTCATACCTATACACGGATTGCGTGATGGTCTCCATGACGGACGTGACCACGGCAGACACGAAACAACAACAAGTCCAGTGGCAGATCGACTTTGCGAAGCCGCTTATTTCGTTGCAGGATGCGGCAATTGCGCTCAATGGCCTGGCAAGCAGGATAGCCGGCGGTGGACAAATCACATCGTCGAAATGGTCTGGGCCGAATGCGGTAGTGGGCCAACCTGGTCAAACTGGAGTAGCTGGATTGTATGGTTCGGTCAATAACTTCATGTCGTCACCGTTATGACAACCTATATTCCGCTGATTTTCAGTCAGGCATCACCGCCTTTTCAATCCGCCTTTACGCTGGACGGGCAGGGCTATAACGGCACGGTTACATGGAACTTTGCAGGGCAGCGGTGGTATTTCACGCTATACGACCAATTCGGGAACCTGATTATCAATCAGCCTTTGATCGGATCACCACAGAATGCAGATAATTATCTGGCGCCCGGAATGTTTCAAACCTCGACGCTGCTGTATCGATCGGCAACAGGTAACTTCGAGGTTACGCCGTGAGATATTACGACTGCACGATCACGAATCCAGACGGTTCCATATTCCGGCGCTGGGCATCACATACGAAAGGCGTATTTGATCCCGCAGCGCAAAATGTCGAATTCGATATTATCACCACGCTGTACAGCACACCGTCTGGGGCTCAGTCATTTGAAATCGAGGGTGTGGCATTAACCGATCTGGGAAACGCGAGCGAATTCGCGCCTCAATACGAGAATACGGGCGCGCTTGATCCATCCAAGCAAAAGACCTTTACATTGATGGCCGGGATGCAGAAAGGCTTGCCGCTGGCGAACCCATTACAGATAGGCCGGATCACCCGAGGCACGATATTCCAGTCTTTTGGCAACTGGCAGGGAACGGAAATGGCGCTCAATCTCGTCATTGTTCCATCGGTCTACAGCTATGACAATCCCGGCAATATCGTACTGCACTGGAAGAACGGGACGACATTAGAATCCGCCTTGCGGAATGCGCTATCCATCCCCTATCCGGCAAAAGATTATCCGTTAAGTATCAATATCAGCCCGACCTTCGTCGCTACGGCAGATGTTGTGCACAAATCAGCATCGCTTGAGGATCTTGCTCAGACAGTTCAAACCCTGACAGAAGGTAAACTGAGCCCCAACGATCCGGGCGTGATGATTTCGTTGCAGAATGGATTACTGAATGTTTATGACTCGACCTACAAGCCGAAAGTCATTCAATTGTCATTCACGGATTTGGTCGGGCAGCCTACCTGGATCGCTTCCAAGACGATTATTTTCAAACTGGTTATGCGAGGTGACATATCCCTCGGCTCGCTGGTTCAACTCCCCGCGAAGATGCAAAACGCGCCGGGAATGGCTTTAACCTCGGCTGAGGCGTATCCATCGAGCATGAAATACAAGACGCTGTTTAATGGCGTGTTTCGAGTCAACGCAGTTCGGCATATCGGCAACTATCGGTCTGCCGACGGTGCGGCGTGGGTAACAGTCCTTCAGTGTGTGCCTTTATGAGTGATGACTTCTCAAAATTATGGATTCAGCAGAATCTAAACCAAAACGCAATCCGCAGGGCGTCTGAGGCTATCCAACGGACAGGGAGAGCTTTGCCGTGTAAAGTCACGGCTGTTTCCGGTTCGATTGTCACGGTTGAATTCGAGGTTGATTCGACTCCATGGACGCTTCCGCAAATCACCATCCCAAAGGCAGAAAGCCCTTATTTCAGGATGCCAACCCAGATTGGCGACTTGGGTATCACCATCCCGTGCGACGTGTATCTTGGCGGTATTTCAGGGCTTGGCGGTGGCACGGCGAACATGAATCCGGCGGCGAATCTTTCCGCCTTGATGTTCATGCCGGTGAGCAACAAGAACTCGCCGCCGATCGATCCGAACGCGGCTCAGATTGAGGGTCCGAATGGCGTTATTGCGCAGACCTCGGATGGCGCAAATTCAGTCAAGGTATCAAGTGCTGGCGTGGCATTAACGGGATCAGGTGGAACGCCGAAAGGCATCGTTCAGGGCGACTGTTTATGCGCATTTACTGGCCAACCACACGCGATGATTTCCACCACAATTAAAGGAACCAAATGAGCGCTGCATCAATGTGGACTGCAATGCAAGCGGCTATCGCTGCTGTTACTCCATATCAAGGCAGTGACCCTGTAGCCTCTGCCGCCTATCGTGCCGCAGTTGGGCAAGCGATGTGTACGGCCATCATCAGCGAACAAAATACGCCGATAGCATGGGATGGTACGAATGACCGAGTTTTAGATGTCGGGCAATTCACCAAGGACTCATTCACCTCCGCAACCTCCATCCCTCTGCGCATAGCTTGTGGTGATGGGCAGGAGTATGAGATTGAGATTGCTGGTAGATATACACCAGCGGCAGCATCTTCTCTTAGCATACTACAGCCAAATAATACTGGACCAGCTACAAATAGTTTTGATTTGAACACTATCCAGTCCATTGGGGTGACAGTTTCAGGTACAGATGCTTCTGCTGCTGGTACAGGGGGATTCAGATTAGAGGCAGTAGGTGCCAGTATTATAAGTTGCAAAGCAACTGTCTTTACATCAACTTTAAACAAAAAAATAATTGCTATTTCAGCATCCTCAACTAGCACTTCTCGTGCAGTAATAACTATAACTTCAGTTTGGAACGACACCACAACAGTCTGGTCATCCCTCGGAACTGTCATCCAACCCATCGCATGGACTGGGCAGATTGTTTGCAGGAGGATAGCTTGAGAACCTACGGGCGCAATTTCGACACAAACGGTAACCCGACTGGCTGGGTAGAAGTATCCAGTGATGTGGCCGGCAACAATGACGCGGTGTATCTCACCACACTGGCGCAGACCTTAAAGCTGAATCTCGGGGAGTCTCCTTTCTATGCCAATTACGGACTGCCCGCATTTCAAACCATCGTAACGCAGATTTTCCCTGACTTTTATGTGATGAAAGCGCAGGCGCAATTCATGCCCTACTTCGCGTCTCTTGTCATATCGCGAGTAATCGGAACACAAGAGCCAACCTATAACGTGCAAGCCGTGACCCATAACGGGTCTGTGCTGGAGGCAACAATACCGACATGAGCATCCCACTCGTAATGAGCCCTACCGGGCCTGTACCGACCTCTATGGTGAACCTGAATACGGCATTGATTCAGGCGGTCTCCGCAACAAATCCAGATTACACCGCGAATCTGCCCGGTAGCCTGATCGAGGACTTATCCTCAACTGCTACCGGTGCGCTTTATACCATCGACCAGGCCAGGATAGATGCGGTCAACAATGTCACGCCTTATGGTGCCAATCCTTATGTGCTGTCGAAATTAGGCGCACAAGCCGGAATTCCTCAAGGTCGGCCGTACAATACGAGTGTCTATATCACATTCACCGGCCAAGCGGGATATGTGGTTGCAGAGGGTATGATCGTCAGTGATGGCACGAATCAATACAAGACGCAGGCGAGTGCGATTATCCCGACAGGACTTACGACTGCGCCGGTTTATTGTGTATCCAGTTCCAGCGGTTCATGGGCTGTGCCCGCAGGATCCGTGACGACAGTTCTTACTTCCGTGCCATCCGGTTATACGTTGACGTGTACCAATCCACTGGCCGGCATTCCCGGGGGCGCCGCTGAACCTGTCGATTCGTATCGCTCCAGAGTCTTGACAGCCGGACAAGTCACCGCACAAGGCACGGCAGCTTTCATCAGGACGCTTGTATCTGCCGTTCCCGGCGTTACGCCCATGCTTGTATCCGTCCTGCAAGTATCTGGCGGATGGGAAGTTATTTGTGGAGGGGGTGACCCTTACGAAGTAGCCGGGGCGATTTATCTCGGGGTGCTGGATTTATCCTCGATCGTCGGTTCTGTCACCACGGCGCGGAACATCACGACCACGATCACCGATTACCCCAATACCTACAACATCGTCTTTGTCAATCCGCCAAATCAAGTTGTGACCATTGCGGCGACATGGAACACGACGCTGACGACATTCAGTTCTGGCGCACAGGTGAATGCGCTCGCCGCTCCTGCCTTGGCCGCTTATGTCAATTCAATCACGGTAGGCCAGCCGATCAATGAACTGGGAATGGCCTATGTGTTTCAGGAATCCGTAGCCAGCGTTCTGCCTGCTCAATACTTGACTACGCTGACATTCGTGGTCACGATCAACGGAACAATAACTGCTCCCAGCGCTGGAACAAGCATTATTCCGGGCGATACAGAAAGCTATTTCTCATGCGCTGCTAATGCTGTGACGGTCACACAATGATAATCGAATCCTTCCCTGTGCCGCCCAGTACCGGAACGATACCGGACATTATTCCCGCCTACCCATATCAGCAATATGCAGACGATGCGGATATTCAAGCCTTTTTTGCGGCTTATAATTCACTGGCTCAGGGATACCTTGATTGGTACAACTCAACCTTTCTTGGGCTTTACACATCAGGCGCCATATCCGGATCATTGCTCGATTGGACAGCGAGTGGGATATATGGGATAGCACGACCAGTTCTGGCGACCTCATCCATTACAACAGACGGCGGATGGGATGCTGACCCATACAACACAATCTCCTGGAACGGCTTTAACGTAACAGCCAGCGGGACAGCCGCGATTGCCAATGATGATATTTACAAGCGCGTTCTGACGTGGATATTGTACCGAGGTGACGGCAAGCAAATGACCGTTCAATGGCTTCGTCGTAGAGTGGCTCGGTTCGTCTATGGCGCGAACGGATCGGACATTGACATTGGCCTGATTCAGAACGTCAATATCACGATGGCATCCGGCGCGGTAACGATCACCGTCCCATTGTCGCCCAGCTCGACCGCACTACAAAACCTAATAGCGCAAAATATCCTGCCGCTCCCCTTTCAACTTACATTCTCTGTGGTGACTTAATATGGCAAATTTTGTGTTTGCGAATAACATCAAAACAACGGTTGCGAGCGCATTTTCAAACGTGGCGACTTCGCTTACGTTGGCCTCGTCTACCGGACTTCCTGCTTTATCAGCAGGGCAGGTTTTACCCATTACCCTCAATGATGCGGCAACCGGCCTCGTCTATGAAATCTGCTACGCAACGGCGATAACCGGCGCAACCTTGACGGTGACACGCGCTCAAGAGGGCACGGCAGCACAGAACTGGTCAGTTGGGGATCGGGCTTATTGTGCGCCTACGGCATTATCTGTCGCGCCGGTAAACGGAAATGGCTTAAATGTTTTTCAGGTTGCGAATGCGGTTTCCTCGAATGAGGCGGTTCCTCTTGCTCAGGCAGAAACATTAAGCACATCAGGAAATGCGGCGACAGCCAACACGCTGAATAGCGGCCTGATAACCATTGCCTCCGCTACAACTCCAGATATTTTCGCCGCTGCCGGAAACACAATCGACTATACCGGAACAGTTACCACTACTGGATTTGCTGCTGCACCAAAAGCAGGGATGACGCGCAGGTTAATTTGTGCTGGAGATGCTCCATTCACGGCTGGAGCAAACCTTTTGATTGAGGGTATCCCAAGCGGAACTACAATCACACTTGCCGCGAATGCGATTGTGGATGTGACTGCGATTACAACAACGCAGTTCAAGATGACTTATAGCGTGTCGGGGACGTTTACTGGAACTTATACTGGGTTTACTACTGTTGTAACTGGAGCTGTTAACTATACCTTCGCTAATGGAGTAATTGTTTTCAACGTATTTAACACCGGGGGTACATCAAACGCAACAACTTTCACAATTACAGGGGGGCCAGTTTTTTCTGATGTTTCACTGATATATTCTGGAATGCTTAATGGTCTTGATAACACAACAAGAATAAATATTATTGCCGGCCTTAACAACACTGGAGTTATAGCATTTCAGAAATTTGACGGGTCCTTGTTTACTACATCTGGAAACAAAGGGCTTGTTACAAACACCATTGTTTTCCATATTTAATCTATCTAAAAATTAGCCATTATCCCAATAGAATAATTGTGCGCAACATACCCAACCTCTACCGCAATAGTCCCGTACTGGAATGGTGCGCGGTATTTTTCAGGAAGCAGTTTGGATACGCCGAAATGCAGGATAGAGCCAACCAGAAAGTAACGATTGACTGCGCCCGTAGTTGGGTGGCTACCAAGATAGTTGTTCTGCTCGTACCATTGGTCAGGATGTGCGGATATGTTGCGCGTCTGTGCGAAGTCGATTGCCCACAGTGCTTGAAATGCGACCTCGCGCTTGGTGTCGGCAGAAGTCCATTCATCAGCAAAGGATGGAATTGAAATGAATAGCAGAACAGCAAGGATAAAAGTTTTCATTTTGAATGCTCCTGAATAGCGTTGATTGAGTATGTGGCTCTCCAGAGATTCAGGCTCCTTTGAGTTACCCGCCCTCCGGCGACCACATGCTTATTATGCACAAATTGGGCTAAATGTCCACACCTATCACCGCTCCGGCGGATTTTTTAACGTCCGAAAGGCAGGCAATGGATGATAACGACACTCCCGAATCACGAAGACGGCTCTCGGATCAGGAAATCGAAGAAATTAAAAAACAGCTCCTCGACTCGATCTACGCCGACATCGGAAAAAGCGTCATTAAAAAAGTTCTATGGGTCGGTGGGATTGTTCTCCTTACAGTGTTTGCTTGGCTCGCAAAAGACGGAAAAATAACCATCAACAGCTAGTGATGCGTGATACCGAATTTTTAAAACAGCAGATCGAATCCGCCCAGATTGAGCGCGAGATTCTGCATAGATGGAGACCTAAAATGCAATGGAAATATAATCAAGAAACAGGCCATCTGTACGATCCAGACGGTGCAATGGTAGCGATAGGTTATGCCGGTGGGGATGGCGGTAAAAGACCGGATGGAGTGAATAGCCACGCATTGCAAAATGTGCCGAATGTCGGGCCGCTGCCTTGTGGAATTTATACCTTCGGAGAGCCAGTCGAACATTCCCAGCTTGGCCCGTTTGCGATTCCGCTAATTCCTGATCCAGGTAATAAGATGTTCGGGCGTAGTGGCTTCTATTGCCACGGAGACACGTTTGCAATGAACCATAGCGCTTCGGATGGATGCATGATTATGCCGCATCAAATTCGTACTGATATGTGGGACTCAACAGAACACACGCTGTTAGTTTATGTGGAGGGTGAATAAAATGGATTGGAAAAGTTTAGAAGGTGATCTAGCTAAAGCAGCCCCGGTATTGGGAGGCTTAATCGGCGGCCCCGCTGGGGCTGGAATAGGCTCTTTACTGGCTTCTGCTTTGGGGGTAGCTAACACCCCTAGTGACGTACAGCAAGCGCTCCTGGCGAATCCTGATGCTGCGGTGAAGATAAAACAGATTGAATCGCAAGTTACCATCGCGCAGATTTCTGCTGCATCGCAATTGCAACTCGCTCAGATTGAAACAAACAAGGCGGAAGCATCAAACATCAACTGGTTTATTGCTGGATGGAGGCCCTTTGTCGGTTGGGTTGGTGGACTAGGATTGGCTTATGCCGCAATCATTGAGCCGTTATTGCGGTTCATATTCGTGCAGATTGGCTATCACGGCGCGTTCCCGATCATTGATACGTCCATAACAATGCAGGTTCTTACTGGTCTTTTAGGGCTTGGCGCAATGCGGACTTACGAGAAAAAGACCGGAACGGAATCCAATCGATAAGGAGGTTCTATGCGTCACCTCACGCACCCAATTGGGAGCAGGTGAGTAGTGTCTAGTTGCCCAATGAAGTCTCCCACCGCTAAAACCATTGCAGCCTGCCGCTTACTTCGGCGTTAGGCATCACCAGCTCGTTGGCGAATAGCCGACTCCAATCAGAAACACGTCGGCGTCCTTGTTGTGAGCGGCATACAAAACATGATTCCACCGAGCCATTAACGACCAATGACCGTCAACATAATATTTTGCCGATGCTCCGGCCAAGGCCGCCCAACTATAGTGATCCTGATAGTCAACGCCGTTTGCCGCTGTTTGCGTTGTCGCTGTGAAATACGGGCCGATTGCGAAAGAGGTTTCAACATTCTTTGCGAACTGATAATTGAACTCACGCATCGCGTAAATTCCGTCTCGCTTGTCGCCGCGCTGATGGCCTTCGTTCATGTAGCCGAATCCCCATGTTCCATGCGCCGTCGGCGTTTCTTGTTCAACACCCCATGCGCCACTGTGAACGTCAGTGATTGAGTTTGACACTGCTCGACCACCCATAACATAGAGTGTTGCAGCGTGTGCCGGTTTGACGAAGAAGCTGATAATTGCCATCAATACGACAGTAATCAGGCCAATAATGAAATAAAAAACCATGTCTTTTTTGCGAGTCATTTTATTCTCCTAAATAAATCCTCATCACCACCGCGCCCAATAGTTTGGGCCGGTCACCACTACATGCGCCACCTTCGCAAAGCCCTATTCGCCATCACGTTATGGGTATGCTTTGCCTTTGGGTGCTTAATCGCGCCACTTGTCGCCATTCTCCTAGTCATCCCGGCAGTCTGGAAGATCGACTATTTCCGCAACTACGTTAAAGCAGCTGACCGGCTCTGCGCCGCTGAATTAGGCTACTCGGGGCGCGTCATGCTATCAACCGAGCTGGTGTACTCAACCAGGCTGCAATGGATGCGCAAAGCCCTGGATGAGTGCGAGACAGATCACTGCGTCAATAGCGCACATTTGGAGTCTCCTTATTGCCGTTTAAGCGATAGGCAACTCAGAGCCAAGTAATGCGTGGACATTACGCAGGCTTCCGCAGTGCGTCAGGTTGTTCGGCCATGCGGCTGATTATTTCCAAGGCCCAACGCACATGAGTAATTCCGCAATCCACTTCTTTGTATACTTCTTCCAGCACTTCCCTGCGCACCTTAGCATCGTGCTCTGCAAGCCAGTTTGAGCTATCGGTGGATGCGAAGGCTTTTACTCCAATAATATACTTAACAAATTCATCCCTATCATCAGTTGTTGCAAACACGAATCTGGCCTCCCGTTCGCTTACATACCACTTAATAGGTAGGTTAGTTAATTCATCAAATTCCTCCTGCAACCGCGCATTGTCAGCCTGAAGCTGCTCGACTTGGGATTGGAGTTGTTCAACAACTTGTAAATCTGATTGTCTAACTGACAATAGGTTTTCATGTTGTTGCTTCCACTCATTGCGATCAGCAATTAAATCCTTAATCTTTTGTGGTTGTGCATCTTCCCTACCTTTTCTGTGACCATAGGCTAATGCAGTACGTTCATTATCTGTCAGTGTTTGAACACCAAGTAGTTTCTCAAGCTCTGTATAATACTTGCTCATTTCTTATCTCCTTCAGTTCTTCTTCGGTTGGTCGGCGGCAGAAGCTCCAAAGGCATGATCCCCCCTGAGTCCAAGAAGTTCTGCCTTCATTGAAGCAACAAGCCATACCGTACACTTCTTTATCAAAGTGTCTCTTGTACCAGTCTGTACCACTCATGCTAACCATCACCTTATCATCAGTCTTGAAGTCATCGTATGGTGTTACTTCGATGAGGTTATAGGAGTTGTTAAGGTTGTCAACCCGCCAATACCCATCTTCTGTATACCTTAGAATTTCTCCATTTTCAAATTCAATAGCTACAGGATATTTACCAATACAGTCAACCGCCAATACTCTCCTGAAAGCTATACCATCAAACAGTCCAGCAGGCTCACTGCTCTTGTACTGCTTTCCCATTTCTACTTTATTTTTCATGGTTAATCTCCTTGTTTGTTAGGTGAGGTTATGAACTACTGGCCTATGTTTGTTTAACATAGCAATGATTTTATTCTCAACCCCTTCATCTAATTTAAATGCGTTACCGATGAAAAGACCGTCGTTTATTTTTTCATCATAGTCCTCATAACAGGGTTGGCCCTCTTCCCACAAAGAATACATCAAACACAACAAATCTAGACTGCTGTTGCCAAGTTCTTCCAGTTCCGCAACTCTTTCAACAGCATCTAGCCAGTCTAGTTTGTTATAGCCAGCTTCGCAGCGCTTGTCCCATTCAGCGATAATAGCTTCCAGCCGTTTACGCTCATGCTCAAGCTCATCTGCATATCTCCAGCCTTCTTTCTCGCTGGATTCCAGTTCCGCAATCTTCGCGGCTTGCTGCTCGATGGTGATTCGGAGTTCGCGCTGATACATTTCGCCAGTTTGACGTTCTTTGATCTGAGCGTTGGAGAATTCATCGGCCCATTTATTCAAGCGGTATATCTCAGCTTGTAAGTCATCTGGTGTCATTTCTGGATTATCTGGTGGTTGAAAGTTCATTTCAATTATCCTTTCGGGTTGTAGTTGCCGCGGGGTGGTTCATGCGGTTGTAGAGTTACCGTAACAGACAGCCCTTTCGACAATTCATCCAGCTTGCAATAGCCTACACACCCGGTTGTTGCATTGGCGCACTTTGATTGCTTACACTGACTGTCAGGTACAATTTTATTGCTGTAGGCTGGCTGCGACTCATTGATGATGGCTTCGAGTTCTGCAATCTTCGCGGCTTGCTGCTCGACTTGGGATTGTAGTTGCTTATAGTTTGGCATTGTGCATTTTTGGTCTATGATTATTTCATCTTCTCTGTGCAAAATAGCTTTTGATATTGCCGCCCAAGAAAACCATTTATCATTGAAATGTTTTAGCCCATGAAACTTAAACCCGATTCCTTCTTTGCCAATATCAGTAATTTCCAGCAATGTAATTTGGTCACTCATCTCATCTCTCCTTCAGTTCTTCTTCAGTTGGTCGGCGGCAGTAGTTCCAAGGTACTGCTTTCTTATTCATGGTTGTTCTCCTTGCAATTAGTTAAGTAATACTTCCCGCGCCAATAGCGCATTGTTACTGTACAGCCTGAATCTTCAACAACTCGCTTAACGCCAAATAATCTAGCAAAAAGTATCGTCCACTGACTAGCTCGCATAGTTGCCAGTGCTGCGATTACAGGACTATCATTCA
>Ga0307377_10002290_pt1 | contig 22790 bp, 24 predicted proteins | sample TR3MG_FD_202535 | JGI IMG/M metagenome (GOLD analysis project Ga0307377, IMG submission 202535) | Soil microbial communities from Risofladan, Vaasa, Finland - TR-3 | ecosystem: Environmental > Terrestrial > Soil > Coastal area > Acid sulfate soil | place: Finland: Risofladan, Vaasa | collected...
AGCGCGGCAGCACCAGGGCCGCAAGCCCGGGATCGGTCAAATGGATGGCGATACCGCTGGGGACCAGCTCGGTCGCGCCGGGCTTGAGTTCGATCGGCGCGTCGACGCAGGCGCGCAGATCCAAGCCTGCGGCGCCGGCACTCGCATAGTGCGGCAGATTGTCCTTGAGGCGCGGGTCGAGGATTTTGATGTCGAGTTTGGGCACGTTCGATTCTTGAAGTGATGGCCGAGGATACGAAGGCAAGGCGGGACCGGAGATCCCAAGCGTTTCCCGCCGCCGCCAGCGCGCTATTTTTTTGGCAACAGTCTGGCGATATGGGCGATGAGCGCGCGCGCAAGCGCTATCTTGGATGCGCGGGGAAGCTCGTGCCGGCCCTCGTCGTCGAACAGGATCAGCTGATTGTCTTCGGCGCCGAACGCGTGCTGCGCGAGGTTGGCGGCGAGCAGCGGTACTTTCTTGCGCCGGCGCTTTGCCTCGGCATAGGCTTCCAGGTTCTCCGTCTCCGCGGCGAAACCGACGCAGAACGGCGCATTTCTGCGCGCCGCGACGGTCCCGAGAATGTCGGGATTGGGCTGCAGCTCCAGCGTCACCTCGCCGGTGCCCTTTTTCAGCTTGTGCGGCTTGGCGTCCTTCGGTCGATAATCGGCGACCGCGGCGACGCCGATGAACACGTCCGCCTTGCCCACGCGCGCCATCACCGCGTCGTACATCTCTTGCGCACTGGAAACGTCCACGCGCTCCAGGCCCCGTGGCGCAGCCAGCGCGGTCGGACCGCTCACCAGCGTGACCACCGCGCCCGCTTCGCGTGCCGCGCGGGCCACCGCATAGCCCATTTTTCCGGAGCTGGTGTTGGTGATTCCGCGCACGGTGTCTATAGGCTCGAAAGTCGGACCTGCCGTCACCAGTACGCGCTTGCCTTCCAGCAATCGCGGCTGGAAAAAAGCCTCGATTTCCTCGAGAATTTCTTCCGCCTCCAGCATGCGCCCCATGCCGACTTCGCCGCAGGCCTGATCGCCGCTCGCCGGTCCGAGGATCGCAACGCCGTCCGCGGCCAGCTGCTTGATGTTGCGCTGAGTTGCCGGCTTGTCCCACATCTGCAGATTCATCGCCGGCGCCACCAGCAGCGGGCACTCGCGCGCCAGGCACAGCGTAGACAACAGATCGTCGCACAGACCCTGCGCAAGCTTGGCGAGAAAATCCGCGCTGGCCGGAGCAACCACGATGGCATCGCAGCCGCGCGATAGCTCGATGTGCGCCATGTTGTTGGGCACACTCGCGTCCCACAGGTCGCCGTGCACCGGGTTTCCGGAGAGCGCCTGCATCGTGACCGGCGTGATGAAGCGGGCGGCCGCCGCCGTCATCACCACTCGCACTTGCGCACCCGCCTGCCCCAGCAGTCGGGCCAGTTCGGCGGCCTTGTAGGCGGCGATGCCGCCACTCAAGCCGAGTACGATGCGCTTGCCCGCGATATCGGTCATCGAAATCAGCGACCACGAGTAGAATAACAGAGCAGATTTTACGCCAATTGGGAGGGCGGGACATGGCGATCACCGACTGGCCGGCCCTGGAACGGCCGAGGGAGAAACTGCTGCAACTGGGCGCGGCGAGCTTGTCCGACGCCGAATTGCTGGCCATTTTTTTGCGCACCGGCATGCGCGGCAAGAGCGCAGTCGATCTGGCGCGCGAGCTGCTCGCACACTGTGGCAGCCTGGGCGCCTTGTTCGCACTCAAGCGCAGCGAACTCGACAGCCTGCCGGGCCTCGGCGACGCCAAACTATCCCAGTTGCAGGCAGTGCTGGAGTTGGCGCGCCGCGCGCTGGCGGAAACGCTGCGCTCGGGCGACGCCCTGAGCTCGCCCGCAGCGGTGCGCGACTTTCTGCGACTCACGCTCGCAAATCGGGAGCACGAGGTGTTTCTCGCGGTGTTGCTGGACGCCCAGAATCGGGTCCTCGTCTGCGAGGAACTGTTCCGCGGCACGCTGACTCAAACCAGTGTATACCCGCGGGAAGTGGTCAAGTGCGCGCTGGAGCACAATGCGGCTGCAGTGATTCTCGCGCACAACCATCCGTCTGGAGTAGCCGAGCCCAGCCACGCCGATCAGGTCCTGACCCAGTCGCTCAAGCAAGCGTTGGCCCTGGTCGATATCAGGGTGCTCGATCACTTCATCGTCGCGGGCAATTCGGCGCTTTCCTTCGCCGAACGCGGTTTGCTCTGAATTGCGATGTTTTCGCCACGGGGAACAGGACGCGCAGATTATATCGGTTGCCGGCGCTGAAAGGATTCCAGTTCCGAGTCCTGAATCGCTTGTGGAACAGGTGGTTGCAGCATCGCACGCGCAGCGCCTGCTTTTCCCGCCCACGGAACTTCTGTTTGAAATTCCGCGAGATAGTAGCGTATAATTCGCACTTTTCCGAATTCGGAGTACCGCCATGGCACGCGTATGCCAAGTAACCGGCAAGAAGCCGATGTCCGGACACAACGTGTCCCACGCCAACAACCGGACCAACCGCCGCTTTCTGCCCAATTTGCATTATCGCCGCTTCTGGGTAGAGAGCGAAAACCGCTGGATCAGCCTCCGCGTCTCTGCCAACGGACTGCGCACCATCGACAAGAAGGGCATAGACGCAGTCCTGAAAGAGCTGCGCGCTAAAGGGGAGATCTGATCATGCGCGACAAAATCAAGCTGGAATCAACTGCAGGCACCGGCCACTTCTACACCACGACCAAAAACAAGCGCACGATGCCGGACAAGCTGGAAATCATCAAGTTCGACCCCAAGGTCCGCCGGCATGTCCTCTACAAAGAGACCAAGCTCAAATAGACGCAACCGGGTTCAAGGAATAAAGGCCGCTGACGCGGCCTTTTTCATTTCGGGCGTAACAGCGCAGCCTGAGTGAGAACTCCTCCAGCTGCCGAATGCCGCTCGCCTCGGCACGCCTGCACCAGTCCCACCTTGGGGCTGCCAACAAAAAGCCCGCTGTACGCGGGCCTTTTGTTGGCAGCTGCGCCGTCCCGCTACGCGTAACAGCGCAGCCTGAGCGAGAACTCCTCCAGCTGCCGAATGCCGCTCGCCTCGGCACGCCTGCACCAGTCCTGTAACTGCTTCAGCAGCTGCTCGCGCGAGGCGTTGGAGCGCTCCCATAGCAAGGCCAATTCCTTGCGCATGGAATAGACGGTCGACAGTTTCTCGCTCTTGGCCAGCGCCTCGGCCAGCCTGGCGCGTTCATCAACGCGCATCTGCTTCTCGTCGCGATTGAGCCAGTGTTTCAGCCCTTTCAGCGATCGGGCGTCCTGCGGCGCAAAGCGACGCAGCGCGCGGAATTCTTCGGCGTAGGTGTTCTTGAGCGATTTGGCGTATTTCGCCAGCACGTCGTAGCGGCAGGCGATGACGGCCTGCAGCGTGTCAAAATCGGCGACCGGTTTGGCCTCGGTAAAGCGCGGCCTGGGCGCCAGCTTCTTGACCTCGGCCAGTCCCAGCATCTCGAGAATGCGGATATACGCCCAGCCGATGTCGAACTCGTACCATCTGTTGGACAGCTTGGCCGACGAGCCGTAGGCATGGTGATTGTTGTGCAGTTCCTCGCCTCCGATCAGAATGCCCCAGGGACAGATATTGGTGCTGGCGTCGGCCGTGGACCAGTTGCGGTAACCCCAGTAGTGGCCGATACCGTTGATCACGCCCGCGGCCCAGAATGGAATCCATGTTATCTGCACCGCCAGAATCAGCAGACCGGGCACGACGCCGAACAGGGCGACGTCGATCAAGCCCATGAGCACCAGGCCGATCTTGGCGCGGCTGCTATAGATATTGCGCTCCAGCCAGTCGTCCGGCGTGCCATGGCCGTAACGCGCCAGGGTTTGCCTGTTATGCGCTTCCTTGATGTAGAGAAACACCCCTCCCCAGAGCACGCGTTTGATGCCGTAAATCTGCGGGCTGTGCGGATCATCCGCGGTCTCGCACTTGGCGTGGTGCTTGCGATGGATGGCGGCCCACTCCTTGGTCACCATGCCGGTGGTCAGGCATAGCCAGAAACGGAAGAAATGGCTCGCCAGCGGGTGCAGGTCCAGCGCGCGGTGGGCCTGATGGCGATGCAGGAATATGGTTACAGCGGCGATACTGACGTGGGTCAGGGCCAGGGTCACGATGACCAGACCCCACCAGGGCAAATCGAACAGCCCGGAAAAAAGCATCAAATCTCCATGGAATTCACAAATCGGGTCGCGATTCTACGTGAATCCCAGCATACCGCAATAGCAAGTTCGGGCAACGCGGCCAATTTCGCGCGCCCCGGCCTCGCTTCAGCCCGCCGCGCCACCCGCATTGGGGAGAATGCGGACTTCGCGCTGCGGATACGGAATCTCGATCCCGGCCTCCTGCAAAGCGCGCCAGATGTCCAGATACAGCTCGGAGCGGATGCCGAGGACGCCGTTCTCCGGATCCCCGATCCACACCCCCAGTTCGAGGTCGATGCCGCTGTCGGCGAAGCGCAGCACGAACGCCTTCGGCGGGGGGTCGGCAAGCACGCGCGCGCACTTGCGCGCCGCTTCCTCCATCAGTTGCATGGCCCGCTGCAGATCGCTCCGGTACGCGATCTGCAGCTGAAGCGCTATCCGGATCTGGCGGTTGGAGTAGGAGTGATTGAGGACCGTCGTCGTGATCAGCAGCTCGTTTGGAATGATGGCCTCGCGCCCATCGAGCGCGCGCACTACGACGTAGCGGGTGGTAATGTTTTTGACTTCGCCGTAAAAATTGTCCACGGTGATCAGGTCGCCGATGCGGATCGATCGATCGAGCAGGATGATGAAGCCGCTGACGTAATTGCTGGCGATTTTCTGCAGGCCAAAGCCGACGCCGACGCCGATGGCCCCACCGAAAACCGACAACACCGTAAGGTCGATGCCGACCAGCGGCAGAACGATGAGCACGGCGAGCAGCACCAACAGCGCCCTGGCCAGGCGCGAGAACACCACGCGCAGGCTGGAATGCAGCGATTCGGCGCGCATCAGCCGTGCCTCGATGGCGCCGGAGAGCCACATCGCCGCGAGCAAGGTGACCACTATCCAGAACAAGCCCTGCAGCACCAGCCAAAGCGTGAGCTTCTGCGCTCCCAGATGAAAGGTGATGTCGTCAAGGACATCGATCACGTCCGGCAGCAGCCCGGAAACGTACAGCACCAAGCCGCCCCACACCAGAACCGCGATCGCCCGCTCGAATGAGCGCACGACGCTGCCGCGGGCGAACACGTGGCGCAGCAAGTAGAAGAAAAAGCGCACCAGCAGGAGAGAAACCAGCAGCGGCACGAACAGCCGCAGCAGGTCGACGTCGATCCAGTGCTTGAGCAGTTCGATGCTCAGCACCAGCGGAATCAGCGCAACGACGGGGAACAGGATGCGCCGCAGGCCGCCGACGCCGAATTTCCAGATCCCGTCCGTCTCGATTTTGCCGAGGCGCAACGCCCGCCCCGCGGCCCAGGCGAGCACGAAGCACGCAAACAGGGCCGCGATCTGCCACACCACTTGCGGATAGTGCAGATCGACCCAGGCATCCATCAGCAAATTGCTGAAAGGCCGTTTCATTGCTTGGCGTAGGGCAAAGCGTCCGCGAAGTGCCTACTCCAATTGGCGGCGTAGGCATTCGCGATATCGGGGTCGTGACGCAGGATCAGCACGTTCTCGGCATTCTTGTATTGTGCGGCGTAAGTCCAATTGTAACTGCCGGTAATGACCGCTGCATCGGCCGAGCCGGCGTCGATGACCATCACCTTGTTGTGCGCGCTCTGGTAGCGCACTTCCAGCATCACCGGAATGCCGGCACGCGCCAACTCCGGTATGCGGCTCGCCTCGCCGCTGAAAGTCTGCTCGCGATCCGCCAGGACCTGTACGTCCACGCCACGTCTTTTCGCCGCGATCAGCGCATGCGCCAGAACACGGCTGGTAAAGCTGAAGGCCTGCACCAGGATCTGCTGCTTGGCCTGGCGAATGCAGCCGGCGATCATCGCCTCGGCATTGTCCCAGGGCGTGAACGCCACCTGCACCGTGCCCCGCGCCGCGAATACCGGCGGCGTCTCCCGCAGCGCCGGCCCCTGCGTGCCCCGCTGCGCGACCTGTGCCCCGGCCGCACCAGCCTGCAGCAGTGCCAACAGCAGCAGCAATGTTCTCATTTCTTTCTTTCCAGCAAGGCCGCGAAAAAACCGTCGGTACCATGCACATGCGGCGCGAGACGCAAGTATTCCCCAGTATCGAGCGCTATGCGCTGCTGCGCCAGTGCCGCATTGGCCGGCCGCAATTCGAATTGCGCGTTCCCCGCCAGAAAGGACTCCACCACCCCGGTGTTTTCTTCGTCGAGCAGGCTGCACGTCGCATACAGCAGCAGCCCGCCCGGCTTCACCAGTTTGGCGGCTGCGGCCAGGATCGTATCCTGTTTCGCGCGGTACCCCGCGAGCGACTGTTCATCCTGGCGCCATTTGAGATCGGGATTGCGCCGCAGCGTCCCCAGTCCGGTGCAGGGTGCGTCCACCAGCACGCGGTCGAGCTTGCGCGCAAGGCGCTTCAGGCGCGCATCGTTTTCGCTCGCGATCCACTGCGGATGCACGTTGGAAAGACCCGAGCGCGCGAGGCGCGGCTTCAGCGCCGCAAGGCGCTTTTCCGAAATATCGAACGCATAGAGCCTGCCGCTGGAGCGCATCATTGCTCCCAGCGCCAGGGTCTTGCCGCCGGCGCCGGCGCAAAAATCCGCCACCATCTCGCCGCGGCGCGGCGCCAGCAATTGGCACAGGATCTGGCTGCCCTCGTCCTGGATTTCGATGGCCCCCTCCAGAAACAGAGCATGCCGGTTGATCTGGGGCTTGCCCTCCAGGCGTATTCCCACCGGAGAATAAGGCGTCGCGTGCGCGGCGATGGCGTCGGCCGCCAGGCGCGCGAGCACCGACTCGCGCTCGGCCTTTTGCAGGTTGACACGCAGGTCGAGCGGCGCGCTGTGCTGCAGGCTGCGCGCGAGCGCGAGCAACTCCTCTTCTGTGTGTTGCCGCTGCAGCCTGGCGAGCAGCCAGTCTGGAAAATCGCAGCGCACCGCAAGCGAGTTGTCCTCCGTTTGCGCCTTGAGTTCGGCCAGCCATTCGCGCTCCCTCGGTTTCAACGCCGTATCCAGCTCGCGCAGGCTCAGGCCGCGCAGCTTCGTGAGCGCGGCCAGCACCAGCCGGCGCGCGTCGCGACCGCCGGTCAAAGTCTCGAGCAGGCGCATGCGGCGCAGCACGGCGAACACGGTCTCGGCGACAAAGGCACGGTCGTGCTGACCGAGAATCGGATGCGCGCGCAAGTAGCGCGACACGACGGCATCCGCCGGATGCTTGAATTCCAGCACGGCCGCGAGCGCGCTCGCGGTGTGCTCAAGGAGGGGGCGGGGTAAGGGCATGGTTCAGGGAGCGGCGCGCAATGCGCGTCAGCTGCCGATGTGCGTCAGTATCTGGTCCATGCGCGCGCCGTTCTTATCCACGACCAGGATACGCACCGGCAGATAATCGCGATCGCGCGCGAACCACAGTTCCGTGCCCTTGTCCTCCTTGTTCTCGCGCTGCTTTACCAGGTGCACGGTATCGAACTCGCCTGCCGGGGTCTTCAACATTTCCGGTGCGGCGACGGTATATCGAAATCGCGTCAAACCCCTGCCGTCGGTCGCCGTAACCTTGATCTGCTTGCCCGGCTTCAGATCGGGCGCAGCCTCGAAGGCGAAATTGTAGAGAAAACTCAGCCGGTCCTGCATCCCGGGTACCAGTTTGGTGGTCTCGGTCTTGCCGTCGTGCTCCAGCGTGAGCGTTTTCCTGGCCCAATCGAATTTTGCGACGGAAGCCGGCTTGTCGCCGCGCTGCTCACGGTATTCAAGCGGGCGCAGGCCGGCGCCGGTGATCTTGCCGCGGCACCAGCGCCTGGCGGTGCCGCGATAGAGCAGCGCGCCTATGCCCTTGCCGCGCCCTTCGGAACTCAGAGAAAAACGCTTGCCGTCATGCTTCAGCACATCCGTCATCTCCGCAGCAACTATGCCGTTGTAGCTGAGGTCGTAAGTCAGGGTCAGCTTGTGCGGCGGCTGCGCCGCGCACGCGCCGGCGAAAACACAGGCGGCTATAAAGGCAATCGATCTGATCACGGCGCGTACACTTGTTGCAGTTGATTCCCCTTAACGCGCGCCACAGCGCCGTCGACGACCAGATTTCCTTCGAGAAACCAGCGCGCGGCCTGCGGGTAGATGCGATGCTCCTGCGCCAGCACGCGTGCGGCGAGTGTCGCTTCGTCGTCCTGAGGAAACACCGGCACCGCTGCCTGGATCACGATGGGTCCATGGTCAAGCTGCGGCGTGACGAAATGCACCGTACAGCCATGCAGCTTCACCCCGGCGGCGAGCGCCCTGGCATGGGTGTCCAACCCCGGGAATGCGGGCAGTAGCGAAGGATGGATGTTGAGCATACGGCCCTGGTAGCGCAGGACGAAACTGTCAGTGAGTATGCGCATGAAGCCGGCCAGCGCGACCAGTTCCGGGCGAAACCCGTCGATCGCCTGCGCCAGAGCCGCGTCGAACGCCTCGCGCGTGGCATAGTCGCGGTGAGGCACGACGGCCGTGACGATGCCGCGGCCGGCGGCGTACGCCAGCCCGGGCGCGTCGGCGCGGTTGCTGATCACCGCCGCGACCGGCAGACCGGCTTCGACCATCGCCTGCATATTGCTGCCACGCCCCGAAATCAGGATGACCATGCTTTTCATACCGGCATTCTAAAGCCAAACATGTACTCGGCCGGCACAAACAGCGGCGCAGGCTTCAAGTCAGCCGCGGATCCCCGTTCGCTGCTCCCCGCGGAAACTCGGCCAGCGAGCCCGCGCTGTCGGCCTCGAACAGCTCGCGCAATTGCTCGGCCGCCTCTTTGGCGGTCTGGATAAGCCGCGCCTCGTCGTGCTTCACCGCATATTGCGCCTCGAGCTGCGCCTCGTCGTGCTCGCGGAACAGCGCGATCGCGTGTTCGGTCGCTGCTGCGCCAAAACCCAGCCGCAGCAGCGCTTGGCGCGCCACATCCAGGCTCGCCGGAAAGGTTTCGCGATGAATTGCCTTGACGCCGAGGTCGCGCAGCCGGAAATAATGCACGCGATTGCGCGCGCGGGCGAGAATCGGCAGATCCGGAAAGTGCCTGCGCACCACCTCCGCGGTCTTGACCGAGGCCTCGACGTCGTCGATAGCCAGAACGAACAGCTTGGCCTCCCCCGCCTTGGCGGCGTGCAGCAGCTCCAGCCGCGAGGCGTCGCCGTAATAGACTTTGTTGCTGCCGAAACGGCGCACGAAATCCACCTGCTGGTAGCTCGTCTCCAGCGCGGTGAACGGCAGGCCGCACATGCGCAGCACGCGCGATACGATCTGGCCGAAGCGGCCGTAGCCGGCAATGATCACCGGGTTGCCGGGACCGTCTATGGTGTCGTACTCGGGCGGCGCACGCCGCGCGAGCCAGCGCTGTAGCAAGCGCTCGTGCAGCGCGAAAAACGGCGGCGCGAGCAGCATCGACAGCGTCACCACCATCACCAGCAGCTGCGCCGCGGCCGCCGCGAACACGCCCAGGCCCGCGGCGGCGGCAAACAGCACAAACGCAAACTCGCCACCCTGGGCGAGCGCCGCGGCCAACCGCTGCGCCGTTTCGTTGGGCAAGCCGCCGGCGCGCGCGATTGCGTACATGAGGACGAACTTGACCGCCATCAGACCCAGCGCCAGTCCGAACACCGCTGCCGGCCGCTGCAACGCCAAGTCCAGGTTGGCGCTCATACCGACGGCGATGAAGAACAAGCCCAGCAGCAAACCCTTGAACGGCTCGATGTCCGCCTCGAGTTCATGACGAAATTCGGAGTCGGCAAGCAGCACGCCCGCAAGGAAGGCGCCGAGTGACATCGACAAGCCTATTTTCCCCATGATAAGCGCGGCGCCGACGACGAGCAGCAAGGCTGCTGCGGTGAACACCTCGCGCCCGCCGTAGCGCGCGGCCCGCTTGAGCAGGGGTCGCACCACCAGCCGGCTGCCCGCGATGACCGCGGCGATCACGGCCACCCCCTTGACCGCCGCCATCCAGTTCCCGCCCGCATGCACCGCGCCTGACGCCAGCAACGGTAGCAGCGCCAGCATCGGGATCACCGACAGGTCCTGGAACAACAGGATGGCGAAAGCGTTACGCCCATGGCGCTCCGCGAGCTGACCGCGCTCGGCGAGCGAGGAAATCACCAGCGCCGTCGAAGACATGGCCAAGCCGAAACCGATCACCAGTGCCTCGCGCCAATCCAGGCCGAACGGCAGACACGCGGCGAGCAAGGCGAGAGTGGTAACCGCCACTTGGGCGCCACCCAGGCCGAACACCGGCCGGCGGAGCACCCATAGCCGGCTCGGCTGCAGTTCTAGTCCGATCAAAAACAGCAGCAGGACCACGCCGAATTCGGCAAAGTTCATGGTCGCCTGCACTTCGCCGACCAGACGCAGACCCCAGGGACCGATGGCCATGCCGGAAGCAAGGTAGCCGAGCACAGCGCCAAGTTTTAGCCGCCGGAACAGCGGCACCAGGAGCACCGCGGCCAGCAGGAAGATTGCAGCCTGTTCGAGCAGATCCATGGCGACCCCTCCAAATCCGCTCTTGCTGCGTCAAGACACCTTGACCAGGCCGGGGATCCGGCACGAACGCAGCCAGTAACGGCCGGCTACGCTAACACGGTCGTAGCCGGGCCGCCAGGCTGACGGATCAGCGCACAGTCTTGAGCGCAGCAGCTGTGCGGGCGACGCGCTTGCCCTGGAAACGCGCGACCTCGAGATCGTCGGCATTGGGCAATGCGCCGTTGCTTCCCGAAACGGAAGACGCGCCATAAGGCGTACCCGCCTTGAACAGCGCCGGGTCGGCATAGCCGGTCGGCACCAGGATCAAGCCGAGGTGCGCCATTGGCGCGTACAGCGCGGTAATGGTCATCTCGTTGCCGCCATGGAGGGTCGAAGTAGACGCGAACGCCGCGCCTGCCTTGCCCACAAGCGCGCCCTTGAACCACAGCGCACCGAGGCTATCGATGTATGCCTTTAGCTCAGCCGTCATGCTGCCGAAGCGTGTCGGCGTGCCGAACACGAGCGCGTCGGCCCATTCCGCATCGGCCTCGGTCGGCGCCTGGTACAGCGCATTCATGCGCGTGGCGCCTTCGACCCAGCCCGGCGCTTTTTTCATCACTTCCTCGCCAACGAATTCCCGTGCGCGGCGCAGCCGCACCTCTGCGCCTTCTGCCGCGGCACCCTCGGCAACGGCTTTGGCCAGCGCTTCGGTCACGCCGCCACGGGAATAAAACGCTATCAAAACTTTGGTTGTCATTGTGGTTCTCCAGATTGTCGACAGATTTATGTTCAAGCCAAATCGAACAGGATCACTTCCGCCTGCTCGCCTTTTTCAAACACCATCTCGGCCACCCCGGTCGCCTTGAGCGCATCGCCCGCTTGCAGCAGTTGGCCGTTGACCGTCAGCTTGCCGCGAGCGACATGCACATAGGCCTTGCGCGCGGGGGCCAGCGCGTAGCTGATGCGCTCGGCGCCGTCGAGCAGGGCGGCGTAGACCGCGGCATCCTGGTGGATCAGCACCGAACCCTCGCGCGCGTCGCTCGAAGCGATCAGCCGCAAGCGGCCGCGCTTGGACGCCGCATCGAAATGCTTCTGCTCGTAGCTCGGCCGGATACCGGTGACATTGGGCTCGATCCAGATCTGCAGGAAGTGCGTCACGCCGTCCTTCGAGTGGTTGTACTCGGAATGCAATACTCCCTTGCCCGCGCTCATGCGCTGCACGTCGCCGGGGACGATGCTCGAGCCATTGCCCATATTGTCTTCGTGCGCCAGCGCGCCTTCGAGCACGTAGCTGATGATTTCCATGTCGCGGTGGCCGTGGGTGCCGAAGCCGCTTCCGGGGAGAATGCGGTCCTCGTTGATTACGCGCAGGCTGCCGAAGCCCATGTGCTCCGGATCGTGATAATCGGCGAAGGAAAACGTGTGGAAAGACTTCAGCCAGCCGTGGTCGGCATAACCGCGCTCATTGCCCCTGCGAACCTGTTGCATGCCAATCTCCTGTCTGTTAATTCGGATACCTTGAACAATTGATGCCCATCGTATGCTTGCCGTATTTGAAATAAAAGCGGATACTTTTCACTCAATAGATCAATATTTTTGAATTTCTAGCCGGAACATGAAACTGAGCCTGGACGCGCTGGTGGCAATAGACGCGATCGAGCGGCTCGGCAGTTTTGCCGCCGCAGCGGCGGAACTGCACCGCGTGCCGTCCGCCCTCAGCTATACGGTGCAAAAACTGGAGCAGGACCTGGACGTCGCCCTGTTCGACCGCAGCGGCCACCGCGCGCGGCTGACCCCGGCCGGACGGGAATTGATGCAGGAAGGCCGGCAGCTGCTGCGCGCCGCCGGCGAACTCGAATGCCGCGTGAAGCGCGTCGCCACCGGCTGGGAAACGGAGCTGCGCATCGCGCTCGACACCGTGATCCCGGCACCGCAATTGTTCCCGCTGATCGAAGAGTTCTACGCGGAAGAATCGGGCACGCGCATACGCCTCGCGCACGAGGTGCTCGCCGGCACCTGGGATGCGCTGGTATCGGGTCGCTCGGAACTGGCCCTGGGCGTGTCGGGCGAAGTGCCGGCCGGCGGCGGGTATGCCATCCGCATGCTCGGCTACAAGGATTTTGTTTTCGCGGTCGCCCCGGCCCATCCGCTGGCTGCGCTGCCCGAACCGCTCAAGCCCGAACAGATTCTTGCCCATCGCGCCATCGCCATCGGCGACAGTTCGCGCAAGCTGCCGCCACGCTCCATCGGGCTGTTGACCGGCCAGGACGTACTCACCGTCCCCGACCTGGAATCCAAGGTGGCCGCCCAAGCGGCCGGCCTGGGCTGCGGCTATCTGCCTGCGCACGCCGCCGCGCCGCTGATCAAGGCCAAGCGCCTGGTGGTCAAGGCGGTGGAGGAAGTCTCCCCCGTGGGCAATCTCTACTACGCCTGGCGCTCGCGCGAGAAAGGCAAAGCGCTGCGCTGGTTTCTCAAGCGCCTGGAAAACCAGGAAGTGCGCGCTTCGCTGCTGCGCTACTGAGTCCGGCCGCCGGCTTGCGCCTGCGCGAACTGTGCGCGGATGGATTCGATGCGCTCGCGGTTGACGCCGAAATCGCCCCGCCCCAGGCGCGAAGCCGAGCGCACCTGGATCACGCCGGCCTTCTCGTCCAGATAGAACTCGGTGTCATCGACAAAGCCCATCAGCTTGCTGGTGAACTCGGCGTAGAGATAATTCGGCTCGTCCTTCACCACCCTGACGCGCGGCATGCCTTCGACGATTTTGCGCAAGGCCGCCCAAGCCCGTCGAGGGTCGCCTGAATAGCGTAAAGGCGCAATGTAATGCCCCGGATCGGCGTTCTTGTCGACCTGGCTGTCGACGTTGTTGGGGCTACGCTTGGGCGGAGCGAGGCGCCCGTCGTGAACCCCGAGATTGTCCGGCCGCGTGCCGCTGAATAGTCCCATTCTGGCTCCGATGGCAATGCCAAGCGCGGCAAGCGCAAGCACTGCGGCTGCGACGCGCAGCGGCTTTTTCCAGGTAACGAACGCCCCGCCCTTGGGCATGCTCACACGGATGCGAGCGCCGGGCCCGCGCCTCAGCCTTCGGCGCCGCGCTCGGCGATCTCGCGGTGCACCGCGGCCATGTCGATGCCCTTGGCCTGGGTAATCACCTGCTCCAGCGCCTGAGCCGGCAGCGAGCCCGCCTCGGCGTAGAGAATCACCTTCTCGCGAAACACCATCAGCGTCGGAATGGAACGGATGTTGAACGCACCCGCAACTTCCTGCTCCTCCTCGGTGTTGACCTTGGCGAACACCACGTCCGCGTGCTGCTCGGAAGCCTGCTCGAAGGTCGGCGCGAAAGCGCGACAGGGTGCGCACCAGGGCGCCCAGAAATCGACGATCACCACGTCGTTGCCGGTCACGACCTGCTCGAAATTGTCTTTGGTAAGCTCTACGGTAGCCATGCATTTCTCCGGGTAGGTTTTTGCAATTGTATCAGGACCGGACGGCCGACCGGCGGCGCCCTAGCGCTCCTTTCGACGGGGAATTCATCCGCTGATTTTATAAACGCACTAAGCCAGCTTTTCCAGAAATGTGGCGATCGCACGCCAGTACTCCGGCTCGCCGGCGAGGCTGCCATGGTCGGCCCGGTGAATTTCGCGCCATTGCCTGGGTCCGCCCCATGCGGCATACAGGCGCTCGGAATGCAGACGCGGAATCACGCGGTCGTCGCCCGCGACCAGGCATAACAGCGGCGTCTTGATGCCCGGCGCGCGCGACAGCGAATCGAAGCGGTGCCTGAGCATCAGGCCGATCGGCAAATACGGATAGACGTCCCTGGCCACGCTTTCTACGCTGTCGTAAGGCGATACCAGTATCACACCCGCCAGCGGCCGCCGCGCGGCAAGATAGACGGCAACGCCACTGCCCAGGCTGCGCCCCATCACCGCAACGCATCCTCCCTGGGCGCGGCTAACGGCATAGTCATAAATTTGCAGCGCGTCTGCGAACAATTCGGTCTCGCCCGGCTTGCCCTCACTCCTGCCGTAGCCGCGATAATTGAACGTCAGCAGCGACCAGCCGGCGTATTGGCCCGCGGTCGAGGCAAGCCAGGACACCTCCTCCGCGTTGCCGCCGAAATAGATCAGCAGCGGCGCCGACACCTGCGTTGCCGGCGCCTTCACCAGCCAGCCGTGCAGGCGCACGCCGGCGGATACGGTCAGCGTCAGTTCCTCGATTGCGGTGCCGGGATAGGCTTGCAGCGGATCCTGGGTGAGCGGCTGGGGAGAGAAAATCAGCCGCTCCTGGAAAAAATAGATCAGCAGCGGGAAGCCCAGTGCGACGCTGCCGGCGAGTTTGAGCCAGTCGAGCAGCTTCGGTTTCGTTTTGGCCGCTGCTTCGGTATCGGATCCCTTGAGCACCCCGCCATTGTATCGGCGGCGCCAAGGCCGCCGCCACCGGATTGTGGTCAAGGTCTTACAATTGCCGCATGAACCGATATCGCGGCCGCTTCGCGCCCTCGCCCACCGGACCGCTGCACTTCGGCTCGCTGGTGGCCGCTGTCGGCAGCTACCTGGAGGCGAAGCATCGGGGCGGTCAATGGCTGCTGCGCATGGAAGACCTGGATATCCCGCGCGAGCAGCCGGGCGCCGCCGACGCAATTCTGCGCGCGCTAGAGTCCTGCGGCATGGGCTGGGACGGCGACGTCGTGTACCAGAGCCGGCGCGGCGAAGCCTATCGCTGCGCGCTCGCGCAGCTTGAAGCGCAAGGCTTGGTCTACGCCTGTGGCTGTTCCAGACGGGAAATCGCCGACTCGATCCTCGCGTTTGCGCCTGCGCATGGCGCGAAGGCCAGGACGGCGCGCTGGTCTATCCCGGCACCTGCCGCACGGGCCTAGCGCCGGGAAAAGCAGCTCGCGCCGTGCGCGTACGCGTCAACGACAGTGTGATCGAATTCGAGGACGCGCTGCAAGGGCCGATACGGCAGGATCTCGCGGCCGAAGCCGGCGACTTCGTGCTGCTGCGCGCCGATGGCCTGTATGCCTACCAGCTGGCGGTAGTGGTCGACGATGGCGAACAGGGCATCACCGACGTGGTGCGCGGCGCTGATCTGCTGGCCTCGACGCCGCGCCAGATTTATTTGCAGCGCCTGCTGGGTCTGCCGACGCCGCGCTATCTGCACCTGCCGGCGGCGGTCAATGCCGCCGGGGAGAAACTGTCGAAGCAGACGCTGGCGCCGCCGGTGGATGCGCGCGATCCGGTGCCGGCGCTCGCGCAGGTCATGGATTTTCTCGGCCAGGCACCGCCCATGCAGCTCGCGCGCGCTTCGCTCGCCGAATTCTGGCAATGGGCGCTCGCTCATTGGGACGCGCGGCACATCCCGCGCCGGCGCGATCGCCAGGCCGGCGCTCATCGGGCCGGGCGCGATCAGCGCGAGCGTGGTTATCGCTAAAAGACTGGATCCGTCTAGCGCGCGCGCCGCCGTTCTTGTGACGGCATTTATGTGCGTCGCGACAGTGCTCGCCCTCGAGGCGGCACACGATGTCGTTCGCGCGCGGGGCGAGCCCCGCGCTCAGAGGCAGATTGAGATTGCCTGGCGCAATCCCTAATTTCCCTCGACCAGCATGCTTGCAGGAATCTCCGCGAGCTTTGTGGCGACCATCGCGGTGTAGTAGATCGGCTCACCGTTGGCCGCCAGCCGGTGGCGGTAGCGGCGCGTCGCTTCGAGCCGCACTATCCCCTCATTGACCATGCGGCGCATCAACTCCGAAAAACCGTAGGTATAGCGCGCGTCGAGGAATTCGTCCTTGATGTTGAACGCGAGCAACCCTCCCGGCGCGACGTAGCCTGCCGCCCTGTGATAGGCCTTCGGCGGTATGTCACCGAAACCCAGAGCAGCGACGCAGGTAAGCGCGTTCGGTCGCAGCGCGCGCAGGCGCCGATCGATCTCGGCGCGCGGTTTGGTCATGTCGGCGACAATGTAGTCGGAATAGACTTCCGGGTTGTCGCGCTGCGCGGCCGCGCGCGCCTCCTGCAGTATGTCCAGTCCGATCACGCCGGCGGCGCCGATGCGCCGCAACTCATCGCCCACGATACCGTTTCCCGCCCCTAAATCGATCACCCGCAGCGGCTCGGGCGCGTCCTGGTCTGCGCGCACGTCCTGCAGCAAGCCCACCACGCGCTTCGGGGATTGGCATTGCAACAGATCGTAGAACAGATATTCGTACAAACCCGGCCGGTTATAGATCTCGTCATAGTCGTGAAAACGCAGCTTGCGCCACTCTCCCTCCTCGTAGATGTTGAACCATTCGGAGTCTTGCGACATTCTCTGCTTCAGCGTTGGCAGCCGCAAACGGCTTTCCCAATCTCGTTTGGGGGGTGTGGTCGAAGCGACAGTGCCCTCGTTCATAGGTATCAACTCCCTGTTAATGGCGAGACCTGTGCTCTCTGGTTCAAAGGGGAAGCGGATTCGCCGGTCGTAGGAATGCCGGTTGGCCTTGGCTTCAGCATGTTCCGTTGATAAAGTCCGCAATATGCGAAGCAAGCCGTTTAAGACCCGCCGGCCCGCGACACGGATCGCGTTCGACCGCACGTGCCTGGAGACGGGCTGTTGATCCAGGTTCAAAACCTGACCAAGCTGTTCGGCGATACGCCCGTCGTAAGCGCCGTATCCTTCACCGTTTCCGCGGGAGAATTGCTCGTTCTCGTCGGCAGTTCGGGCTCGGGCAAGACCACGACGCTCAAAATGATCAACCGCCTGATCGAACCTACGGCGGGAAACGTAAGCATCGACGGAGTGGACGCAAAAGATGTCCCGGGGCATGTCCTGCGTCGCCGCATTGGCTACGTATTCCAGAAAGTCGGCCTCTTCCCCCACATGACCGTCGAGCAAAACGTGGCCGTGCCTCTTGCCCTGCTCGACTGGGAAGCGGGGCGGATTCGCAGCCGGGTGCACGAGGTGCTGGAACTGGTCGAACTCGATCCGTCCCTATGCACCCGATATCCCGCCGAACTCTCAGGCGGACAACAGCAGCGCATAGGCGTCGCGCGGGCACTCGCGGCCGAGCCCAAGCTCATGTTGCTCGATGAACCCTTTGGCGCGCTGGATCCCGTGACGCGGGATCGATTGCAACAGTCCTTTCTCGAAATCCGCAGGCGGCTCGGATTGACGGCGATCTTCGTTACGCACGATATGTCCGAGGCACTTCTGCTCGCCGATCGCATCGCCGTAATGAACCACGGTCGCCTGGTTCAGATGGGAACACCAAAGGAGCTTCTGGCGTCGCCTGCGGACGACTATGTAGACCGCCTGCTCGACACCCCGCGCCGGCAGGCGCGCGCATTCGACGAACTCGTTGCAGGAGCGGCCGGGTGAGTGAGCAACTTGCGCTGCTGCCGGGCTATCTGAACGCGCATCTTCAGCTTACCCTCTTCGCCCTGCTGCTCGGCGTGTTGATCAGTGTTCCGCTCGGCGCTATGGTCGCGCGCGTGCGCTGGCTCGAGCAGCCGGTTCTTGGCGTCGCCAGCGTAATTCAGACCGTTCCAAGTCTCGCTCTGCTCGCAATTATGGTGCCCCTCCTCGCCGCCGTGCATTTGCAGAGCATTGGTTTCTTGCCGGCCTTTATTGGGCTTGTGCTCTACAGCGTATTACCGATCCTGAGTAACACCGTCACCGGGCTCGGGACCGTCGACCCCGCCCTGATCGAGGCGGCGCGAGGGGTCGGAATGACGCCTCGGCAGCAGCTGTTCCGGGTGGAATTCCCCCTTGCAATGCCTGTCATCATCGCGGGCATCCGCACCGCGACAGTATGGACCGTGGGCATTGCCACTCTGTCGACGCCGGTCGGGGCCACGAGCCTCGGCAACTACATCTTCAGTGGCCTGCAGACCCGCAATCTGGACGCGGTCCTCGTCGGCTGCGTCGCTGCCGCCGGCCTCGCGCTCACGCTCGACACCCTGATCCGCCTCATCGCAGTTGGCCTGGCGCGGCGCCGTCGCGGCATACTGGGCGCGGCGCTGGGTGCGCTTGCGCTACTCTACGTCTACACCGGAATCACGGCAGCGCGCGAGCTTATGCCGCAAAAGCACGCCTGCGTCATCGTCGGCGCCAAGACCTTCACCGAACAGTACATCCTGAGCGAGATAATCGCCAAACAGATAACGCACGAGACCGGAAGGTGCACAAGAGTGGCGCAGTCCCTGGGATCGACGGTGGCATTCGACGCGCTTCGCTCCGGCGATATCGATGTCTACGTGGACTACTTCGGCACGATCTGGACCACGCTCATGCATCGCCACACAAATCCCGGCAACCGCGACGACATCCTGCGGGAGGTTAGCCGCTTTCTGCGTGAGCATGACGGGGTTTTCGTGGTGGGCAAACTCGGCTTCGAGAACGCTTACGCCCTTGCGATGCGGCGAAAGCAGGCCGAAAAGCTCGGCATAAGGCGGATCAGCGACCTCGCCCCTTACGCCCCCACGCTGTCCATCGGCGGCGACTACGAATTCTTCAGTCGCCCGGAGTGGCAAGCGCTCCGTGCCAGCTATGGGCTTAAATTCGCCGCCAAGCGGAGCATGGACCCGTCGCTCATGTACCAGGCGGTCGCCAAGGGGAACGTGGACGTCATCAGCGCCTTCTCCACTGATGGCCGCATCGCGGCCCTGAAACTCACCGTCCTCGATGACGACCGCGGCGCGATCCCGCCCTACGATGCGATCATCCTGGCAAGCACCGCTCTCGAACGCCGGCACCCTGAAGTAATTGCGGCTCTGCAGAAACTGAGCGATAAGATCAATGGCGATGCCATGCGCCGGATGAATCTTGCTGTGGACGGGGCCGGTGAGAGCCCGAGCGCCGTTGCGAAGGGCTTCCTTGAGAAGCTTTGGAGAAAACAGTAGCGCCTATTCTGGCGGCTCCCGGCGCCGGGAGAATAGCACGCGCACCGCACCCGGCGGCAGCATCACCGTGGCGAGCGCCAGCAGCACCAGCCCGAGCGCGGCGAAGTCCTGCCAGTGCGGAACTTCGGACAACACCAGCATGCCGCTGAATACCCCCACCACTGGAATCATCAGCGTCGACAATGTAGACACGCCCACCGGAACCGAGGTCACGACCTTGTACCAGGCCCAATAGCAAAACACGAACGCGATCACCACGTTGTAGACGACCGCAAGCGCCGGCCACAGCGTCAGCGGGCGCAGGAGGTGCCGGTCGAAGGCGAGCGCGCTGGCGTAGATCGGGACGCCGCCGAGCAGCAACTGCCAGGCGGTGAGCGCAGTGACCGGCAGATCGACCGGATAGCGCTTCATCAGCACCGTGCCGATCGCCCAGCTGAGCGCGCCGCCCAGCATCAACAGCGTGCCCTTGGGCGCCGCCTGCACCGCCCGCAACTCATTCGACAGCAACAGCAGTATCGCGCCCATGCCAAGCACGACGCCGAGCGCGCGGCGTGCCGTAATGCGCTCATGCAGCAGCCAGGCCGAGAACAGCACGCCCCATAGCGGCATGGTATAGGCGAGAATGGCCGCGCGCCCGGAGGCCATGTAGCCGATGCCGTAGGCGACACAAAGATTCCACACCGTGATGTTGAAAAAGGCCATCAGCAGCAGCCTGCTCCATTGGCCGCGCGGCACGCGCAGCGGCAGGCGCGCCCAAGCCGCGATGGCGAACAGGCCGACTGCCCCGCCGAGCAGACACACGCTGCGAAAACTCAGCACCGGCACCTCGGTGAGCGCCAGTTTGATCATCGGCCAGTTGAATCCCCAGCCCAGGGTAAGCGCCACCAGCACCCACAGGATGGAGGCAGGAAAACCATGGCCCTCCTGGCGTTTCAAGTCTTCTTCTCGGCGCGCAGCGCGAGTTCCACCGCGCGCAGATCGGCACTTGCGTAATCGACCTCGCCGCTTTGCACCCGGGCGCACAGCAGCTCGAATTCCGCGCTGGTCAGGCTCTCGATGCGCCGCTTCAGCCAATCGGCTGCGCTCGCGGCAATCAGGCGCCGTATGCGCCCGCCGTGCGAGCGCCGCTGGCCGGCGCAGGCGGCGGCATGCCGCGCTATCAGGTCCGCGAGTTCCACCACGCCCTCGCCGCTGGTGGCGACAGTGCGCACGACCTGCGGCGTCCAGTCCTCGTAATGGCGCAGCGCCAGCATCGCCAGCAGCTCGCGTTCGGTGCGCCCGGCAAGCGGCAGGTCGGCTTTGTTTACCACCAGGATATCGGCAATCTCGAGGATGCCGGCCTTGAGCGCCTGCACCTCGTCGCCGAGGCCGGGTGGGCAGACCACGACGCGCGTATCGGCGACTTCCGCCACCTCGACCTCCGACTGTCCGGCCCCAACGGTCTCGATGATGATGTGATCGTAGCCGGCCGCGTCGAGCAGGTCGGCCACCCGCGCCGCGGTGCGCGACAAGCCGCCGCCATGTCCGCGCGAGGCGAGCGAGCGGATGAACACGCGCTCGTTCGCCTGGTGCTCTCCCATGCGGATGCGGTCGCCGAGGATCGCGCCGCCGGAAAACGGGCTCGAGGGATCGACCGCCACCACGCCGACCCTGGCGCCGCGCGCGATCCAGGCGCCGATCAGCGCGTTGACGAGTGTGGACTTTCCGGCGCCCGGAGGGCCGGTGATGCCGAGCACGCGTGCGCGCCCGAGATGCGGCTGCAATTGGTGCAGCAGCGCTCTGCCTTCTGCGGTCTCGTTCTCCACCGCCGACATGGCGCGCGCCAGCGCGCGGCGCTCGCCGGAGAGGATGCCGGCGACTGTGTCCGCCGCGGGCTCAAGCTTCATGCGCGGACCGCCATGTCCTCGCCTTCAGACCACGACCAGCGGCTGGCCGAAGCCGAGCTCGCGCCGCAGCGTCGCGCAGATTTCGCCGTGGGTGCAGCCGGCCTCTGCGGCCTCGACCACGCGCTCGAAAATGTTCTGGCGCGGATCGCCTGCGGCGGCGGCGAGACGGTCCTGCGCCGCTCGCACCGCGGCCTGCGAGCGCGCTCGCTTGTACGCAGCGAACGCGGCGATATGCGCGCGCATTTTCTCCGGGTCGGGCACGGGCAAGGCCTGGCGCCCGCTGCTGTCTTCTTCCACTTGGTAGGCGTTGACCCCGACCATGGTCTGCTCGCCCGATTCGATTTTTTCCTGGAACGCGCGCGCCGATGCGCCGACCATTTTCTGCACCAGGCCCTGCTCCACCGCTGCGTACATGCCGCCGGCGGCCTCCACCTGCGCCATGACGCCGAGAATCTTCTGCTCCATTTCGTCGGTGAGCGTCTCGATGTAGTAGCTGCCGCCCAAGGGATCGATCACGTCGGTGAGGTGCGCCTCCTCGCGCAGGATGTTCTGCGTGTTCACCGCGATGCGCGCGCCGAACTCGGTCGGGCAGGACAGTGCCTCGTCGTAGGCATCAGTATGCAGCGACTGCAAGCCGCCGAGGATGCCGGCGATCGCCTGCACGGTGACGCGCGCGATGTTGTTGAGCGGTTGCTGCCGCGTGAGATCGACGCCCGAGGTCTGGCCGTGGAACTTGAAGCGCCAGGAGCGCGGATCGCGCGCGCCGAAGCGCTCGCGCGTGATGCGCGCCCAGATGCGCCGCCCGGCGCGGAACTTGGCGATTTCCTCGAACAGGCTGACCGAGATGTCGAAAAAGAACGTGAACCGCGGCAGGAAGCGATCGGGCTGCATGCCGCAAGCGCGGCAGTCCTCGGCGTACTGGATCGCCGAGCACAGGGTGAAGGCCATCGCCTCCGCCGGCGTAGCGCCGGCCTGCTGCATGTGCTGCCCCACCACCGACATCGGGTTCCAGTTGGGCACGTTGTTGTTGCAGAATTCGATGTGGTCGGTGAGAATGCGGCGCGCGCCGGGAAGCGCGATACGGAAGAACATGTGGTTGGCGACGTAGTGACTGAGGTAGTCGCTCTGGTTGGATGTGCCTCTGAGCGCGCGCCAGTCGGCGCCGCGTCGCTTTGCGCTCGCAAGCAGGAAAGCGAGCAGCGTGAACGGCGACGGATCGTTCATGGCGCAGGACGTGCTCGCCAAATCGACGCCGGCGAGGCTCTGCGCCATGTGCTCCGCGGTATTCAGCACCACGCCGCAGGTGCCCAGCAGTTCCGCGTGCACCTCGTCCATGTCGTAGCCGCGGAACACCGAATTGCACGGTATCAGCGACACCGCAGTGGTGCCCTGCGCGATCATCTCGAGCAGGCGCGCGTTGTAGT
>Ga0307377_10002291_pt1 | contig 22789 bp, 23 predicted proteins | sample TR3MG_FD_202535 | JGI IMG/M metagenome (GOLD analysis project Ga0307377, IMG submission 202535) | Soil microbial communities from Risofladan, Vaasa, Finland - TR-3 | ecosystem: Environmental > Terrestrial > Soil > Coastal area > Acid sulfate soil | place: Finland: Risofladan, Vaasa | collected...
GGGAAAACTCACGTCAACCCCGAGTGACGTCGCGGGGACTGAGGTAGCGGCCGAGGCGGCGTCAACGTTGACGCCGACGGCCGCGACTACGAGCAGCGGCACGAGGAACAGTACGCGACAGAATCGGAACATTCGAAATTGTATGTCGATAGGTCGACGATGTCGTGCGGCCAATGGGCAGAGGATCTCAATGGCGCTAATGCTGGTACATCAGTTGACTGGTCCTCGCCTTTTGTCAACACTGGCACTGATTGGTCGTATCCGAGACTCGCCGGCGCATCAAACCCATACCTTGTCCCAACTGAGGCTGCCCCAGCTCACTTCGCTGACATCGGAACCCGTAACGGCTGCAATTGCTGGCTCTCGTAGTACACTGGGGATGGCCCTCGCAATCGACCCGGTTCTATGAATCGGTCAGTAGAGCCCTAGCAGATCCTGATCGTGGAGCACTCGCGTTCAAACAATCGTGAGAGATTCTTCGGAACTCGGGTGTGATTGTGCGAACGGTCCGGCTTACGGAACCCTATGAACGAGCTCTGTGACCCACGTATTTGTGGGGCGTTGGCGGTTCGCATGGTGTCGTCTCCACGGAGGGTTATTGGAACGGTTCCGTCCGCATCTTCTTGAACCCAGTCACCAATACCGCCGGAATCGATGTTGTCGAGGCTATGGGCCGTGCTGTCAGTTCACCCGTTGCGAGCTGGCTTGATATCGCAATTGAATCTATGGGTCGGCGTCTCACGTGGGTGCGCCGGTCTGTCCTTACCGGTGGCGTTGCGCCGCCAGGTTTCCACCGCCTTCCAGGCGGTGCGGACCCTTAACAAGTCTTTAACCGTCCGGAAACATCCGTTCGGCACTATTGGGTCATGAGCTGACCCGAGCAAAGGAGAAACCGTGTACACCGATACCGTCAACACCCTGGGCCTGTACGAACTCTTCACGTGGTGGTCCGGTCTGGAAACCAGCGCCACCGTGGGAACCACTTTGGCCGACTGGGACGCGGTGCCGTACCGCGATGCCTGGTGCTTCTCGCGTCGGGAACAGTCGGACAGCGAGGCGTACCTGATTCGGGGCACCAGTCTGGTCAACTTCGGCTGGGAGGATGATGACCTCGAGTCGGCGTACCAGATGCTGTCCCGGGGTTCGCGTCCGTCGTCGTCCGACACCCGTGCGGTGGGTCGGCGAATTTGAATGGTCAACTCGTGGCGCCGTGGTTGGTCGCAGCGCCGCAATGTTCACCAGATTGCTGAACCGCGCGGTTCGGGGAAGATTCGCTAACCCGGCCTAAATCAAGAACCCCGGGCCATTGGCCCGGGGTTCTTGATTGACGAGTGGGGGACTACTCGTGGTTGCTGTAGTGCTCGCGCCAGATCAGTCGGTAGACCTTGGTCTTGCGCGGGATGGCCCTCAGACCTGGAATCACCGGCACTAGCAGGAGCAGGGCCGTGAGGAGCATCATCATGCCCCAGATCAGCACGTCGGCGTTGGCACTGGTGTTGAACGGCGGAATCTGGTACCAGAAGGTGTACAGCCACAGCCACGCCTGGCCGGGGTACTGACCCGTCTCGTTCATCATGCCCCACTGGGAACCGGTGAGGTGCTGCTTGTCGGCGAGTGTCCCGAAGTACTCACTGTCCGCGAGGAACAGCAGCGGCTTCGTGTAGTCGGTCGTGTAGTACCCCGAACCGGTGATCAGGGCCTGGTCGAGGGCGCCGCTACGCGCCATCTGGGTCAGATCGTTGATCATGACGGGCACCGGACCGGAGTTCGTGGCGTTCACCACGACCTGGCCGTTAGACCAGGTCATCTTGGTGGCGGCCTTGGTGTAGTCCGCGACCCACCCGTTCTGAGTCGACGCAGAGGCGCTCGTCCACTGGGACAACGCTGGCTGGAGGCCCGGAATTGCGGGCTGTGACTGCAGCGGTGACACGATGAAGTCCTTCACCGTGTTGATCGGGATGTGGACGCCGACCCACTTGCCCAGCGTGAGTGGTCCCAGCTGTTGTCCGACGGCCGCGTGGTTGTACGGCGCGCCGTAACCGGCGGTCCCCGAGGTTCCGTTCAGCTCTTCGAGCGCGGTCTGGGCGAAGTCGATTGGATCAGCGTTCGACCAGGACTTGACGGTGATGGCCTTTTCGTCGGGTGAACCGAAGAAGACGGCCAGGATCAGGGTCAGCATCGCGACGATGACGATTGCGATCGTGCCCTCTTTGATGATGTCGTAGGGACTGTAGCCACCCTTGTATTCGGGTGCGTCCACGTCGGGGCGGAATGCCTTCTTGCTCATTACGCCACCTTCGCTTCATCTTCGTACGGGGGAACAACGCCCTTGACACGCACCATCAGCACGTGGAGGGCGGTCAGCAGCACCGCCGCGATCGGCAGGATCACGATGTGCCACATCAGCATCTGGCCGAAGTTCAAAACGTTGAAGAAGGCACCACCACCGGTGGCGTTGATGCCGTCTTTCGCCTGGGTGGAGATCCACTGGCTGTCAAAGTTGGTCTGGGAGACGTAACCCGTCAGTCCGGTGACGATGGAGGCGATGAAGGTCACCACGCCGGTCATCCAGGTGAAGGTGCGTCCACCGCGCCACGCGCCCATGAAGAACTTGCCCCAGAGGTGCACGATCATCGAGAAGAAGAAGATCTCCACGCTCCACAGGTGCAGGGAGTTGACGAAGTGCCCGATGAACGACTGGTGCCACCAGAGTGGTCCGCGGATCGCGAGAATCACGCCGGTGCCGATGACCACGATCAAGGCCGCCAGCGTCGCAACACCGAAGACGTAGATCCAGGACGAGACGTAGGCGGGCTGGGTGTCGGGAAGCAACTTTTCCGGCGGCAACTTGCCCTCGACGCGCTTGCGAAGGCGCGTCGTCCATTGCCGTTCTATTTCAGTGATGCTCATCGGTTCTCCTTACGACGGCTCTTGCCGGGGAACGGGAGCAACAGCGCGGCCACGAAGGTCACGACCATCAGACTCACCACGACGAGGTTGCCGACGCTCACCAAGATGAAATGCCAGTGTAAATAATGGCCGTAGCCATCAAGATTGATAATCGAACCCAGCAAACTCATGTATCGCTCCCCGTTCCTTTAACTCTGAAACTAGTGTTCCAGTGCTGAGCACGTAGGAACTAGGGACCAAAGGCCCGTGTTCAACACCGAGTAATTACTTGGTCCTACGCGTACCAGGCTCACGGTCATGGGCGCTTTGGCGAAGGTGAAATTGCGTGACTCCGATGGCGAGCGACGTGGCCCCCGCGACGTGCAGTTCCACCAGCCACGCGGGCAGGTGGGTCAGGTACTGGGTGGCGCCGATCGCTGCTTGAACGAGCGAGATGATCACGAGACGTCGTACGCCGAGTTTGAGTGGTGTGGGGGCCGCACTCTTCCAGATTGCGAAGACCAGTCCGGTGACGAGACCAATGAACAGGACTGCGGCCAGCGAGTGCACCCACGCGGCTGACGATAACGAGAAGGGCAGGCGGCGTGCCACCAACTGCCCCTGGGACGAGCCGGCGTGGGGACCCGAGCCCGTGGTCATGGTGCCCGTCACGATGAGCACCACGAAGGGAATCCACAGCAGTCGGGCGATCAGTCGAAAGTGCGGGTCGCGCACATCCGAACGCGCTCCGGGTCCGTACACGTACTTCGAACGGTGGTAGAGGACGGCACCCACGACGACCATCGAGAGTGAGAGGACCATGTGAAGTGAGACGAGCCACGGGTTGAGCTTCGAGTAGACGACGAAGGCGCCGAGTATCGCGTCAGCGAAGACCCCACCGATGAGCATGCCCGACAGGATGAGGAGGTCGCTGCGGCGGACTTCGCGCAGCAGCGCCGCGATGAACGTAGCGACGGTCACGAGGACCAGGGTGATCGTGACGATGCGGTTGCCGTACTCAATCAGCGGGTGGATGCTCCACGAACCGGTCAGGCGGTGGTGATAACAGGTCGGCCAGTCCGGACAGCCCAACCCCGAGCCGGTCAGCCGCACGGCCGCCCCCGACAGGACGATGACGATCATCGAGAGGAAGGAGGCGAAGGCAAACCAACGAAATACTGGACCCGAGACCGGGCGGCGTCTGGAAGAAGGCACTTTCGTAGCCTAGAGATTCTGTACTCGTAGAATGCCCCTTGTGACAATTTTGGCCCCGACCACCCGACCTCTTGCGGATGTTCTCAAGGGCTATGTCGCTCTCACGAAACCGCGGATTATCGAGTTGCTGCTCGTGACCACGATTCCGACGATGGTCGTCGCGGCCAACGGAATCCCGGGGCTCTGGCTCATTGTCACCACGCTCATAGGTGGAACTCTCGCGGCCGGCGGCGCCAACGCGCTCAACATGGTGATCGACCGTGACATCGACGCCATCATGGAGCGGACGAAGAAGCGTCCCCTCGTGACCGGGGTCATGACACCGCGAGCGGCCACCATCTTCGCGTTCTCGCTGGAAGCCGTCGCCTTCGCGGTTCTCGCGATCTGGGTCAACCAGTTATCGGCGTGGCTGGCGATGTCCGCGACTGCGTTCTACGTGGTGGTCTACACACTGTGGTTGAAGCGCCGTAGCAAGCAGAACATCGTGATTGGCGGCGCGGCGGGTGCGGTACCCGTACTGATCGGGTGGGCGGCGGTCACCAATTCGCTGACTTGGACTCCGGTGCTCTTGTTCCTCGTGATCTTCATCTGGACACCCCCGCACTTCTGGGCGTTGGCCGTGCGCTACCGCGACGACTACGAGGCGGCCAATGTGCCGATGATGCCGGTGGTGGCGTCGCTGCGTCGCACCACCCTCGAGATCCTCATCTACTCGGTGATCATGTGGGCACTGACGGTGCTCATCGGACCGACGGCCCATCTGGGCTGGATCTACGCCGTCTCGGCGACGGTGCTCGGCGGACTCTTCACCTTCTACGCGTTGCGTCTCTACCGCAATGCGCGGCACGACCGCGCCGACGTCGCAGAAGCGATGCGACTCTTCCACTTCTCCATCACGTACCTCACGGCACTCTTTGTTCTCATGGCGGTCGACGTTCTTGTCCGATTCCACTAAGCCCGGCCGGGGACACCCGTCCCCGATGATGTTCGTTTCCCTCGGTCTGGGGGCGGCGCTCGCCCTCGCCTTGATCGTCGTGGTGTCGCTGCTCACCGGCGGCACGGTGAAGTCGACCGGCAACCAGCCCGTCAACGCCATGGTCGGCAAGTCGGTGAAGGGTTTCCACCTCACCGGTCTCAACGGGGGTTCCATCAGTGCTCCCTACGCCCAGGGCCACCCGACCGTGCTGATCTTCTTCGCCAGTTGGTGTGGTCCCTGCAAGGCCGAGATGCCCAAGGTCGCCGCCTACCTCCGCAGCCACAACGAGGGCGCGGTACGGATCGTCGGCATCGACACCAATGACCAGCGGGCGAATGGCCGCAAGTTCGTGAGCGGTGCGGGGGTGACGTTCCCGGTTGCCTTCGACCCGAGCACCAGCATCTCGAACGGCATCTTCCAACTCCAGGCGATCCCCGACACCGTGTTTGTCAACGCCCGGGGCGTGGTGACCCAGGTGTATCAGGGGGCAATCCCCACGGGCCAATTGGCGAAGGACATCGCCGCGCTCAAGCGCGCCTAGTCGAACCGGAAGGTCCGCGCCGCGAGTAGCGGTGCGAGGACCGCCCACGCGAGCAGCGCGATCCAGTCCGACATCGTGGGGGCCATGCCCTGGCCGAAGACCCGGTGCAGTCCCTCCGCCATAGCGCCAGAGGGGAGCGCGATCACGAGGCGCTGGATCGCACCGGGCAGCGACGTCACCGGCACCACGATGCCCGAGAGCAGCAGGAGTACCAGGTACAGCCCGTTGCTCGCCGCGAGATTTACCTCGGCGCGCAGTCGCCCCGCGAGCGCGAGACCGATCCCGGCACAGCCCGCCGACCCGAGGATCAGCAGACCGGCCACCTGGAGCCCACCCGTCGCGCCACCGCGAGGATGCCAGCCGATCGCCACCGCGACCGCCGTGAGGATGACGACCTGGATGGCTTCGGTCACGAAGACCCCGGTGATCTTGGCGCCGATGAGACGCCGTCGCCCGAGGGGGGTGACGTGGAGGCGTCGCAGCACGCCAAAGGAGCGCTCGAAGCCCGTGGCGATCGAGAGCGCCACGAGTGAGGTCGAGAGCACGCAGAGGGCCAGAATCCCTGGCGCGATGAAGTCGACCCGACTCTTGGTCGGGGTGGTCGTGACGTTGGCGAGGGAGAAGAAGATGAGCAGCAGTACCGGGATCCCTACGGTGAGCAGCAGGGTTTCGCCGCGTCGAACCGTCATGCGCACTTCGGCCCGCGTCTGGGCCCAGAAGGCCCTCACGAGCCGACCTCGCTGCGGTCATCGGCGATCAATTCGAGGTACCGCTCCTCGAGCGATGCTCGCGTGCGCAGCGACGAAAGGCCGGCGCCGACACTCGTGAGATACGCATTCACTGCGGCGATGCGTTCGGGGTTGGACTCGGTCGCGCACCGCAGTCGCAGCGGTCCATCGAGGGTGACCGCGCAACCGAGGGCGTTCGCCAGACCGTCGGGATCGATCGGGATCGAGACTTCGAGGATCATCTCGGGTCGGCCGGCCAGCTCGTCGAGACTGCCGTGGGCGACGACGTGGCCGCGATGAAGGATCACGAGTCGGTCGGCCAACCGTTCGGCCTCGTCGAGTTCGTGTGTGGTGATGAGCAGGGCGCAGCCCCGTGCACGCTCTGATTCGATGATCGAGCGAATGACTTGACGGCCTTCAGGGTCGACTGCGGTCGTCGGCTCATCGAGCACCAACACCCGGGGCCGTCCGAGCAGGGCCAGGGCCAGCAACGTGCGTTGCTGCTCGCCACCGCTCAGCCGTCGCCACGGCGTCGACTGGCAGCCCTCGAGGTCCAGGAGTCCCAGCAGTTCATCGGGATCGCGCGCCACTTCGTAGTAGGTGGCGGTCAGTTCAAGAACCTGGCGCGGCGTCATGGGGAACCAGACACCACCACGCTGGAGCAGGGCACCGGTGCGGATGGCGACCTCGTGGTGGTCCCGCAGTGGGTTGAGCCCGTGCAGGCGCACGGTCCCCGACGTCGGGGACCGAAAACCGAGCAGCGTCTCCACGAGAGTGGTCTTGCCGGCGCCGTTGGGTCCGAGCAATGACACGACCTCGCCGTAGGACACGGCGAGGCTGACGTCGTCGACGGCCCGCAAGTCACCAAAGTCGACGACCAGATGATTGATCTCCACGGCGTTACTCACGACCATTGAACCTAGACGGTTCCCAGGTGGCCCAGAGCGCCCCTCGGTAGGCTGGCGGGCATGATCGATCTCGTCCAACTGCGCCGTGAACCCGAATTCGTCAAGGCCGCCCTGGCCCGGCGTGGGGTCTCGTCGGCAACCCTGGACGGCATCATCGCCCTCGACATCGAGCACCGCCGTTTGCTGCAGGACACTGAAGGTTTGCGCGCCGAGGTGAAGGAACTCTCGCGCCAAGTGGGTGAGGCGCGACGCAACAAGGAGACGGTGCGCGCCGATGAGTTGACGGCCCGGAGCCGAGCCCTCGGCGACGAGGAGCGAACCGCCACCGAGGCGTCCGAGCAGGTGGCCGAGGTGCTGCGGGCCGAACTGTTGCTCATTCCGAACCTGCCCGCCCCCGAAGCACCCGACGGGCTCGATGAGAGCGCCAACGTCGAGATGCGCCGGTGGTGGGTCGGCATGGATGCCGGTTTGGCCCAACCCACGTACGCCGATCACCAGCGCGTCGCCCACTGGGACATCGGTCGCGAGTTGGGGATCCTCGACCTCGAGGCGGGAGCTCGACTCGCGGGCTCGATGTTCCCGCTCTACCGGGGGGCCGGCGCACGCTTGGTACGCGCGCTGGGGTTCTTCGCCCTCGACCGGCACACGAGTGACTACGAGGAGATCCGACCACCGAGTTTCGCGTTGACCGAGACGATGATGTCGACCGGTCACCTGCCCAAGTCGGCCGACGACATGTACGCCATCGAGCGTGACGACCTGTGGGCGATTCCTACCGCCGAGGTGCCGCTCACGTCGATGCACCGCGGTGAGATACTCGACGAAGCCCGTCTGCCGGTGCGCATGACGGCCCAGACCGCGTGCTTCCGGCGCGAAGCCGGCGCCGCTGGTCGTGACACGCGGGGACTCCTTCGCGTGCACGAGTTCGACAAGGTCGAGCTCTTCGCCTACTGCACGCCGGACCAGGCCGAGGCGGCCCACGCCGACATCTTGGCGCGCGCCGAGGGCCTGCTGCAGGAACTCGGGCTGACCTATCGTCTGCTCGACCTCTGCGCGGGCGACCTCGGCACCTCGTCGGCGCGCACCATCGACCTCGAAGTGTTCAGTCCCGGGGTGGATCGCTGGCTGGAGGTCTCCTCGGTCAGCTGGTTCCGTGACTTCCAGGCTCGCCGGGCCAACGTCCGTTACCGCACGAGTGACGGTTCGACCGCGTTGGTGCACACGGTGAACGGATCGGCGCTCGCGTGGGCTCGGATCTGGGCCGCGCTCGTCGAGACCTATCGTCAGCCCGACGGTTCGGTGCAGCTACCCGACGTGCTCGCCCCCTACTTGGGTGGTCAGACCAAGATCAAGTCCCGGACTTAGCCAGTTCCAGGCGGTAGCCGACACCACGCACGGTGGTGAGGTACTTCGGATTCTTCGGATCGCTCTCGATGAGGGTGCGCAGACGCTTGATGTGGACGTCGAGGGTCTTCGTGTCGCCGACGTAGTCGCTGCCCCAGATCCGGTCGATGAGGACTTCACGAGTCAGCACGCGTCCCGGGTTCTCCAGCAGCAGACGCAGTAGCGCGAACTCCTTCTTTCGGAGTTTGATCTCTTCGCCGTTGACGAAGCAGCGTCGCGCGTCGATGTCCATGTGGAGCGCGCCGAGTTTGATCTCCTCGTCAGATTCCGAGGGGACTTCGTGGCTCTCGCGACGGCGCAGGACGGCCCGTATCCTCGCAACGAGTTCGCGCAGTCGGTAGGGCTTGGTCACGTAGTCGTCGGCGCCGAGTTCGAGCATGAGGACCATGTCGACCTCCTCGCCCTTGGCGCTGACGATGATCACCGGCACATCGCTGCCGGCACGGATCGCGCGACAGACGTCCAGCCCCGACATCTTCGGCAGCATGAGGTCGAGCAAGACGATGTCGAAGGGCTCGCGGTGGAACAGGGCCAAGCCCTCCTGCCCGTCGCGTGCGACCGCCACGTCGAACCCCTCACGGGTGAGCCCGATGGTCAACGCGTCGATGAACGACTCCTCATCCTCCACGACGAGGACGCGGATTCGCTTCTCGGCGGGGGCGTTCTTGCTCATCGGTGATTGACCGGCAGTTCCAAGCTGAAGGTCGAGCCCTCTCCCTCGCGGGACTCCACGATGACGTTGCCTCCGTGGTTCTGGGCGACGTGGCGCACGATGCTGAGCCCCAGGCCGGTGCCGCCGGTCTCGCGCGCCCGGCCCGGATCGACTCGGTAGAACCGCTCGAAGATCCGCTCGAGATCCTTGGCGGGTATGCCCACGCCGCGGTCCTTGATCTCCACGGTGACAAAGGGGCCGGACTCACCGTTTTCGTCGATCCGCGTGTCCGTGCGCTCGGTGGTGATCGTCACGGTCTCGTTCTCGGGGGAGTAGACGACGGCGTTCTCGAGCAGAGCGTGCACCGCGGAGATCAACTGTCGCCGGTCTCCGAAGACCACGAAGTTGGCCTCGGGTTCGTCGAATTCGATCTTGACGCCGCGCTGTTCGGCCGCCGTGCGGATCCGTTCGATGGCGTCGGCCACGATCAGTGAGACGGGCAGTGGCTCACGGACCGGGGATCCCTCACCCTCGATACGGGACAGGTCGAGGAGGTCCTCGATGATTCGGTTCACACGGAAGGCCTCGGAGTTGATCCGGTCGGCCAGACGGTGGGCGACTTCGGGGTCACGCTCGAACTGCAGGGTCTCGGCGAGTAGCCCGAGGGCCCCCATCGGCGTCTTCAACTCGTGCGAGACGTTGGCGATGAAGTCGCGGCGGATCTCCTCGAGGCGACGACGCTCGGACACGTCCTCGATCACGGCCAGCACGCCGAGCGGGCGCCGTCCGTCGTCAATCACCGAGGCGCGCACGGTGAGGGTCCGCCTCGGTGGTCCGTAGATGTCAAGTGTTCGCTCGGCGATGCCGTTGGACCAGCCTTCCGCGAGCACGTCGGTGACGGCCTGCGCCGCGATGGCGTCGCCGTACCGGCTCGTCATGAGGGCCTCGGCCTGCTGATTGCGAAAGATGACCCCGCCGCTCTCATCGCACAGCACGAGTCCGAGCGGCAGCGTGTCGAGCGAGCGGCGAAGGCGGACCGTCTCGGCACTTGATTCGCTGACTGCCGTGGTGGCGGCGCCGGTGACCTCCTCGAGGTAGCTCAGTGCCGTCTCGACCTTGCCGTTGTCGTCATGCGGCTCGACCCCCAGCCGCGATCCCAATGCCGTCAGGCGCTGAGCGATTGCGCGATGGCCACGGCGTCGATTGATGAGCACGCCAACCAGCACGCCGAGGAGCAGTACGCCCGCAGCCGCAGCGTAGATGGCGAAGGGCGGCCAGGTGGCGAGGAGATGGGGGGTCGTGGCGAGGGTCACGCAGCCATTCTCGCAGACGGTGACGGCAAGCAGGAGTTTGCGACCGTTGTGGACTCCCTACTGGAAAGCGGAACCGACATGTACCTCGCCGACGTCAGACTCAATCCTTCAACTTCGGCCCTTCCGGGCAGTGCTGCACTGCAGCAACTCGCCAACGGCATTGCCGCCTGGGCGCTGGTGGGCGCCCTCATTGCCTTGCTCCTGGGTGCCGGGATGTGGGCGGTGGGCAGCCACACTCAAAACGCGCATCAGTCGTCGCAGGGTCGCAGGGCGGTCGTCACCTCACTCGCCGCGGCGGTCCTGATCGGCGCGGCACCGACGCTGATCAACTTCTTCTTCAAGACCGGCCTGAGCGTCCACTGATGGGTCACCTGATGTGCCTCTTCAACCCGGCCGCGTGCGTCGCCACCAGTGTGGCCAAGGCCACCCTGGGGGACCTCTTCGACGCGTTCACCAGTTGGATCATCGCGAGCGTGCAGTGGTTTCTCACCGCCGCGGGTCACGTGCTCAACTCGGCGAGCGATCCGGCGACGATCCTGCGTTCCGCGAATCAGGAGTTCGATGTGCTGCTGAGCATTTCGGCGCCGCTCATGATGATCGGACTGTTGGTGGCGACGTTCGAGGCCCTGCGCCGTGGTGACGCCGCCTCGTTGTGGCGGGTGTACTTGGGTGTCGCCCCGGCGGCGGTGCTCGCCATCGCGGTTGCGCGTCCGCTCGCCGGACTCGTGTTGAGCGCCGTCGACCAACTCTCATCGGGTGCCGCCAGCACCGTCGTCGTGCACGAGCACGGGCTCACCCGCTCGCTCATGTCGATGACCACTTCGACTCCGGGCTTCGGTCTCTTCGTGCTGGCGCTCGGTGTCGTGGTGGGGACGTGGCTGCTCTGGTGCGAGTTGATCGTGCGCAGCGTCGTCCTCACCCTCCTGCTCGTGCTCGTACCCGTCATCGTCCCGCTGGTGACCTTCCCAGCGGCCCGGCGTCTCGGTGCCCGTCTCGCCGAGACCTTCCTGGCCATCGCGGCGAGCAAGTTCCTCATCGTGGTGACCCTCTCGTTGGGCCTGGACGAGCTTCGTGGTTCTTCGCCCACCCAGGTGGTGACCGGCGCCGTGACCCTGACGCTCGCCGCCGGGACGCCGTTCGTGCTCTTGCGGGTGATCCCCTTCCTGGAACAGTCGGCCGTGCACCAACTCGAGGGCGTGCGGTCGCGATTCTCACGCGCGGCGACCAGTCTGCCCTCGTCACCGGTCGCCGCCGCCGCCCGTTCGTTGCTACCCGACGTCGCCGTGCCCGGGCCCCCGGAACGCACCGCGGACCTCGGACTCGGAATGTGGCAGTCCGATCACCACGTGACGATGCCGACGATGCCGCCGCCCGACGCCGAGCCGACGCCGCCGCCGATTGGCAAACCCACGCTGCGCACCGGGCACGTCGCGTACCACCTTGACGACCTAGGGCCCGTCGTCGGATGGCACTTCGATGACTGAGCTCCTGGCCTTGGGCGCGCCCGACGCCGAGTCGCGTTGGATCGGCATCCGCCGTCACCAAGCGGTGCTCGCCGTCGTGGGCACAGGTCTGGCCGGTGACTGGCTTACGCGCAGCGGTGCGCGATCCCTCGAACTGGTGGGTGGCTTGGTGGCACTCGCGGGTGCTCTGCCGGCACCTGACGGCGTCACCATGTTCGAGTCGGCGATGATCGGCCTCGGTTTTCTTGCGAGGCGACGATGGACGAGGGTGGGCGTGCACGTCGACGAGACCGGCGTGCACGTGCGTGCGCGTGGCGAGGCGTTGGTCCAAGGTTACGAACTGGCACACCGTGGTCGCCTCGATCTCTCCGGGGCGGACCTGGTGTTGGTCGACGCTCTCGTGGCACTGGCCGACGGACTCTCGACGGCGCCAGGCATTCGCCATCTCTCGATCCACGTGCGAGTGGGGATCGACGCGACCTCGACGGTGCTCGCGTTATCGCCGGGCACTGAGGCGCCCGGCGGTTGGCACCGCCGTGACGACGTCGTCGGTGAATTGCTGGACGGCGCTCGGACGGGATGGACCTGGCGACTCGAGGGCTGGCGTCACCTGCGCGATGCCCGGGGGGTCCTGCGGGTCTTGCGAGTCGAGGACTTCAGCGGGGCGCCGGCGGACCGGGGCTTCCTAGAACGGCTCCAGCACGCGTCGTCCTGGGCGGAGATGGCCCTGCACGTGGAGGTGATCGGTGGTCCGCGGGCCCAGAGGGTCGCGTCGCGGGCGGTCCACGGCACGGGCAGTGACGTCGCGGCGTCATCTTCTGTCGGCTTTCGCCGCACCGCGCGCACTACCCGAAGTTTGGCTCGGCTGAGCCAGCGCGAGGCTCTCGTGGCCAGTGGACGGGCGCTGCTTCACCTCGGTGTCTACGTCGTCGTGCGTGCGCCGAGCGTGTGGCAGCTCAAGGAGTCGGTGGGTGATTTCGAGCGCAGCGCTCGAGCGGCCGGCCTGCGGTGCCGTCGCGGTGGCGGCCGTCAGGCCGCGTGGTACTGCCAGCAACTACCCGGTGGTCCGGGCTGGTGAGCCGGGCCTGGACCCATTGGGCGACGTCCGCGGACCTCGTGAGTCTGCGGCTGCCCGCGCACGACGCTGGCACGGGACTCGTCGGGCGAAGCCTCGGTCAGCTGCAGTTCGGACGCGAATTCGTGCTCGATCCGTTCGACGCGTACGCGGCCGGCCTCGTCTCCAATCCCAACGTCATCGTGTCGGGGTCGATCGGCGCCGGCAAGAGCACCGTCGTCAAGATGATGCTCGACCGTGCCCTCAACCGTGGTCGACGGGTCGTGGTGATCGATCCCAAGGGCGAATACCGCGCACTCGCCGAGGCCCACGGGACCCGAAGTATCGCGCTCGGACGCGACGGTTGGTGTAGCCCCTTCCCCGAGGACGACCGCCAGAGCCGCGAGTTGCTGCGCGCCCTGTTCGCGAGCGCCCAGGGTCGGGCGCTGAGCGCGGACGAGTACTACGCGCTCGACGAGGCCTATTCGCGATTGGCGATGCCTCGTCCGACGAGGGTGCTCCGCGCGCTCTACGACCTCCTCTCGACTCGGCTGGCCGAGACCGGAACCTCGGCCGAGCGCTCGCTCGCCCTCACCTTGCACCGCTTCATCCACGGTGACCTCGCGGGCCTGTTCGACGGCGAAGGTCGGCCAATGCGGTTCGAGGGCCGCCTGGTGGTCATCGACGTCTCGAGCCAGTGGTCGTCGGACTCCTTTGGCGTGGCGTTGTTGAGCGCCCTCGCCGCGGTTCAGCAGGTCGCCGCGACGGTGGGGGAGTTCGGGTATCTCGTGCTCGACGAGGCCTGGGCGCTGCTCGCCGACGATCACGCGCTGCGTTGGCTGCGGGGGTCGTGGAAATTGGCCCGCGCCCGCGGACTCAGTCACGTGCTGGTCCTGCACCGCTGGACCGACGTCGTCGCCTCGGGTGACGTTGGCAGCGCGCAGCGCGAACGGGCCCGTGGACTACTTCGCGAGTGCGAGACCGGCTGGTTCTTTCGTCAGCCCATCGACGAGTCCCGCGAAATGGCGATTGCCCTCGGTCTCAATGCCCTGGAGGAGCGGTACCTGGGTGAACTGCCCAAGGGCGTCGCGCTGGTGCGCTACGGTCCGCACCGCTCGATCGTCCGGGTCACCCCCGACCAACGCGATCTCGGCTTCGTCGACACCGACGCCGCGATGCGCGAGGAGCGAACTGATGCATGATCGTCCGCGCCTGGGTCGGCGCACCTGGCACGGCGTCGCCTACGGGCCATCAGTGACCCTTGCACCGCGCAGTTCACTCCTCATCGTCGGTCCGACGCAGGGGGGCAAGACCTCGTCACTGGTGATTCCGGCGATGCTGCGCTGGACCGACGCGTTGGTGGTCACGAGCGTGAAGCGTGACGTGGTCGACGTTACCGAAGCCTGGCGGCGCAGCGTGGGCGACGTCGCAGTGCTCGAGCCCGGCCGTGACGGCGGACTGACGTGGAATCCCATGGAACGGGTCACGTCGTATCGCGACGCGTTGCGAGTGGCGCGGGACCTCACGCTCGGATCATCCGATCGCGGTGACACCGAGTTCTGGAACTCGCTCGCCGTGAAGCTCGTGGCGGCGTTGCTCGTCCTTGCGGTCCAAGCGGGACGTGACGTGTTCGCCGTGGCGACCGTTGTCGACAATCGCGACTTCGCCGCGTGGTTGCGCGACGCCAGACCCGGTACGGCGCGTGACGTACTCGAGACGTTCCTCGATCGCGACCCCAAGACCCTCGACGGCGTGCTCACGACCGCCGAAACGATGCTCCTGCCGTGGCGCTTCGCCCAGCCCCTCGCACGGGTGTGCTCGGTGGTCGAAGGTCCCAACACGCTGTATCTTTGCAGTCCGCGCGGAGAACAGCGGCACTATGAGCCGATGTTTCGCGGGGCGCTGCGCTCGGTACTAGAGCGCCAGCAGGAATTGGTGGACGAAGGCGGTCAGCGCCGCCTGCTCATGGTGCTCGACGAAGCCGCCACCGTGGCCTCACTCGATGAACTCGACCAACTCGCCGCCACGGTCTCGGGGCTCGACGTCACCCTGGTGACGGTGCTGCAGGACTTCTCCCAACTCAGCGCCCGGTGGGGCGCCCGTGCCGCGACCATCGTGAACAATCACACGACCCGGGTCGTCCTCGGTGGCTTGGCCGATCCTACGGCCGCCACGTATCTTCCGGAACTGCTCGAGACGCGCGACGGCAGCAAGGCCGTCGCGTTGCGTCTGCGGCCAGTCGGCACCGCGACGGTCGTCGCCGGTCGGGAGCGGGTCTTCTCGATTCGCCTGCGACCATGGTGGCGTGATCGGCACCTGGCGCGACGCGGCGTGGAGCCGACGTAAGTACGATGCTCTGCATGTCGCCACAGGACGCCGCCGTCGAGGACCAGATACTCGCCATTGACATCGGAGCCACGAACATCAAGTTCTGCCTGGTCGCCTCCGACGGCGAGCGACTGGAGAACCCCCACCGACGGCCGACACCGTACCCGTGCTCACCCGCGCGCCTCATCGAGGTCCTCGTCGAACGGATCGTCGCGACTCCGGTCCAGCGTGTCGGCGTCGGCTTCCCGGGTGAGTTCGCCGAAGGTCACGTGGTGCGCCCCGGCAACCTGTCCCGCCCCGGAGGTGTGACGACCGACGTCGACCCCGAACTCGACCGGCAGTGGCGGGGCTTCGGTCTGCAGGACGCGCTGTGTGAGGCGACGGATCGCGACGTGCGGGTCGTCAACGACGCTCGGATGGCCGCGCTTGGATCGATCGAGGGTCGCGGGACCGAGTTGGTGCTCGCCCTCGGCACCGGTCTGGGACTCTCACTCGCAATCGACGGTGACATCAAGCGGGTCCGCGATGTGGGCGCCGAGGTCTTCGAGGACAACAAGACCTACGACCAGACCTTGGGTGAGACCGCGAGGTCCCATGATGAGGAAGTGTGGAGCCAGATGCTGGTACGCATCATCGACAGCTTCGTGGATGAGTTCGGCGCCACCAAGGTGTACCTCGCGGGTGGCAATGCGCGACGCGTGTCGCCCTACCTGTTCGAACGAGCCGACTACCGCGTGGTCATCAGCGGCAACGAGGCGCCGTTACGCGGGGCGGCGAAACTCTTTTACCCCTGAGCGAGATCGACCGCACTAGTCGCGAGCACGGCGGCCATCACTCGGCACGCCTCGTCGTCGACGGCGAAGTCGGGGCTGTGGTGCATTCCACTCGAGCCATCGGGAAGGGCCCCGCCGACGAAGAGGTAGCAACCGGGTACCCGGTTCAGGAACTCCGAGACGTCGTCGCTCGGCGACACGGGAGGCACGTCGAGCACCGACGGCGCGCCGACCACGCGGGCCGCGCTCGCCTTCACCGACTCGACGACAGCCGCGTTGTTTCGCACGGCGGGCGTTCCCTCGTTCAATTCGAGCACGCAGGTCACCTCGAACTCCACCTCCACCTCGTGTACGAGGTCGCGGAGGCGCTCGAAGGCGAGCACCTGTTGGTCGGGGGTGAAGGTGCGCAGGGTTCCACGCAACAGCGCGTGGCGCGGGACGACGTTGCTGGCGGTGCCGGCGTTGATGACGCCGGCCGAGCAGGCGCAGTCCGTACCCTCGAAGGAGAGGCCCTCGACGACTTCGGCGAGCCGCGGAGCCAGGTGACTGACCGCGAGCACCACGTTGCCCGCGCGTGACGCCATCGCCCCGTGGCCACCGCGGCCGGTGATGTGCACACTCAGCGCACGCGCTTCGCTCATGAAGACACCTGATCGGGTCGCCACGAGTCCCACTGGCGCCAGCGAGGTCACGTGGGCACCGATGACGTAATCGACGGGGTGAGCGTCGAGGACACCGCCCTCGATCATGGCGCGTGCGCCACCGAGACCTTCCTCGGCCGGCTGGAAGAGCAGCGTGTACTCGCCGGTGAGGTCTTCGCGACGCTGAGCCAGCAGGTCGGCGACACCGAGCAGCGCGGCGGTGTGGACGTCGTGTCCGCACGCGTGCATGACGCCTTCGCGGGTCGACGCGTACGAGAGGTTCGTCTCCTCGGTGACCGGCAGACCGTCGATGTCCGCACGGACCATGACGCGCCGACCCGGTCGCGCGCCGCGCAGCACCGCCACCGCTCCGGTCGGCGTGGGGCACTCGGCCAGGTCCCAGCCCAGCTCGACGAGGCGGTCGCGCACGACACGGGTGGTACGAACTTCTTCGAAGGAAAGCTCCGGGTGGCGGTGCAGGTCACGGCGGATCTCGACCATCGGGTCGTAGGCTCGGGCCAGCAGATTGTCGAGGTCGTCAGCAAAGGAACGGGTCATCAAGGCATCGTACTGACGCCGTCGGGAGTTGGCGGAACCGTCCGTCGGCTAGGATGGAAGGCCAGTAACAATGCGGCTGTAGCTCAGCGGATTAGAGCATCGGTCTACGGAACCGAGGGTCGGGGGTTCGAATCCCTCCAGCCGCACCACTGCTTGGAGCGTTGACGCGAGAGTGAAGGCGTCCCGCTACCGTTTCGCCGCACCACGTGGATCGGCCTTCCGGGCTGGCGGGCGGAACGCGGCAAAGGGATCAGTCACCCTCAACGTCCGTTCCTTGAACCGGTAAATCGTCGCCGGTCGTCCACCGGAGGACGAGGGTGGCGCCACCGACTCGGTCGACTCGATGATCTCGCGGCGCAGTAGAACCCGTTGGAGGTTGGTCGGTGAGATGGAGTGACCGAGACACGCCTCGTAGACAACCCGCAATTCGGCGATCGTGAAGTGCACGGGCACGAGTGCGAATGCCACATTCGTATAGGTCAGTTTTGCTCGAAGCCGCTCCCGCCCGGATTGGATGATCGACGCGTGGTCGAAGGCCGTCGGGGGAAGGTCCTCGACGGGGAACCACGCGGTGTCGCCGGGCACGGTGGGATTGAGGTCGGTGGCGACCAAGGCGATGTAGGCCGTCGCGATGACCCGGCCTCGCGGATCTCGATCGACGTCGCTGCGAGTCTCCAGTTGTTCGAGGAAGCCCACGTCGGTGAGATCGACTTTGGTCGCGAGATGGCGTCCGATTGATGATCCGAGGCGCTCGGAGTTCGCGAGGGCGCCACCGGGGAGTGCCCAGTGATCGGCGAAGGGTTCTTGGGCCCGCCGCCAAAGTAGAGAGTGGAGTCTCCGGTCGCGAACCTGCAGAACGACCGCCAGGGTCTCGTGCTCGAAACGGCCCGTGAATCTCCCGTCCGCGGCGCCGTCCCCTGGCTGGTCGCTCGCGTCGTTCACTTGGTCTTGACGTGAAGCCACGCCTCATAGTAACGTGAGGACAAGGTTATCGCCTCTGAGGCGAAAACCTAGAGCGATGTTTGCCTCATGCGACACGGACGATTCGGCCGTGCCTATCAACTTCGTACTAGCAAGGTCGGCCCATGGCAACCACAGGAATTCAGCGAGATGCAGACCACCTTCGTGAGTGGCAGCAAGAAGTGAGGCAGCTCGCCCGGGACCGCGACGCCGTCATACTGGCCCACAACTACCAGCTCCCCGAGATCCAGGATGTCGCCGATCACGTCGGAGACTCGCTCGCGCTATCACGAATCGCCGCAACCAGTGCCGCGTCAACCATCGTGTTCGCGGGCGTCTACTTCATGGCCGAGACCGCCAAGATCCTGGCGCCCGAGAAGACCGTGTTGATTCCCGAGGCGCGAGCTGGCTGTTCACTCGCAGACAGCATCGACGCCGATCAACTGCGCGCGTGGAAGCGGGAGCACCCCGGCGCGGCGGTCGTGGCGTACGTGAACACGAGTGCGGAGGTGAAGGCCGAGACCGACATGTGCTGCACATCGGCGAACGCGGTGGAGATCGTGGCGGGGATTCCCCGTGACCAGGAGGTCCTGTTCCTGCCCGACCAGTTCCTGGGCGCACACGTGCAACGAGTCACCAAGCGCCAGAACATGCACATCTGGATGGGTGAATGTCATGTGCACGCCGGCATCAGCCCGCAGGCACTTCGCGAGAAAGCCAAGGCGGCGCCAGAGTCGGAGCTCTTCATCCACCCCGAGTGTGGATGCGCCACCCCGGCGCTGTGGCTCAGCGGCACGGGGGACCTTGCCGCGGAGCGCACCCACGTACTCTCAACCGGTGGAATGTTGGAGCGCGCACGAACGACGCAGGCCCGCTCGGTGCTCGTCGCCACGGAGACCGGCATGCTGCACCAACTGCGCAGGGCCAATCCGTTGATCCAGTGGGAGCCCGTCAACCCGAACGCCGAGTGCGTGTACATGAAGATGACCACTCCCGACGTGCTACTGCGCTGCCTGCGCGACGGTACGACCGAAGTGGAAGTCGATCCCAATATCGCGAGCCGGGCTCGCCGGGCCGTTGAGGCCATGATCTCGGTCGGCTCGTCATCGCTGGTGGGCGAATGACGCTCGACGCGCTCAGGTACGTGCCCGCGACGGAGTTCTCGTGGCAACGTGAGACGGACATTGTCATCATCGGTGCCGGAGCGGCTGGGCTGAGCGCGGCGCTGGACGCGTCGAGACGCGGTCACCACGTCACCGTGTTGAGCAAGGGCCGGCTACGCAGCGGATCCACCCTGCTCGCCCAGGGTGGGCTCGCCGCGGTCATGGGTGGGGGCGACTCCCTGGAGTCGCACGCAGCGGACACGCTGGTCGCCGGTGCGGGCCTCTCCGACGAGACGACGGTCCGCGAGTTGGTGGCGGGCGCCCCGGGGGCGGTTCAGTACCTCGTCGGCCTGGGCGCGCGCTTCGACGTCGGCCCCCCTGGCCTCGAGGGCGGTCATTCCCATCACCGCATCGTCCACGCCGGGGGCGACGCCATCGGCGCCGAGCTGCACCGCGTTCTTCGTCGGGCTGTGCTGAGTTCGGACGTCGAGACGATGGAGAACACGGTGGCAGTCGACGTCGTCACGAATGACCGCGGCGACGCCATCGGCGTCGTCGCCGGAAGGGTGAGCGAGACGAGCGACCAGTCGTTGGAGGTGGGCATCATCAGGGCACGCGCCGTGGTCATCGCAACCGGCGGTCTTGGTCAGGCCTTCTCCTCGTCGACGAATCCGGCTGACGTCACGGGTGACGGCATCGCCTTGGCCGCGCGGGCGGGTGCCGAGATCACCAACATTGAATTTGTCCAATTCCATCCCACTGTCCTCTACCGTGATGGCCAACGTGGCCAGTCGCCGCTCATCACCGAAGCCATTCGAGGCGCCGGCGCCACGATTGTTGACGATACGGGGGCGCGCATCATGGAGGGGAAGCACGATCGCGGGGACTTGGCTCCGCGTGACGTGGTCGCGTACACCATGTTTCAGCGCATGCATCGGCCCAGCGAGCTGCTCGACCACCTCTGGCTCGATGCGCGCTCCATCGGAGAGTCTCGACTCGTGAAGGAATTTCCCACCACCGTCGAACTCTGTCGACTGGCGGGGTTCGACCCCGCCAGCGACCTGATCCCGATCGCTCCCGGGGCGCACTACTCCGGCGGAGGGATCCGCGCGGACCTCGACGGCAATTCGTCGGTCCGCGGTCTGTACGCGATCGGCGAGGCGGCGTCCACCGGCGTGCACGGAGCCAATCGCCTCGCGTCGAATTCGCTCACCGAGGCGCTCATCAGCGGCCGTCGATTGGCGCGGCGGTTGGACGACGTGCTCTCCGCGGACACGGACCACTCGACGTGGACAGATTTCGTGACTCCTATGGCTGGCCGCGGCGTCGATGCCTCAAGCCGGGAGTCGTTGGCCGCCGAAATGTCGGCGAACGCCGGAGTGGTTCGCACCAAGACCGGGCTCGAAGACGTGCTCGATACCTTGGAAAAGTCGCCCCACGGGCCGACGACGCCGCTCGACCTCGCCACGCTCGAGGCGATCAGTCTCCACACCGTCTCGCTCCTGGTCGCCCGCGCGGCGATTCTTCGCGAAGAGAGTCGTGGGTGCCATCGCCGAAGCGACTTCAGCGAGCCCTCCGACCAATGGGCCCACCCCGTCACCTTTCGAGTGCGCGACGGTGAGATCACCACCCAGCTCGGGACGTTGGCCGGGGCATGAACGGGGAACGCCGCGCGGGGTTGGCCGCGATCGGAATCGACGCCCGTGAACTCCACGACTTGGTCGAGATCGCGCTCTCGGAGGACCTTCACTACGGTCCCGACGTGACCAGCGAGGCAACTATCCCGCTCGATCAACGGGCCGATGCCGACGTGGTCGCGCGCGAGCCCGGTGTCGTCTGTGGCGTCACGGTGGCAATCGCGGTCCTCGAATCGGTGAGGTTCCCACTTTCTGGCGTGACGATCATCCACCGAGACGGTGAGGTAATCGAAGCCCGAGAGCCCGTACTGCACCTCTCGGGACCTCTGCGCCCGCTGCTGCTGGCCGAGCGAACCATGTTGAACTTCATGACTCATCTATCTGGTGTCGCCACCTCGACCCGAGCATGGGTTCGGGCGCTCGAGGGTACCAAGTGCAAGGTGCGCGACACCAGGAAGACGACCCCCGGACTGCGACAACTCGAGAAGTACGCCGTACGCTGCGGTGGCGGGATGAATCACCGCATGGGCTTGGGTGACGCGGCATTGATCAAGGACAATCACATCGCCGCCGCCGGCGGTATCACCCGGGCCGTCTCCGCCATTCGTGAGGCGTACCCGGACCTCACCCTCGAGGTCGAGTGCGACACCCTCGAACAGGTGCTCGAAGCAGTCGAGGCAGGGTGTTCGCAGATCCTGCTGGACAACATGAGCCTTGAGGAGATCACGTCGGCCGTGGCGATCGCTCGTCGGCTGCCGGGAGTGTGCGTTGAGGCGAGCGGTGGCATGACGATCGAGCATGCCCGGGTCGTCGCCGACGCTGGCGTTGACTACATCGCGGTCGGCTCCCTCACACATTCCGCGGTTGCGTTGGATCTCGGCCTCGACATTGTCACCAGGACTGAGGCTCTCGCCGAGTGACCACCCGCCGAACGCGGGCGAGCGGTCGAGTTGCGGTAGAGAATGAGTCGAACGGGCCCAATCCCCTGACGCTGGAGCGCGAACGGCACCGGTAGTACGGTGTGCGTTCAGGCTCTCGCGATTGTGGCTCCGGGAAGATTGGGGCGCTGACGAGAATCTAGTGATGGCGGCTGTAGCTCAGCGGATAGAGCATCGGTCTTCGGAACCGAGGGTCGGGGGTTCGAATCCCTCCAGCCGCACCACTTGGGCTTGACCAGACTGTGTTCGGGGTGGTTATACCGAGGGCCAGGCGACGCCGTAGTCGAGGACATTTTGTCCCACGCCCGAATCGAAACAGACATCACGGAGTCGGCGAACGATGAAGTGAAAGGTGCCGATTGGGCTGGCGTAACCTTGCAGGAGGATGCCGGAGGTGGTCGCAGGCTTGCAGCCCGTGAACGCCGACCCGGCGGGCCGGACGACCACAAAGAGGGCTTCGAGCTTTTGATGATGTCCGACAACCTGGCGTCTGGTGTTATCGGCAGAGACCGGCACCGACAAGTCGTGCATCGAGATGGTCCTCAGGTTCGCAACGTTGGTCGTATCGCGGACCGCCGTCATGTCGGGCGCACCCATCAACAGGTGACAGGTGCCCCCCTGGTTGTAGAAGTACACGGGAATTACTTCATATGCAGGCTCCTGACGCACGCCCGTCGATGTTCTGAAGGGATAGGTCGTGTGGGTCAC